>OLRV01000478.1_pt1 | contig 39874 bp, 39 predicted proteins | sample 1672421 | NCBI WGS metagenome assembly OLRV01 (sample SAMEA3136684, study PRJEB25190) | human gut metagenome | biome: human gut; feature: human-associated habitat; material: faeces | place: Austria | collected 2013
CCACCGTCTTTTTGTACTCCCGCAGCACCGCCACCACAGCGGGCGGCAGGACGATCTTGCGGACGGAGTTCTTCGTCTTGGGCGTGCTGATCTGAAGCTGCTGGCCCCGCACATCGTAGACCTGCTTGTTCACATTCAGCACACCGGTTTTGAAGTTCAGGTCATCCCACTGCAGCGCCATGAGCTCGCCTCGGCGCAGGCCGGTGGCTAAGTCCAGAAGGAACACTTCGTAGTAGCCCTCAAACTTCGCCTGAATGAGGAACCGCTGCAGTTCCTCTCGCGTCAGCACCTGCATCTCCCGCGCCTTCTTCGGCGGCAGCTTGCAGCCGATGGCCGGGTTCACGCGAATCAGTCCATCCTGCACCGCTTTCTCCAGCGCAGAGCGACAGGTAGCGTGGCACATGCGCACCATCCGGTCGGACAGCCCTTCGCCGTATTTGTCGGTGAAGCGCTTCCGGCCGCTTTTCTTGAGCCGCCCATAGAACTGCTGCAGGTCGTTCTGTGTCAGCTTATTCAGCGGGATGTCACCGATTTCCGGGATGATGTGCAGACGGATGCGGCTCTCGTAAGTCTCCTGCGTGGTGGGGCGGATCTTGGGCTTGGAGTGGTTCTCGTACCAATATGTCAGCCAGTCCCCGAAGGGCATCTCAGGCCGCGCCTTCTCCGGCTTCAACCCGCCGCACTCCGCCTTGAGCTTCTGGAGCTTCTCGACGCACTCCTTCTTCGTTTTGGCGAGAACATTTTTCGTTTTGGGGTAGCCGTTGTCATCGTAGCCAATGACGACACGCCCCTCCCACCGTCCATCTTTGCGCTGTCTTACCGTTCCGTCCCCGGCTTTTCGCTTTCTTGCCACGGTTTCAACTCCTTTCCGAAGATGTCCTCCATGAAGCCGCCCACGATACCGCAGGCCTGCTTCTGCATATCTGAGGTGACATGGGTGTAGGTGTCCAGCGTAAAGGACGCATTGGTGTGGCCCAGGATTCCGGACAGTGTCTTGGCGTCCACGCCGCTGGTAAGGGCATGGGTGGCGAAGGTGTGGCGCAGATCGTGGAAGCGGATACTGGGCAGCCCCGCCCGCCGGAGCAGCGTTTTCATGTGGAGGTAGGCCGAGCCGGGGTTGACAGGATCCTCCGGCTTCACCGGGTCGGGGAATATCCATTGGCTGATGGTATCCGCCCTGCGCCGCCGCAGGATGTCCGCCACCGTCTTCGGCAGGAGGATGGTACGCATTCCCTTTCCCGTTTTTGTCTCGCCGACGGTGTACTCGCCCTTCCGCTGGCTGTGGAGGGTACGGCACACCTTCAGCGCGCCGCCCTCCTCGTCGAAGTCGCTCCATTGCAGACCGCAGATCTCGCCGCGGCGCAGGCCGGTCATCAGCTCCGTCTGGAAGAAGTCCCGCCACACCTCGTCCTGCTCCACCACCGCGCGGAAGGCATCCAGCTCCTCGCCGGTCAGGATGCGCTTGGGCTTGTAGTTGGGCTTGGGCGCCGTTGTACCTTCGGTGGGATTTCTGGGAATGACGTGTGCCTGCACCGCGTCTTTCAGCGCGGCGTGGAGGGTGGTATGGATATGGCGAACCATGGAGTCCGAGAGCTGATGCCCCATCTCGGGATGCTCGTGGATGCGCCCCTCCGTTTTCAGACGACGGTACATTCGCTGGATGTCCTGCTGAGAGATAAGGGAGATTTGTTTATCGCCCAACTGTGGTTTGATGTAGTATTCGATATAGCCGCGATAGCTTTTGAGCGTGCCGGGCCGCACCGTGCCCGCCTTGTACTCCGTGAGCCAGCGGCCCAGCCACTGGCCCAGCGTCATGCGGCTGTCCTCGGTCAGCTCCACATCGCGGTAGCACTCGATGTTCTGGTGCAGCTTGTCCAGCAGGGCCTTTTGCGTCTTGGCATACACATGGCGGAACAGCGGCTCACCGTTTTCTTTGTGGCCGATGACGATGCGACCCTCCCAGCGTCCGTCGTCACGCCTTCGCACCATGCCGTCACCGGCCGGTCTTCGTTTTGCCATTGCGGTCACCTCCTTGCAGCAACACAACATACCACAAGCTGCGGGGGAAAGCTACTAAAGATTTTCTTTTTCTTTGCTTACAGCGCGGCAGATTTTGCACCGCTTACTCCTCCCGATGGAACAGCAGCACATCCCGAAAGGAGATGCTGCCGTGGGTGGACGCCACCTCCCGGACGCTGCTGCCGCGCATTTTGTTGTACTCGTCCCGGGTCATATCTATGTCGCCGCCCAGCAGATGGTTGGTCATGTTGTGCTCCACCACCAGCTTGAACAGCATCTTGCCCAGCCTGTCGCCGAACACGCCCAGTGTGCCCTCCAGCATCTCTTGTAGTGCACGGGGCAGATATGCGCCCGTCCTCTCGGCGTGTAAGCGACCGCAATACTGCCGCAGAGCCTTCTCCACGAACTCGTTGCGGGTGGGGCAATTATCCAGCTTATAGAGCGCATCCACCTCCCGCCACACGTCGTCTGACAGCCAAACAGAGTGTCGGCTTTTCCCGTTGTTGTCCATTAAAAATTCCTCCTTTTTCGTATGTCTGCGCCGCTCAAAACCCTTGAAAACACGGGGCAAACGGGCATTTTCCCAAAGAATAGCGCCAAAGCATATTGGGAGACTGAAAATCAGCGTCAATCTCAAAATCCCGCAAACCCCCGTGGCAGCCCGCACTGCGGGCTGCCGTGAACGGCATAGGTGCGGAAAAGCGCCAATGCCTTTCTCCTGCTCCGCTTTCGGCGTGCCGAAAAGTGGGTCAAAACCGCTCCAAAACTCCATGGTCGCTATCCTTACCCTTCCGTATTCCTGCAAGGCCACACAGCGGCTCACAGGGGCGAACACGGGGGTTCTGCGACCTGTGCCGCCAGTTTCTGCTGGGCGCGGTGACGTTCAGTGGCCATCTCCGCGAGGTGCAGTTGGTGTTGATTGTGCTGCGCCAGTACCTGCTCCACCGGCAGGATCGTGTAGAGCAGGGAGCCGTTCCGTTTGCGTCCGTCTTTCAATGTGACGGTGGTACGCTCTGTGCGAATGAGACCTTTCTCCTCCAGTGACCTCACATACTTGCACACCGTGTTGCGGCTCATACCCACCGCATCACCGATAGTGCGGTAGCTGGGATAGCACTGGTAGGTCTTACGATCCTCACAGAACAGCAGGAACGAGTACACGGCGATCTCACCGGGAGACAGGCCAAGTTGACAGATGACTTTCGGCACGGGGTAGTAGTTCTTGGCAGGGGCGGGCTTCTGCCATGGTAAGGCGTGGGTCATCTCGCACCGCCTGTCTGCGACTCTACCCACTGGCAGAATTTTTCTTTCGGGACAACGATGCGGCTGCCCACACGCAGCGTGGGGAAGCTCGCTTCGTGCATCAGCTCATAAGTGCTGGAGATAGAAATGCCCAGCACCTTTGCCACCATTTCCGCGTTGAGAAATAGCGGTATCTGGTCGTAGGTGGTATAGTCAGATTGTTTCATGAGATACTCCTCGTTTCAAATTCAGAGAAAAAGAACTTGCGTTTCGGAGGTCTCTCTGTTAGACTTGTTGCAGATGGCGTCTGCGTTTTCCGAAGCGCGGCGTGCCGCTGAGCTGCTGCAACAGTTCAGCGGCTTTTCCTTTTTGTCAGGACAATATACGGCTCTCACCCCTTTCTGCTTTAGGTCTGCCATGCACCATACCCGTTCCTGCCCCACTTTTTCTGCGCGGCGTATATCTCTGCCTTGGTACGCTCGGCTGCTCTGCGCAGCGTCGCGGCGTACTTCCCCGGCGAGTATCTTCTTTGGTGATGGGTATGTAGTTGTGAAGGTACAGCGGAAGGTCTTTCCTTCTTCGTGCCCCCATGGTACAATAAGCCTGACGCAGAATACATCATGAAGTGATCTTTTTTGCTGGGAGGTGTCGATGTGACTTCTGCAATTCCAAGCTTTGATCTGTGCACGACAGAAGGCAGCGGCTTCATGCCGGTTTTGATCTGCGATGACAGAATGCAGATCGAACTGCCGCCCCACTCGGCGGCAGAGTTTCTTCTGGCTACTGCTGAGATCGATCTCACGGCATACACCGATGCAGTCCGGCATTTGCGGGAGACACATCCGCTGTTTGAAGAGAAATTGGACATTAGTGTCTTGGAGTACCGCGACTTCCTTTCACAGGCACTGGAGCTGCCCGAACAGCTCCGCCGCACAGATCCCGTAGGCTGGTTAGACGCCTGTGTGCATCTGCGAGCTGCCCTTCAGCAGCCTGACGACGGCTCCGCTTCGTTCCTGCTCTACTCCGGCCAACGCATCTTGCAGGCAATAGAACGTCCTGTTCTTTTGCAGGTTCGGCTCCGCAATATCTTTGAGATGATCTTCGACAACATGGATATTTCAACGCCGCACCGCCAGTGGGAATATCTGCACGCTGTGTACCCTGATGTCGCGCAGCAATGTGACCCAATTCATCTGAAAGAGGTGACGGAACCTTTCAGGTTTAGCGCAGTGAACGGCTGGAACTACTATCTGACGATCCTGTCGCTGTATTTCGCGCAGGAGGCCCAGCGTATCACGCGATGCGTACACTGTTGGGAATATTTCATCCCGCCCACGAGGAAGCGAACGCTGTACTGTGATCGCAGCTACGATGGACAGACCTGTAAGCGTCGGGGTGCCAATCTCATGCGGCATGAACGGGACGAGCAGGATGAAGCGCTTTTCATCTACCGACAGCTTCGGGATCGAATGTATGCGCGGATGCAGCGATATGATACTGCTATACCGGAAAAGCGAGGTCGGCTGCTGGTCTTTAGCGCATCGGACTTTAAGGCTTGGATGGACAATGCCAGCAAAGCCCATCGTGAATACACCGGCGGAAAGATCGATTCCTCAGAATTTCTAAGGCGTATCGATACTTGGCAGGAATTGCGCAGCTACGATGTGAAAGCCAGACCCCTTGTTGTGGATACAACCGTTTGGCAGCAGCGTGTAGCAGCAGATATAGATCATGCGCCCGCCGACAGCTTTCCAGAGCAGATCATGTTCCTTAGTCTCCCCACAGATGGCAGCCCTGCTCAGTGGGAGATGAAAACGCGAGACCATCTGCGGCGTGAGGCACAGAAGGGACATCAGTCCTTGCGGGACAAGTATACACAGAAAGAAAAGCAGAACTGACGGATGTCAGTTCTGCTTTTCTTTGTCTACACCGGCGCAGGTTTTGCACCGCTTAACCGTCGTAGAGGACGTAGATCAGCAGACTGCCGCCATCCTCCACGATGTAGACATTGCAGCGGAAACCGGCGTCCGCGATGGCATCCACGCCCGCCTGCATCATGAGTTGGCGGAAGGTGAAGTCTACCATGTCTCGCGCCTTGGCTTCCAGTGTTTCCTGCGAGGCATCCAACGGTACTGCGGCTGGGAAGCGGTAGGCGCTGTTATCCAGTGCCAGACTTGTGTCCGTGGTGACACCGTATTGTGTGGACGCATAGGCGTTGGCAACGTCGATGGCCGCTTGACGATCTGCCGGTGCAGACAGCGTGGGTATCGGTTCAGGTTCTTGTGTAGGCTCTGACTCAACATATCCTGTTTTGGCATGAACGGTTTCGGAGGGAATGTCCTCTGTTGGTTTCTCAATCGGTTCAAGGGTATCGGCGGTTTGCGGAGCGCTTTCCTCCTGATGAGTATTCTCTTTTTGCGGTTGCTCCTGCGCTGTGATCGGTACTGTGTCCATTTCCTGCGCTGCCGTTGCTGGTTCAGGTGTCGCTTGTGGCTGCTGTGCTTCTTCCTGCGCCGCCGGTGTTGGCGGCAATGTCGTTTCTGTTGAACTGCGCTCCACTTGCCCACAGGCCGTGAGCAGCAGTACCGCGCCGATTGCTAATAACATGATTTTAATTTTCATCTTGTTCCTCCTCCGTTGCGCAAAGAACGGCCAGAGCTTCCGCTGACCGTTCTTCCTCGTAATGCTGTAATTCTGTTGTCAGGCCAAGTGCCAGCTGGAATCCGCAGGCAAAGCTGTCGAACGCAGCATTCTCCGTCAGCAGGCCCCTTGTGTCCAGAAGCCGCAGCACCAGCTTGCGCTCCGGCTTTTCCAGCCGACGCATCAGCTCCCGAAAGGCTTCGTCGTACTGCCGCTCCACTTCCGGCACAGGCAGTTCTTTCCAGAATTTGCGATGCAGCTCCCGCAGGGTGTCGTACATGATTCTCACCTCCCGCGACAAACAAGTATCACAGAAGCGGAAGAAAGTCAACGAGAAAAGGCGATGCTCTTTTTCCTTCGACACCACAATACTGCTGTTGATTCATCGCATCGAAACGTTTTTCACATATCAGTCTGTAGGCCTTTAGGGGTACAGCGCGGCGCTCCATCCCTTCGTCTGCTGCCCACGGGAGCCGCATAGATGATGAATTCCTCCTTGCCATCCAGTCCAAGCAGTCGGCTGCAGAGCGGATCATCAAAGGCGGCCACCGTACACGTTCCCAAGCCTAAAGCCGTGGCAGCGAGATAGTGATTCTGTCCCACATGCCCTACATCCATCAGAATTGTGCGATGGGCGCGGATACCATACCGCCATTCTGCGCGGTATGGTGCTACAGACCAGAAAAATACCACTCCTGCACGCGCCGCCCACTTCTGCTCCAGCAGAGCGGCAGAGATCGTCTCACTCATAGCCTCTACCGCTCCGAGGTACTCCAGTGCATGCTCCATCGGCAGGTAGTGGTACGCGCCCGGCTCCAGCCCGGCCACATTGCGGCATAAGAGGTATGTCTCAAATGGATGACGGGCTCCTCCACTGGGTACAGTACGCATGGTCGCATAGTTCTCACCTTTTATACCGGTGATCCCCTGTCCCGCCCAGAGCAAATAACTTAACTGCTGAAGCGTCAACGGCGTGTCTCCATAGCTGCGGCAGCTGCGGCGGCTGCGCAGCAATTCGGTTAGATCACTTTCCGCCAGCGGCGTCGACTCCGGCTCCGGCAAGCGTATATGTGTCTCCGGCGCTGCTGCTGCGGCCTTCACCAGCGGCGGCTGAGGCAACCGGAGCTCCTGATCGGACACAAACGCCGCGCCTATAGGATCCGACAAATCAACGCCGCGCAGAAAACGACGACCCTTATTCACGATCTCATCCTGTAAGGTTTTGTCCAGCATCTTTTTCCCTTTCCGCATGTTGAAGAACAGGGTACGCCTTGAAAGACGCACCCTGTTCTTTTACGCCATTTCCAGCAGATTGCGAAGCGCCTCGCGATAGATACGCTGTAAGCGCTCCATGTTGTTCAGCGTGATGTACTCATTCCCCTGATGCTCCAGATTTTCCTCTCCCGGAAAATTCGGGCCGAAAGCGATAATGTTATCCATGGCGCGCGCGTAGGTACCGCCGCCAATGGCCAGCGGCTCCGACAGATCACCCGTCTCGTCTCTGTACGCCTTCAAGAGCTGCTGCATAACGGCTCCTTTTTTATCCAGGTAGACGGGCCGCATGGGATGCACCGGGGGGATCTCGAAGCCATAAACCGCCACAGTCCGGCGAATTGTCTCCACCAGCTTGTCCACATCCTGATCCTCCGGATAGCGGATATCCACGGTGAATCGCACCGTGTCATTTTCCACACGCAGCATGCCCGCATTGACGGAGAGCCGACCACTGGCAGCTGAGGCACAGGCAACGCCTAACGCTTCACCGTACACATCCTCGCCCATCAACGCCATATACGCTTTGGCCACCGGGATATTCTTCTCCGCTAACAGCTTCATCATAGCCGTGATGGCGTTTACGCCGTTCCACGGCGCGGAGCCGTGCCCTGTCTTGCCTGTGGTCTCATAAGCCGCACCGTCCTCCGTTACCACAGAGCAGCTGTCCGGCACCACATTGGGCGCAACGCCGCCCTCGCCGCTGCGAAGGCCGCTGCCGTTCTGCGGCAGTACCCAATCCATCACCAGAATTCCCTTTTCGCAGTAGATGGCGGGGAAATCCCCGTCAGGCGTAAAGCCATAGCTGACCTTTTCTTCTTCGGCCACATAGGCGTCCATGTCATACCAATCGCCGTTTTCCTCTGTCTGACCGAAAATCAGGCGGATACGCTTATTCATGGCCTTTCCCTTTTCAGCGTACTCCTTCGCCAGATCGCGAGCCGCATAGACACTGATGAGCATCGGGCCCTTGTCGTCTAACGTACCACGGCCATACAGGCGTCCGTTGTCAACAGTTCCGCCAAAGGGAGGATAGTCCCAGCCGCTTCCGGCGGGAACCACATCCAGATGCCCCAGCACGCCGATGATATCTTTGCCCTCTCCGATCTCCGCGTAGCCGTAGCGTCCGTCTGCATTCTTTGTACGGAAGCCCAACTGCTCACACAGGGTCAACATATACTCCAGCGCTTTAGCGGGGCCTGCACCGTAAGGGGTACCGTTTTCCCCGTGGTTAGCTACGCTCTCAATAGATAAAAGTTCTTGTAAATGCTTTATCATTACATCAGCTCCTCCGCTCTCAGACAGGCGACGCAATGTCCGGGTTCTATCTCCCGGAAGGGAATATCTTCCTTCGTACATGCCTCCGTCGCATAGGGGCATCGCTGCGCGAAGCGGCATCCCGGCTTGGGGTTGATCGGGTTAGTGACCTCGCCGCGTATCAGCTGCGGCTCCCTTCCGCGCATAGTAATGTCCGGCACAGGTATAGCGGACAGCAGCGCCTTGGTATATGGGTGCAGCGGGCGTTTGAACAAGCCCTTGCTGTCACAGTACTCCACGCATTTCCCCAGATACATCACTGCGATCTGATTGGAGATATGCCGTACTACAGATAGATCGTGGGTAATGAACATATAGGTCAGGCCGCGTTCTTCCTGAAGATCCATCAGCAGGTTTAGTATCTGCGCCTGAATGGACACGTCCAGTGCCGACACCGGCTCATCGCAGACGATGAAGCGGGGATTCAGAGCCAACGCACGCGCTACGCCGATGCGCTGACGGCGTCCGCCGTCCAGCTCATGGGGATATGCTCCGGACAGACGGGAGGCCAGTCCCACTGTGGCCATCAGCCGTGCCACATCTTCATAAATATCCGCCTTATTTTTGTGCTGACCCGCCACCAGAAGCGGCTCAGCGATCAACTCCTGCACGCTCATACGGGGGTTCAGGCTGGAATAGGGATCCTGAAAGATCATCTGCATATCGCGGCGTACCCTGGCCAGCTTGCGGGCGCGGCAATGGCTGATGTCTTCTCCGTCAAAGAGGATCGTGCCGGAGGTCGGCTCGTGAAGCCGCAGCACGGTGCGTCCCAAGGTGGACTTTCCGCAGCCGGATTCGCCCACCACACCTAACGTTTCGCCCTTATTGATGTTCAGTGTAATGCCGTCCACCGCATGCAGCTTGGCGGTCTTGCTGATATCAAAGTATTTTGTCAGTTCCTTCAATTCGATCAGGGGTTGGCTCATGCTTGTCCCTCCTCTCCGTTGTACAGGAAGCATCTTATGCGCAGTCCATTTACGTCATACTGCTCCGGGTGACACCGGCGGCAGCGCTCCGTCGCATGGGGACAGCGGGGCGAAAACGCGCAGCCTTCCGGCAAATTCGTCGGGTCGGGCATCATGCCGTCGATGGGGTGCAGACGCCGCTCATCCAGTTCCAGATTGGGGATAGAGTTGAACAGACCCACCGTGTAGGGATGGTGCTTGTCGCCGGTAAATATCTGCTCCACCGTGCCGTACTCTATGATCTCACCCGCATACATAACAGCCACCAGATCGCAGGTCTGCGCCACGATACCCAGATCGTGTGTGATCATAATCATGGCGGTATTCAGCTTTTTCTTCAGTTCCATCATCATTGCCAGCACCTGCGCCTGGATCGTCACGTCCAGCGCGGTAGTCGGCTCGTCGGCAATCAGCAGCATAGGGTTGCAGGCCAGAGCCATGGCGATGACCACACGCTGCTTCATGCCGCCGGAGAACTGGTGGGGATAGTCCTTTTTGCGGCCGGCCATGATACCGACCATTTCCAGCACCTCATCCACACGGGTCTCCAGCTCGGCGCGGGTATGCCCCTCGTTGTGCATCAGGAGCGCCTCAAGGATCTGGTCGCCCACCGTCAGCACGGGGTTCAGCGCTGTCATGGGATCCTGGAAGATCATGGAGATCTTCTCGCCGCGAATGGCCTGCAGCTGCCTGTTGCTGAGATAAGTGGGCGCGGGCACTTCCACCGCAGGCGCCTCCACCATCTCGCCATCCGGAGACTCCGGCATATGGGAAGCAATGTAGTCCGCCTCCGAAACAGCGGCACCGTCCTTATCGCGGACAGCCAGAATGTCCTGTTCATCAAACCAGATAGAGCCGCGGTTCGTGCGTGCCGTGCGCTCCGGCAGCAGCCCCATAATGGACAGCGCCGTCGTTGTCTTACCGGCGCCTGTCTCGCCCACCAGTCCCAAGGTCTCTCCCTTATTCAGGGTCAGGGATACACCGTTGACGGCATGAACCGTTTCCAGATCGGTCTTGTAATCGATCTGAAGGTCACGGATCTTCAGCAATACTTCACTCATTTTCCGTTCCTCCTCAATCCTTCAGCTTTGGGTCAAGAGCATCGCGCAGACCGTCGCCGGCCAAATTGAAGCTCAACGCCGCGATCACGATAAATATGCCGGGAATATACAGCAGGTGCGGTGCGGTAAACATATAGGTCTTTGCATCGGACAGCAGCGCGCCCCATTCAGGAGCAGGCGGCTGAACGCCCAGAGACAGGAAGGAAAGGCCGGCAGCAGAGAGGATCATATTGGCGACATTCATGGTGGTCGTCACAATAATGGGCCCCAGTGCATTGGGAATGACATATTTGAGGATGATGCGCATGTCGCTGGCGCCGTAGGATCTGGCGGCCTCTATGTAGTCCTCATCTACGACGCCCAGCACCACGGAACGAACCAGACGCAGCATGCTGGGCACGCAGGAGACGGTAATGGCGATCAGCAGATTTCGAAGGCTTCCGCCCAACGCGGCAACTACAGCCAAGCTCAGCAGAATGGGCGGTACGGTCATCACTACGTCCGTCAAGCGCATGATGATATTATCTACCCAGCCGCCGTAATAGGCCGCGATAGCACCCAGCAAGCCGCCGATGACCAGCGCCAGTACACTGGTGGAAACACCAATCAGCAGCGAATAGCGGGAGCCATGGACAATGCGGGCGAACAGGTCGCGTCCCAACTCGTCTGTGCCGAATATATGTGCGGCACTGGGGCCGTCCAGACGGTTGGCGCTTTGCGAAATGGCGTTTTCATAGGGGGTGATTACATCGGCAAAGATGGCGATGCACAGGACAAAAATCAAAAGACACAGACCCAGCATGGCCGTTTTGCTCTTGCGGAAGCGGCGCCATATTTCCTTCATCTGATTGGTTTTCTTGCTCTTGCGGTTTCTCTTCTCGTTCATTTTCCGTCACCTCCCTGTCAGGACTTGTATTTTGCTTTGATACGGGGATCGATGTACGCATAAAGGATGTCTACGCCCAGCATAACGAAACAGAACAGCACCGCCAGAAACATGGTGGCCGCCATAACAACGGGCGTGTCCTTCTGCCGGATGGACTCGACGATCAGCATGCCGACGCCCGGCATACCAAACACCGTCTCGATGATGACGGCGCCGCCCAAGCTGCCGCCAAAATTCATACCCATGGACGTGACAACGGGCAGCAGCGCGTTACGCAGCGCATGCTTCCAGATCACTGTTTTTTCCGGCACGCCCTTGCTGCGGGCGGTGCGAATATAATCCTGCCGTATGGTCTCCAGCATGGTAGAACGTGTCAGACGCATCTCGCTGGCTGCTGCTCCCAACGACAGTGTGATTACAGGAAGAATATAGCCCTGCCAAGTGTCCACGCCGCCAAACGGAAGCCAACCCAGCTTCAGCGCAAAAAGCACCATCAGCATCAGACCCAGCCAGAAGCCCGGCATGGCGGAAAGGAGCATGGCCAGCGTAGTCAGCGCGTTATCCAGCACAGAGTACTGCTTCACAGCGGAGATAATACCCAGCGCGATGCCTAATACAGAGCTGAGGAGCATGGACCATAATGCCAGCTGGAACGTGGTGGGAAAGCGCGAAAGGATGGAATCAAACACCGGCTTTCCGCTGCGGTAGGATGTTCCGAAGTCAAAGTGGAGAACAATTCCTTTCAGATAGTTGAAGAACTGCTCAAAGAACGGGAGGTCTGCGCCAAGCTTGTGGTTCAGCGCGGCGATGTCTTCCGGCTTAGCGGTAATGCCAAGGATCAGCGTGCCGGGATCTCCGGGAGTCAGGTACATAATGGTAAACACCAGAAACACCGCTCCCAGCAGGACAGGAATCGTTAGGAGTATTCGTTTGATAACGTATTTGTGCATAATTTTTCCTCCTTGCGGATCTGTCGAGGATCAGTTTTACGGCGCGGAGGCATCAGCGCCGCAGCTGCCCTTCGTTTGTATTTCAAAGCATAACCCATCTTGTAAAGTTTGTCAATTATTTTATAAAATTTTTCAAAAAGATATTGCAAAATCTATAAACATTTGATAACATACACTCGCGTAGTAAAATCATCGTTAACCGAGGCGGCCTCTCTGCAGGGCAGTGCTTCCTGCGGCAGCCGTCTTATCACGAATGAATGAATGGAGGAGCGAAAGCATGAGCGAAATGAAATGGCCCTATCCTGCCAAGGTGAGCCAAGTCAACCGCATGGAGGCGGATGTGATCGTGCTGGGCGGCGGCATCGCCGGATGCATGGCCGCTATTAACGCCGCCAAACGCGGCCAGAGCGTGATCCTGGTGGAAAAGGGCGCGACCAAGCGTTCCGGCGCGGGCGGCAGCGGCTGCGACCACTGGGAGAGCGCCGCCACCAACCCCTGCTCCGGTGTTTCTCCGGAGGATCTGGTGCAGGCCATGCTGGACGACAACGACGGCTACAACAACGGCATCTCTCATTATATAGAGTGCCGCGAGGGCTGGGATCATCTGCAGGACATCGAAAAGATGGGCGGCAAGATCCGGGACACCGAGGACGAGTTCAAGGGCGCGGCCTTCCGGGACGAAAAGACCAAGCTGATGTTCGCCTATGACTATAAGAACAAGTTCACCATCCGCATCTGGGGCACTACCTTCAAGCCCGCGATGGAGAAGGAATGCCGCCGTCTGGGCGTGAAGATCGTGGATCGCGTCATGGTCACCTCCCTGCTGACTGAGGGTGGCAAGAACGGGGCCAAGTGCGTGGGCGCCACCGGCGTTCACACCCGTACCGGCGAGTTCTATGTGTTCTCCAGCAAGGCGGCCATTATCACCATGAGCCGTCCTGCCCGTGTGTGGCTGTTCTCCGCCGCCTATCCCGGCCTGTGCGAGTTCCGCCCCATGTGCACCATCGGCGACGGCCACGCCATGGGCTGGCGCGCCGGCGCGGAGTTCAACATGATGGAAAAATCCGTCCGGGCCGAGTTCTCCTCCGCCGGGCGCTCCTTCCCGCCCTATTCCGCGGGCAATAACCACAACACCTGGTATCCCGCCTCCCTCATCGACGCGGAGGGCAAGGAGATCCCCTATGCCGACCGTGACGGCAACATTCTCACCGACGTGGAGCAGCGGTTCCAGCCCGCCAAGGGGCAGCACTACTTCCTGAAGGGCGGCAACATCGAGCAGGCCAAATACGCCTACGACGGCCCGGAAACCCTGCCCTACGACAAGTTGAAGGAGATGGGCTACAAGCTGCCCTTCTACGCCGACCTGTCCAATATGCCGGAGCTGGAGCGGAAGGTCATCTGGGGCATGATGGTGGGTCAGGAGGGCAAGACCAACGTGCCCGTGTACAAGAACTTCACCGAGGCGGGCTTCGATCCCACCAAGGACGTCTTGCAGTGTTACGGCGTGGGCTGGACCAGCGCCGAATTTCTGCCCCAGGAGCGCCAGCTGTTCGGTATGCCCGGCGGCTTCATGAACGACTGGGATCTGATGACCAACATCCCCGGCCTGTTCGTGGCGGGCGACTCCCTGTTTTCCTCCAACTGCTTCGGTCATGCCGCCTCCACCGGCGCTTACGCCGGGCGCAAGGCCGCAGCCTACGCCGCGAAGCAGGAGGGCTTCATCGCTCCCTGCGAGACCCAGGTGGCGAACGAGATGGAGCGCGTTTACGCGCCGCTGGGCGGCGACCCTGTCAACGGCGTCAGCTGGAAGGAGCTGAACGAGGCCATCGCCAAGGCCATGCAGAACTACTGCGGCGAGCAGAAGCGGGACGAGCTGCTGCTGTCCGGCGTAGAGCTGCTGAACCGCTATGAGAAGGAGATCGTGCCCCGCACCTACGCCGCCAATCCCCACGAGCTGATGCGTCTGCTGGAGGTGTTCGACATCCTGACGGTGGCTCAGATCATCCTGCAGGCCTGCCTGGCCCGCCACCAGACCTGCCCCAAGCTGGAGTTCTACCGTACCGACGACGACGGCAAGACCATGGCTCCCTTCATCTGCATCCACAACGACGGCGAGAAGGTGGTAGCCCGTGAAGTGCCTCTTGACTACGCCGGTGATATCAGGGAAAATTACGAGAAGCACAATCAGGACTATATGGCAGAAAAGGCAAAGGAGGTGCAGGCATGAAAGAGATCAAGGAATTCGGCTTCCGTCAGACACCGCCTGCCACGCCGCTGCGGTTCAACACAGAGAAGTGCATCGGCTGCAACCGCTGCATGGAGGCGTGCATGATCGACGTGATGACTCCCGGCGAAAAGGGCGGCCATCCCGTGGTGTCCTATCCCGATGAGTGCTGGTACTGCGGCTGCTGCGTGATGGAGTGCCCCACCGGCGCTATCAGCCTGCACCATCCGCTGATGAACCAGACCCGCTGGGTGGAGAAGGCCAGTCTGCTGAAAAACAGAAAGGAGAACTAAAGCGTATGGCAAATTTTGAACTGCTGAAGGAGCTGACGCAGGCGTGGGGCGTGGCGGGCCGGGAAAAGGCCGTGCGGGCCATCGTGCTGCGTGAGCTGGAGGGCCATGTGGACAGCGCCTATGTGGACAACATCGGCAACATCATTGCCGTCAAGCACGGCAAGGGCAGCCCCGACAGCAAGAAGATCATGCTCTCCGCTCACATGGACGAGATCGGCCTGCAGGTGAAGAAGATCGAATCAGACGGCCGCATCAAGGTGTGCAGCGTGGGCTGGGTCTGGACTTCCGCCCTGTACAACGATCAGGTGGTGTTCCAGAACGGCGTCATCGGCGTAGTGGGCTGCGACGGCAAGATCGAGGACGCCAAGAACGACAGCGGCAAGCTGTACATCGACATCGGCTGCACCAGCAAGGAGGACACCGAAAAGTACGTCAAGGTAGGCGATTACGCCGGTTTTGTGGGTCCCTGGTATGAGCTGCAGAACGGCCGTATCAGCGCCAAGACCTTTGATGACCGGGTGGGCTGCTTCATGCTGCTGGAGGCCGCGAAGAGGAACAAAGGCGATTGTCCCAACGACGTATACTATGTATTTTCCGTGCAGGAGGAGGTGGGCTGCCGCGGCGCCGTTACCGCCGCCCATCAGATTCGCCCTGACATCGGCATCAGCGTGGACGTGACCCCCGACCACGCCTATCCCTGTGATCTTGAGGGCTGCAACGCCGTGGGCGAGGGCATCAGTGTGACACTGGGCGACCCCAGCGCCATGCTGGACGAGGATCTGGTCAACGAGATGCTGGCCTGCTGTGAGGAGAACGGCATCCGCTATCAGCGGGGAGTGATGGATCGCGGCGGCACCGACGCCAGCTCCATGAACCAGTCCGGCGACGGCGTCCGCGTGGCCGGTATCGCCGTGGTGGATCGCTATCCCCACAGCAAGTGCTCCGTCATCGCCAAGGACGACGTGACCGCCGGTATCGACCTGCTGGACAAGTATACCCACCGTGTATTCAAATTTTGAGCGATCTTTCCCGTATCTCCACGCCGGAATGGCGTCAAAATAAAAAAAGAAAAGGAGACACCCCCATGAAAAAGTTCCTTGTACTGGTGCTGGCCGCGGCCATGGCACTGAGTCTGGTAGCCTGCGGCGGCAACGGCGGCAACGCCTCTGCTGGTGACGGCACCAGCCTGACCATCGCCATCGATGCTGATTACCAAACGCTGCACCCCGCCAACTGGACAACCAATATCGAACACCGCATCGATTCCCAGATCTATGACACTTTGGTGCGCTACAACTTCCAGGATGAGAGCAAGCTGGACGGTGTCATCGCTGAAAGCTGGGAGATCAGTGATGACGCTTGCTGCTATACCTTCCATCTGCGTGACGGCATTACCTTCCATAACGGCACACCGCTGACCGCCAAGGATGTGGCGTTCAGTCTGGATCTGTATGCTGCTTCTGAGGCACAGTCCGGCGATGTGGCAGGCTATGACCACTGCGAGGTGGTGAACGACAACACCATCAAGATCTACACGTCGTCTCCGTTTGCACCCTTCCTGAACAACCTGACGCTGGTGCACATCGGTTCCAAGGATTACTATGAGTCCGCCGGTGAGGAGGCTTTTGCCCAGCAGCCCATCGGCTGCGGACCCTATCAGTTCGTCAGCCACAATGAAGGCGACAAGGTCGTGCTGAAGGCCTACGAGAATTACTACATGGGCGCCGCTGCCATCAAGGATGTGACCTTCAAGATCATCTCTGATATGTCCTCCATGTCTATCGGCCTGCAGTCCGGCGGCATTGATTTTGCCGAGATCGAGGCGCCTGTCCGCTCCACCCTTGAAAGTGCCGACGGCGTCACTATCACCACCGCAGAGCAGACTACATTTGCCTTTGTCGCCATGAACACCGAAAAGGAGCCCTATAACAATCCCAAGTTCCGTCAGGCGGTCAATTATGCTATGGATCGTCAGGCTCTGATCGCCACCGTGATGGACGGTGCTGCTGAGGAGAATTCCAACCTGCTGTCCAAGAGCCGCTTCGGTTACAGCGATACGCAGAAGCAGTACACCTACGATGTTGAAAAGGCAAAGTCCCTGCTGGCTGAGTGCGGTTACGCCAACGGCTATGATATGGGCACCCTTGTTGTGGCCGATCAGTATAAGCTGTTGGCACAAGCCGTTCAGGAACAGCTGAAGGCTGTTGGCCTTACCTGCCAGCTGGAGGTGCTGGAGTTTAACGCATACCTGAATAAGCTGCGTCAGGGTGATTTCACCGTTACCTGCCTGCAGATGTCGCTGGAGGGCGATACCCAGAACGTGGCCATGGCCATCGGCAAGGACTATATCGGTATGGCAAACAACGCCCGCTGGTATAATGACCAGGTGGAGCAGTGGTTCCAGGACGCTGTCGCTGCCGTGGACGCCACCGAACGTGCCGCTATTTATGACAAGATCTTCTCGCTGGTGCAGGACGAGGCGGTATACGCAGTTCTTTATAACCCCATCATGCTTTATGCCCACAACGACAAGCTGGTCATTCACGACCTGCCGCTGGAAGGCAACTACTTCGTATACTATTTCCACTGGTAATGGCGCAAACACCCGAGGCGGGCGGCACGATTCAGCGCCGCCCGCCTTTGGTTTTTCTTTCGAAATATATAAAATTTCAAAAGATGTTACACGCTTATTGCCATTACAACGGAGTTCTGATATAGTGATATCAAGAAATTTGAAAGGAAAACCGTTTATGGCTGGAAAAACGCTTTCAGAACAGATTTACGATGAATTGTATCACGACATTACGAGACAGCAGCTGCGCTGTGGGCAAAAGCTGACCTTGAATATGCTCAAGGAGCGCTTCCATGTCAGCCATACGCCGATCCGCGAGGCGTTAATGCGTCTGGCAGAGAACGGTCTTGTAACGTACTACTCCAACTGCGGCGTCACCGTGATCGAATTCGAGGAACGAGATATTCAGGAGCTGTATCAATTTGCCTCGGAGATGGATGCTCTGGCAATACAGTTCTGCAGCGCATCCCTGAATCACATGCCCCTGGTGCTTGATCTGCAGGAGATCATCGAAAATGGCAATGCTGCTTTGGCAGAGGGCGACATATCCAGGTGGAAGGAATTTTCAGAGCGCTTTCATGTCATCTTCTACCGTCATGCGCAGAACTACTATTTGGATCAGGCCGCTGCTCGTCTGCGCGCCAGACTCGAGCTGCTGTCGTGCATGTACTACAAAGAGGAAAACGTAAGCAAAATCAATGAAGGACATAACGTCATTTACAAGCTGGTGTGTGACGGAAAGTATACCGCTGCCGCCAGCAGGATGCGCCGACACCTGCAGACCGATATGGCCTATGCTATGAAGGCATACAGTCTTTATCAGCGGCAGGAGTAGCAGGAGCAAGTATGTCCGGGGAGGTGTCACATGCTGAATTACGGACGCCTGAGATCCGTGGCCGCCAATATGCGGCGCTGCGGCCTGTCTCAGATATTGGTGGCAGATGATGACAGTATCTTTTATCTGATCGGATGCCGCGTTAAGGCGCAGGAGCGCTGCGGCGTGCTGCTGATCCGCGAGGATGAGCAGGTACACGCCTTTATGAACGAGCTGTTCTGCATACCGCCGGTTCCCGGCGTCATCTGGCACACTTACCGCGACGGTGAGGACGTATACGGCATGATTGCCGCTGAGTTACATTCTGGCAAGGTGGGCTTTGACAAAAACTGGCCGTCCCGCCACACCATTTCCATTCTGGAAAAGCGCGAGGACATCATCCCCGTACTTGGCTCTGCCCCGGTAGATGATGCCCGTATGCGCAAGGACGCAAAAGAGCAGGAACTGCTGCGTGACGCCGGCCGTATCAATGACCTTGCCATTGCCTATGGTCTTTCTCACGTCGCCGCCGCTGTCACCGAGGCGGAACTTGCAAAACAGATAGACGCTTTCTTCTTGGCACATGGCGGCAAGCAGGTGGGACAGTATCAGGTTGTCTGTTACGGCGCAAATGCGGCGCAGCCCCACCACATGTCTGACGACACGCTCCCTCGTCCAGGCGACTCAGTGCTGATCGATCTGGTCTGCCCGATCAACGACTACTGGTGTGACATGACACGTACTGTGTTCTACCGTCAAGTCAGCCAACAGCACCGCCGGGTCTATGAGGTTGTCCGCTGCGCTCAGCAGGCCGGTATCGATTTCGTCCGTCCCGGCGTTCGGATGAGCCAGATAGACGCCGCGGTGCGTCAGGTGATTGTCGATGCCGGGTATGGCGCCGCCTTTATCACACGCACCGGCCACGGTATTGGCCTGATGGTACACGAACCCCCAGATGTCAGCAACTCCTGCGACGTGATCGCACCGGAGGGCATGGTCTTTTCCATAGAGCCCGGCATTTACCTGCCCGGTGACATGGGAGTCCGCATTGAGGATCTGGTTCTTGTCACCGCCGATGGCTGCGAGGTTCTGACGCATTACCCAAAAGAATTACAGATTATTTCGTAAACAAACGATGGCGTTCCGCTTAAATGCGGAACGCCATCGTCTTCTATATCTGCTGAGACTGTGACTCAAAATGCCCATGTGCCGTCACGGAAGATCGGTACGATCCGCCCGTCGGTGCAGACAGCATCCACCGCCGTGTCCGGCGCGCCGATCATGAAATCTACATGAACCTGTGAATCGTTGACTCCCAATGCAGAGCACTCCTCCAGCGTGCGGTCATGATACCCCTGGATCGTGTTGATATATCCTTTTCCCAGCGCCAGATGGCAGGCGGCATTCTCATCGATCAGCGTATTATAGAACAAAACGCCGCTGCGATTGATGGGGCTGTCCCACGGCACCAGTGCGCATTCGCCCAGATAGGCACTGCCTTCATCCATGCCAATCAGCTGATCCAGCAGCTCCGGATTTGTCTCAGCGTCCCACTCCACAGCCTTGCCCTCATGGAAACGGATCCAGAAATTCTCCGCAGACTGTCCATGGAAGCACAGAGGCTTTGTTCCATAGACGATGCCCTCTGCCGCGCCCTTCTTCGGTGTGATAAGGCACTCCTCCGTCGGCAGATTCGGCGTGAAGGTCGTCCCACTCTTTGTTGTCTCCCGGACGCCCTTAAAACGCGCTTCCGGTATCATGCCGATACGGAAATTCGTGCCATTGCTGCTGCTGAAGTGAAGCTCCTTCAGCGGCAAGCGATTGATGTAGTCGCAGCGGCGCTGCAGCTCCGCGTTATGCGCCGTCCACGCAGCAACGGGATCACTGTCCACGCGGCAGACGGCAAGGATCAGTTTCCACAGTTTCTCCATTGCCTGACCGACCCGCAGTTCCGGAAACAGTCTCTTGGCCCACGCCGGGCCCGGCACACAGGCAAAGCACCACTGGCATTTGTGCTCCATCGCATCCCGGTAAGGTTTATAAATCGGCCAAATCGCTTGCTGTGAAGTGCTGTATTTCCCCGCGTCGATACCGTTAAGACCGCTGGGATCCTCAGAAATCAACCCTATCCGGCACGGGAGCACCTGAGCGTAGTGTTTCCAGCGAGCCTCCTCGTAGTCGCGTACTGCGCTCAGATCCGCCGTTGTGCGGTAGCGGTAGTCCACCTTCAGAAGCGGCTGGTAATTCCATTCCACGACCACCCGTCCTGCGCCGCACTTGTAGCATTCCTCTACTAGCATCTTGACAAACTCTGGTTGATCCAACTGTGCTGTAATGAATACCTCCTGTCCCTTTTGAACATTGCCGCCTACTTTCGCGATAAGACGTGCATAACTGCGTAACAGGGTCTTATTCATATTCCACCTCCTGATTTATAAAATATTGCAATTATATTATAAAATAAGCATAGCACAAGATCGGACTTTTGAAAAGACCCTTTGCGAATTTTTTCAAAACACTTGACCGCTTTATTTTATAATATTATAATCATTTATATAAAATTATAGAGGAGTGAACACTGTGAAAATAACAGATACACTCAAGCAATACGCACTCATTACAATAGGCTGCGCCCTGTATGCTTTAGGCTTCTGCTGGTGCTGTCTGCCGGTGCATCTCACTATTGGCGGGTTGACCGGAGTAGCTCAGGTGCTCAATGTTTTCTTCCCCGTTCTGCCCGTCGGTACGCTGACACTTGTCATGAACATCCCCTTTTTTGTCTTGGGACTGAAGCTCCTCGGCAAACAGGTGCTGATCAGTTCCCTATATGCAATGACCGTCAGCTCACTGATGATCGATGGAATGAACTCCCTGTATCATTTTCAGCCTTTGGATCCGGTGCTGGCTGTTGTCTACGGCGGTATTCTGTGCGGCGCGGCATTCGGCCTCATGCTCCGTCAGGGAGCTACCACGGGCGGCACGGAGCTTGCTGCGCGGCTGTTGAAGATAAAGGTGCAGCAGCTCCCCATCGGGAAATTGTGCCTGATCATCGACCTTGTGGTGATCGCCACCTATTCCCTTACATTCCGCCAACTGACACAAGCGCTTTACAGCATCGCCGCGCTATATATCTGCACCGTGATGATGGACAAGGTCGTTTATGGCGGCAAGGCGGCCAAGCTGGCCTATATCATAAGTCCACACCACGAGGAGATCACCCGTCGGCTGCTGGAGCTGGATCTTGGCGTAACATTGCTGGAAGGTGTCGGTGCATATTATCGTAAATCCACCAAGGTGGTCATGTGTGCATTCAGCCGAAATTACATTATCCCTGTAAAAAAGCTGGTGCAACAAATCGACCCAGATGCATTCATTATTGTATGTGATACACACGAGATCTTGGGCGAAGGCTTTGGTGTCTATGATCCCACCGGATTGTAGAATAGCTTGAGGAGCGCAATTGCCTCTGGCTAAAAAATGCTTTGCCTCACGACCTGACTCATAGAGAAAAATGTGCAGAGAAGTAAAAAGCAGCTATGCATATCAGTGTTCTCTGCCTGATGACTCTCTATTTACGCAACAGTTCAGAAAGCTGCGCCTTTTCTTTGTTTACTGTAGCACAAAAAGTGAGCACCGCCAAAAATTGTGAAATGTTCACTTTTGTGGTATATTATTGTTGTTTTTTTAATGTCTGGAAGATGAGGATACTTGAATATGACACCCGAACGCAAGAAAATTGATGATCTGGCTGGACAGGTTGGCGGGTATTTCTCACTGCCCTCCGAAGACAGCATGGCGTATACGGAATTGTTGTTTGATATTTGCCAGCAATTTGGCATTCACTATTATACGGTGACCAAGAAAGAGCGCTATTTCGGGGAGGAAGTGACCCGTGTCACTTGGGCAAAACAGCAGGAGGAGAAAACCGGTATTCCGCAGAATATCCGTCTCGCATTTTCTGCTCGCCCCGCATTTTGACCCATGCGGGAAACTTACTGCAAAACAATAGAGCCACCCAACAGGAACGCAGTTCTCCGCTGGTGGCTCTATACTCTTTTCAGAGTGTCGCTTTATCGCCCACAGCAATGCAAAATACAGCGATTCCCACTCCATCAAAAGTTGCCCCACACCGGTGCTGACTGTGGCTCTGACCCACACCGTGACCCACACGGGGAAACGAGTGGGCGGAACACATGGAGCAAAGAGTTTCTGACCTCATCCTTTTTGGGGCAAAAACGCCCGCAAACCCTTATGCCGCAACGGATGGAGGGCATTTTATCACTTGGTAAGGATGAGGTCGGCGGTTCGAATCCGCCCAGCAGCTCCAAAACGGAAACCACCCGGCAGGGTGGTTTTTTGTTTTGGCAAGCTGCGTTGCGGAGTCGAAGTTTATCCCCGTAGGGGGAAATCCGCCCAGCAGCTCCCAAAATTTCCGCCTAAACCGAAAGGTTTGGGCGGATTTTGCTATTCCCGTCCGGCAGGAAAGAGTTGCGGCGGGCGGCGTTTTATGCTATATATTAAAGTGTGTCTGCGGATACAGCCTGAAGAAAGCGAGGGCCTTGCCTCTTGAAAGGAACCACCAAGCATCTGCTGCCGACGGTCTTCGTATGTACGGTAATCGCTATAGCCTATGCCTGTCGGATGCTGGCGAAATTTGACATCGGCGGCCCCGCCGTGAACCATATCCGGACGGCGCTCTATCTGCTGCTTTTCGCCCTGTGGGGCTTTTCACTCGACCGGCGCATTATCCAGCGGCAGACGCTGCACTGCCTGCGGCTGACGGCGGCGCTGATGCTGCTGTGGCTCATACTGCGGACGCTGAAATACAGCGTTGTCACCGGCCCGGCGGCTGGGCGGTACATATGGTATCTCTACTATCTGCCGATGCTGTTCCTCCCGCTGCTGGGGGTGTACATCGCCCTGTCCATGGGAAAGTCAGAGGACTACCGCCTGAGCCGAGGAACCGGTATGCTGTCGATCATCCCTGCGGCACTGTTTCTGCTGGTGATCACCAACGACCTGCATCAGCAGGTATTTGCCTTCAAAAGCGGCGTCCCCGGCTTGCCGGTTTCCGGCACATATTCCTACCGCCCACTGTATTTTATCTGCCTTGGCTGGATGGTGGCCTGTATGGCTTTTTCCCTTGTCTGCCTGTTCCGGAAGAGCCGTATCCCAAGTGGTGAAGGAAAGCGGATAACGCCGTTTGTGCTAGGCTGTGCGATGCTCCTGTACGGTATTCTCTATCTGTCGGGTATTCCGGCTGTTCGGTGGTGGTTCGGCGATATGAACGTGATGTTCTGCCTGCTGTATGCCGCCATCTATGAAAGCTGTATCCGCTGCCGTATGATACCGTCCAACACGGGATATGTGGAACTGTTTGAGGCCTCAACGCTGGCGGCCTGTATTGCGGATCGCAGCGGCCGGATCGTCCTGCGCTCCCGTGCCGCAGGTAAGGATATGACCTGCCCGCAGGAGGGGCAGCGGATCGTTCGGCCCGATGGCATGCGTATTTCCTCGGCGCCCATCAGCGGCGGCTACGCCGTTTGGCAGGACAATGTGCGCCAGCTGGCGGAGCTGCGTACCCGGCTGAATGCGAACAAGGAGGAAATGGAGCGCAACAAGAAGAAGCTGAAGGACGCCTATCTTGTTCAGAAAAGTTTGCATGAGCTGACTGAAAAGAACCGCATATACAATGAACTGGAGGCAAAGCACAGCAGGCAGACAGCCCAGATGCGGCAAATGCTCGCCCGATGTGAGAGCGCCGGCTCCGCCGAAAGGCGAAGCCTGCTGAAGAAGGTGCTGCTGCTGGGCACCTACATCAAGCGCAGCGCCAATTTGTACTTCCTCAGCAGCGAGTACCGGTGGCTGCCGCAGCAGGAGCTGCGGCTGACGGTCGACGAAGCCGTGCGAGCCTTGACCGCCTGCGGCACGGAGTGCGGCGTGATCTATCGCACAACGGAACCGATGCGCGCCTCTGAGGTCGTGCGTCTGTTCGATCTGCTGGAAATCGTCGCGGAGACCACGGTAGACGATCTGCGCTCACTGTTTATCTCCGTTTCCGACAGCGCGATGGATCTGTCGGTGGAGTGCGCCGCCGATCTGTCAGCGATCGCCTCCCCGGAGGTGACGGTGCGACAGGAGGACGGCCTGTGGCTGATCCGCACAGGGATAAGGGGGCGGGAGGATGCATAAGCTGAGACGCTTCGGGTTTAACGCCATCAAGGAGAGCTTTGACCGGCTGCCCACCGCCGTATGCTTTTTTGACCGCTCGGGCGGCATCGTGCTGTGCAACCGGCAGATGTATCGGCTGAGCCAGTATCTGCTGAACAGCGATATGCAGTATCTGGAGGAGCTTCAAAAGGCGCTGGCCTCTCCGCCAAAGGGCATAATGCCCATTGCCAGCACGGAGAATACCTACCGCTTTCCGGACGGGCTGGTATGGAAATTTGAGAAGGCGGCCGTAACCGACCGATATGGGGAGACGTATATACAGCTGACCGCCGCAGATGTTACGGCGCTGCACCGGGCGCTGGAGCAGCTGGCCGAGGATAACCGAAGGCTTGAACAGGACGCGGAAAAGCTGCGGCGTCTCTCGGAAAACGTGGCGGCGGTGGCGCGGGAGAGGGAACAGCTTGCCGCCAAATCCGCCATGCACGATAGCCTTGCCGCCTGTATTACCGTCACGAAGCAATATCTGGCCGGAGACCTTGGCGGCATCAACGCAGACGTTGTGCTGCGGGAATGGGAAAAAAGCATTGTCTTTCGTGACGCAGAACGCTTGCCGGCAAGGGAGGCGCTGTATGAAAGCGCGGACAGCAGCGGCGTGGCCATCAGAATAAGAGGTACAGAGCCGGCGGGAGGCGCGGCGGATCTGATGTATGCCGCCATGCAGGTCTGCCTGAGCAACGCCATACAGTACGCGCAGGCAACCGAACTGATCGCCAACATCTGGGAGGACGGCGACAGATATACCGTCCTGATCCGCAATAACGGAAAGCCGCCGGAAAAGGCCATCACAGAGGGCGGCGGTCTGTCCAATCTGCGCCGCAGGGTCGAAAGGATCGGCGGAACCATGACGGTGCAGAGCCTGCCGGAGTTCGCGCTGGTGATAGGAATACCAAATCGGGAGAATTTGGAGGAGGGGAACGAATGGCCGTCAGAGACATATTGATCGTTGAGGATCAGGCGCTTGCCAGAATGTATCTATGCTCCTGCGTGGAAAAATGCGCAGACTGCCGGGTAGCGGGCACGCTGAATCGTGCTGATGCGGCGCTCCGGCGGTGCGGCGACAGTCATATCGACCTGATTTTAATGGATATCTGCACCGAAAACGACTCGGACGGCTTAACCGCCGCTGAGGAGATCAAGAAGATCTATCCCCGGATCAAAATTGTGATGGTGACCTCCATGCTGGAGGGGCGGTTTCTGGCGCGGGCAAGAAAAATCGGCGCCGACAGCTTCTGGTATAAGGATTCCCCTTCCGGCGATCTTGTTGGCGTGATCGAGGGGACGCTTTCCGGAAAGAGCTATTGGCCGGACAGCACGCCGGCAGTGCAGCTGGGGAACACCCTTTCCTGCGGCCTGTCCGATCAGGAACTGGAGACGCTGCGCCTGCTCTGTGAGGGGCAGACCAACGCCGAGATCGCTGCGGGGATGAACGTGGCGGAATCCACAGTGCGTACCTATATCAACCGGATGCTGGAGAAAACCGGATATCCCAACCGCAACCGGCTGATGGTTGCCGCTGTCAGCAAGCGGCTGGTGGTGCCGGGGAGTCTGTTCGGCACGGCGGAAGAAAACTGAACGGGAATACGTGTATTCACAGCATTATCCGCAATCAGCGGCCCTGTCTGTCCTCACTTTTGTGGACAGACAGGGCCGCTTTTCCGTGCTACAATAGCGGCATAGAATGGGACGCGGTAAACCCGTCGGATATACAGGAAAGGGAAGAGGGATGGCTCAATGCGTAAAATTGTGATCGATATGCAGAATTATCTGTTTGCCGACGCTGTGGCGACCGCTTTCAAAAGCTCTGACTACGATATCGAGGTGATCCGTGCAGAGTCCCCAAGGGACACCGTGGAGCTGTGCCAGATATACGAGCCCTTTGTGCTTGTGATGGAGGTGACAGGGTATGCCCCGTGGAAGCTCGGCGAAAGACTGAGACTGCGCGACGAGGTAAAGGCGCTGTGTCCCAACTGCAAGATCGCGCTGATGGTGGACTCCAACACCGAACGGCAGACGGCAAAGGACATCCGGGACGCCAAGAAGGACGGGCTGATCGATCAGTTTTTCTACGGCTCCATGCCTGCCGAGTACCTGATGGATCAGATCTATGCTATGTGAAGGAAAGATCCCGCAACGGGATATTTCATAAGCAGCTACAGCTGCTTTGTCAGTGCCGGGGTGCTTTCCATACGCCCGCCGCAAGACTTTTGCAGGATGACGCGGAGGCGGCAGCCGCCGCCTCCGCAGTCCCCGGACGCAGGAAATATGTGAAGGGCGAGGACAGGAAAATGGGCTTTTCCCGCCCCCGCGAAAGGGTGAGACGCTAACATGAAAAAAAGAATCGTTTTGTGCCTGCTGGCGCTGGCGCTTTTGTCGGTGACAGGATGTACGCAGAAAAAGGGCGCGGAGCCGCTGACCGTAACGCTGTGGCACGTCTATGGCGGCGAGGTGGATTCTCCGCTGAACGGCCTGATTGAGCGGTTCAACAGCACCGTGGGCGCAAAGCAGAACATCCGCGTGAAGGTGGAGCTGGTCAGCAACAGCGGCAGTATTCATAAAAGCGTGCTGGCCGCCGCCAACAGCGATCCGGGAGCGCCGTCGCTGCCGGATATGTTCGTTTCCTATCCCAAGACGGTGCTGGCTCTGCCGGATCAGAGCATATTGGTGGACTATCGGGATTATTTCAGTGAGGAGGAGCTGGCGGCATTTATCCCTGCCTTTCGTGAGGAGGGGATGATCGGCGGGCGGCAGGCGATTTTGCCCCTTGCCAAATCCACGGAGGTGCTGTTTGTCAACCGGACGCTATTCGACCGGTGGGCAGCCCAGTCCGGCGCCAGCTATGACGATCTTGCAACATGGGAGGGCGTTTACGCGCTGGCAGAGCAGTACGCCGCGGATACCGGCAAATGCTTCTTTGCCCACGATTACCACTTCAATTACTTTCAGGTGGGCGTGGAATCGTTGGGCGAGGACTTTTTTCAGAATGACGGCGTCAGGTTTGGCTCCGGATTCGAGCGGGCATGGGAGCCGTATGCCCGGGCGGGACTGACGGGCGGTCTGTGGCTGCACGACGGGTATGCCACGGAACCGCTTCGCACGGGAGATGTGGTGGTGTCTGTGGCATCTTCGGCCAGTGTGCTCTACTATTCCGACACGGTGACGTATCCGGACAACACCTCGGAAAAGGTGACGATCACCTCCATGCCCTGCCCGGTGTTTGAAGGGGGCGACAAGCTGGTGATGCAGCGCGGTGTGGGAATGTGCACCGTAAAGTCCACCCCGGAACGGGAGAGGGCGTGCATTGCGTTCCTGAAGTGGCTGACCGAGCCGGTATGCAACGTGGAATTCGTCACCAGCCTGGGCTACATGCCGGTGACGCAGGAGGCATTTGAGAACTATCTGCCTGACGCCGTGGAAAAACTGAGCGACCCGATGTATGTGTCGCTGTATGAGACATATCTGCAAACGCAGGAGGCATATACCTTCTACTACCCGCCTCAGATGGAGAATTATCTGGATCTGGAGACGCGGTTTGAAAATCTGGCGCGGCTGAAGCTGACGGCGGGCCGGACACAGTATCTGGAGGGCGGCAACACGCTGGGCGCCCTGATCCGGGAGACTTTGGACAGTTTTAAGCTGGATTACGGCACATGAAAGAGGAAAGCACATGCGATCAATTCGGAATGCGATTCACAATCCATATGCAGCCAGCCACAGTATGGGTGTGCGGCTGCTGCTGTATTGGTTCACAATGGCGCTGCTGCTGGTGGCGGCCATCCTGTCGATCCTGATGGCTATGGGTGTGCTGTCCCACCCTGCGCGGCAGCTGGCCAGCGCCCTAGACATTCAGCAGAGAAATACATATGCAGTCTTGGATGCGCAGATGGATGAGCTGACGGCGCATGGCGTGGCCATGTCGGAAAAGCTGGGCCGGGAGCTGGATGCTTTTCTCGCGGCCAAGGGCATTCCTTTTGACGCGCTCAACGACGATCCGAAAACCATCGCGGAATTGGAAATGAGACTATACACGCCGCTGAGCACTACGCTGAGCGCCGCCTCGTGCAGCGGAATCTTCTTCTGCCTGAACGTGACCGCCAACACGGCGCTGCCCAATGCGGACGCACTCAGGGCGGGACTGTATCTGCGCTATTCCGGGCTTCAGCCCACGGTGGCGTCGGAGCAGGATGTGATCTGCTTCCGCGGCGCGGCGGAGGCGGCGCGGGGATTACAGATTCAGATGCATAACCGCTGGAATCCGGAACTGAATACCGCGCTGATTCCCGGCAGTAATAAGGTTGCCACCAGTCAGGTTGAGCGTCTGGCAGAGGGCAGCCTGTGGACAAAACGCACAGAGCTGCTGGACACATGGGAGCATGTGATGCTGCTGTGCGTACCGATTCTGGACGGCAGCGGCACTGTACGCGGGCTTTGCGGTATGGAGATCAGCGACCTCTATTTCAGCCTTTCCCACGGCACTGTGTCCAGCAGCTATGGCAATATGCTGACCCTGCTGGCGCCGATCGACGGCGACAAGCTCAATCTGTCGGGGACTGTGCTGGGCGCTACCAACGGCTCGCGCCTGACAGCCGAGGGTACGCTGCACATCAAGCCGGGGAAATACTATACCATCTATACCGATGGCAAGGAGTCCTATCTGGGGCGGCACCGGCTGCTGGACGCCGCCACCTCGGACGGCATTCCGCTTGCCGCGGTGACGCTTGTAACAGCCAACACCTTCCGCAGCTATGAGCGCGGGTCGCAGGTCGCGTGGTTTTTGGGCTCGGTGCTCTTTTTGCTGGCGATGCTGGTTGCGGCAACCGTGCTGTCCCGCCGCTTTGTCAAGCCGATCAACGACAGCCTTGCGGCGGTCAGAGGCGGCACAACGGAGGTGGTGGCCTCCGGTATTTCAGAGATCGACGAGCTGCTGACCATGATCCGTACCCGGCCGGCGGGCGCGCTGCCGCCCGATGTGGAGGCGCGGCTGTGCGGCTTTGCGGAGAGGGCAGGTACGCTGACCGGCATGGAACGTACCATCCTGCAATACTATATGGACGGCTATACCGTCAAGGATATTCCTGAGCTGGCACATATCAGCGCCAGCACGGTAAAGACTCATAACCGCAATCTGTACCGAAAGATGGGGGTAGATTCGTTCGATGAGCTGAAGGTGTATATTGAACTGTTCGCCAGCTGCGGCCGCAGTGGTGAGCTGCTGAAAAGATAAGAAAGACGATAGCAGAGTGCACAATCCAAGCCACATTGGATTGTGCACTCTGTCTACGCCTAAGGGCGATTTTCACGTTTACCGGCAAAATTCACCCTTGGGGTAATAGAAATTTTTCGTAAAACCCCATATAAGTGTGTATATAGCTGAGCGTGAGTACGGGAAAGAACTGCGACGTAAGCAAGGAGGGACTGGAATGCGCCGCATCATTAAAGCGTCCATGGAGGACAGATCCTCTATGGAAAGATTTCAGTTTTCATTGCGCTGTGCGGTATGCGGCTTCCTTTGGGAAAGTCAGCCGGTGCGCTTCTCCAAGGCGGGGATGCAGCCGGAGAGCGAAGGAAAGCGCGTGATTTTTCAGGCGCTGTACCGGCGGGAGCGAGAGGAAGCCTTCGAGTGGGCCGTCACAGAGGCACTGGAGCATTTCAGCCTGTGTCCCATTTGCAAACGGCTGGTTTGTGACCGGTGTTTCCTGCTGGGCGAGGATATTGACCTGTGCACGGACTGTGCGGCGTTCTTACAGGAGAGCGGCGAGCCGGTAGAGAGCTCATTCACAAAACACGGCTGAAGCGGAGGAACTGCCCATGAAATGGAAGGGCTGGATAGGAGGTGTGCTGCTGGTCATGATGCTTTTCGGAACGCTGGGCTGCCTGCCGGGCGGAAAACGAGGGCAGCTTCTGCACCGGCTGCGGCTTGACGAAGCCGCTGACCTGCGAAGCCTGCGGCTGGCAGCCCAAGCCGGGCGCTTCAGCCCCGGCATACTGCCCGGAATGTGGCAACCGTCTCAAATGAGACGTGCCGATATATGCACATTCAGACAGGAAGAAACAATAGGAGAAAACAGTAAAAACAGGAGGAACGGTGATGAAAAGCATGAAAAAGCTGGCGGCTCTGCTTCTGGCGCTGGTGATGACGCTGACGCTGGCGGCCTGCGGAGGCGGCAAGGGCAGCTCCAAGACCAACCCCGTGGTAGGCAAGTACATCGGAGAGACGGTTCTGTCCTTCGACGAGTGGGTGCCCATGGACGAGGTGTATGATCTGGGTGACAACTACATTGAGCTGAAAGAGGACGGTACGGGCTGCTTTATGCTGGACGGCGACCCGACGACCATCGCGTGGAAGCTGGATAAGGACGGCGCCCTGACGCTGGACAGAGACGGATCAATCTGCAACTGCACGCTGGAGGACGGCCTGATCACGGTGAATGACTACTTCGGCTTTGACCTGCAGCTGACCTTCCGGAAGGGCAGCGGCAGCAGCGGCGGCTCCGGCACTGCGGAGCTGTCTCTTGACGACTTTGCGTCCGTCTATGGCGGCGACTGGCACGGCATGGGCGGCCTCTCGGACGCCACCGGCGACCTTGAGGCGCTGAACGACACCGCCCACGAGATTCTGGCGCGTCTGGTCTTTGACGGCAACGGCGGCTGCCAGGTCTGGCTGGCCATGTATCTGGAGGGCGAGAACGACTTCAACTTCGCCAACACCTATGCCCGCGTGGTACCCGATGACGACACCGGTCTGGAGCTGCGGGGCGAGTTCATGGGCGGCGAGATGCAGGACGGTATCCTGTCCGTGGATGAGACCGGCGCCCTGTATGTGAGCTGCGAGGTGGACTCCGATCTGGTGGACGGCTCCATCAGCCTGCTGGCCAACCTGCGGCATCTGGACGACGAGAACTGGACGGACGATGACTTTATGCCCCTGCCGGCGGATGCCGTGGCGTATTACCGCGGCAAGACCTTTATGGAGATCGCCAATACCTACGAGATCGACACCGGTCTGATCCCCGATGACGGCAGCGGCAGCACCGCTGCCATCCCCGACGGCGGCGACAACGGCGGCCTGCCGGAGAACTATCCCTTCGAGCGCACCACCTCCAACGGCGAGGGCGAGTACGGCAAGTCCAATCCCGATGCCACCGGCCGGGCGGATCTGCCCACCATGCAGAAGGTACGTCAGGAGCTGTGGGATATGAGCTCCGCCAAGTCCTCGAAGCTGACCTATGACGACATCAAGGCCATGCTGGGCGGCGAGGACGGCATCCCCCATACCGGTATGGACGAGAGGAGCTGGAACAGTGAAAAGCACGCCTACGGCTGGTTCAACGGCGAGGGTGACTACTACGTGCTGTACTTCGTGCCGCGTGACGGCGACGAGTTCTACACGGCCGCCACCTTCTCCAGCAGCGTGAGAGGCGACAGCTGACGAACGGTACGGAAATCAGAGAAAGGAAGGACGAGATATGCAAGTAACACTGAATATGCTGCCCGCTTCGCTGGCAGAGTTCCGGAACCTGTCCCTGAAAACACCAGACGAGGTGGTGGCGGGCTTCCTGTGCGCATTGAACCTGTATGTAAAAAATCCCAACGAGGGTGTGGAGGCCATGAACATCCTGCGGGGTCCCCGGCCCATGACCCCCTATGACAGCCAGTTCCTGCGGGACCGTCTGCGGGGCAAGGAGTATCTGCCTCTGGCGTACTTTGCCGGGGCCACGCCCCAGAACAGCTACGTTCCCACCCAGCCCTATGTGCTGGACGTACTGGCCGACCCCCGTCCGCAGGACATTGAGCCGGGCTATCTGCGGGTATTTATCGCCACACCCGGCGCGGACTCTCCCCGCCCCATCAAGCTGCGGCAAAAGCCCTCCACCGGCGAATGGTTCCTGTGGGAGTATTCCAGCCCGCTCAGCGGTATCCGTACCCCGGCGGCGCAGGATCCCTGGGCGTGAGCCGTGAAACGGCGGTGGTATCCGCTGGCGCTGCTTCTGGCGCTGGCGCTGACCCTGACAGCCTGTCAGGTGGAGTTCATCCCCCACGGGCAGCCGGAGAACAACGGCGGCACCACGATAGACACACCGCCCCTGCCCGGCGGCGACACTGATCCGGTGGATGTGACCGACCCGGTGGGCGGAGATGAGGAGCCCTCCGGCGGCAACACGGACTACACCATGGAAAAGTACCGGCGGTACCTGAGTGGCGAGTGGATCGCCGTCGAGGGCGAGATCGAGGGAGACCGGTGCAGGATGGAAGATGTAGGAATGACCGTGACGCTGGAATTTCAGGAGGCTGACGGCGTGACCGAGGACGGGCGCGGCATATGGAGCATGGCCGCATGGTACGAATATACCGACAGCTATGGCAACCACGAAAAGCTGGACGGCCTGAGCGTGAAATTCCACGAGGGACCCATGTACTATGGCTGCGGTAATGACGAGTGGTACGCGGAGCTGGTGGGTGGCCCGGAGAACGTAGAGTACACTGTGACCGTCATTGACAATAACTATCTGGAGCTGTACCGCTATGTGAAGGATTCAGCCATGGTGTGGCTCGTCAGGTGCGAGCGGTCGGACGGCCGGTGGATCGAAGATTGACAACGGTATTCCATTATAGGTATAGGCAGAAATAAATACAGAGAAAAGGAGATCACAAACTATGGGACTTATTAAAGCGGCACTGGGCAGCATCGGCGGCGTGATGGCGGATCAGTGGAAGGAATACTTCTACTGCGAGGCCATTCCCGAAAACGTACTGGCGGTAAAGGGTCAGAAAAAGACCACCAAGCGCTCCAGCAACACCAAGGGCGACGAAAACATCATCACCAACGGCTCGGTCATCGCGGTGGCGGACGGCCAGTGTATGCTCATCGTGGATCAGGGCAAGATCGTGGACATGTGCGCCGCCTCCGGCGAGTACACCTATGACCAGTCCACCGAGCCGTCCCTGTTCGTGGGCGACCTGGGCGACGGCATCAAAAACGTGTTCAACAATATGGCCAACCGCTTCACCTTCGGCGGTGAAGCTCCCAAGGATCAGCGCATCTATTATTTCAACACCAAGGAGCTGATCGGCAACAAGTACGGCACGCCGTCCCCCGTCCCGTTCCGGGTGGTGGATCAGCGCGCCGGTATCGACATCGATGTGGGCATCCGCTGCTTCGGCGAGTACAGCTACCGCATCTCCAACCCCATGCTGTTCTACACCAACGTGTGCGGCAACGTGGGCGAGGCTTACACCCGCGACCGGCTGGACAGCCAGCTGAAAACCGAGCTGCTGACCGCCCTCCAGCCCGCCTTTGCCAAGATCGGCGAAAACGGCATCCGCTACTCCCAGCTGCCCGGCCATACGCTGGAGCTGGCCGACGCCCTGAACGAGGTGCTCTCCAAGAAGTGGCGCGACCTGCGGGGCATCGAGATCGTGTCCTTCGGCGTGTCCAGCGTGACGGCGGACGAGGAAGACGAGAAGATGCTCAAGGAGCTGCAGCGCAACGCGGCGTTCATGGATCCCACCCGTGCAGCGGCGCATCTGGTGGGCAGCCAGGGCGACGCCATGAAGATGGCGGCCTCCAACACGGCTGCCGGCCCCGCTATGGCCTTTATGGGCATGGGAATGGCCGGTCAGGCCGGCGGAATGAACGCCCAGAACCTGTTCGCCATGGGGCAGCAGCAACAGGCGCAGCAGGCGGCGGCGCAGCCCGCTCCCGCCGCGCCCGCCGGCTGGACGTGCGCCTGCGGTCATGCGGGAAACACCGGCAAGTTCTGTGCCGAGTGCGGCGCGCCCAAGCCCGCGCCCGCCGGCGAGTGGAAATGTGCCTGCGGCGCGGTGAACACCGGCAAATTCTGCGCTGAATGCGGCCAGCCCAAGCCCGCCAGCGACGAGTGGACGTGTGCGTGCGGAACGGTCAACAAGGGCAAATTCTGCGCCAACTGCGGCACGCCTCGCCCCTAAAGCCATGAAGAAGATGATCGTCATTCTTATCGCGGGTGTTGTGGTGGGTATTACGATCTCGGGTCTTTATAAGCACTTTGTCACCGACCGGATAACGGACGGTGACGGCATGGTGAACGAGTTCGCCAACGTCTTTCAGGACGCTGACACGCTGAAGAGCATCCACTGGACGCAGAGCGGCTCAAGCTACGACCACGGGTTTTGCTTCGATTTGGAGGAGGCGGACGGCGCGTATACCATCTCCGGCTGGTGCATCGACACCGGGGGAAGCGGGGAGAAGGTGGAGCGCACAGACGCGCCCCTGACGGTAGAGCAGTGGGCGGAGGTGGAGCAGTGCCTGCGGGACAACTGGCACCAGCCGCCCAAGGTGCTGCCGGAGGGTCTGTCCGTCCTCGACGGGATGGAGAGCCACCTCAGCATCACCAGCGTGAGAGAAGGCGAAACGCTTACGGCGGAATACAACGGCGAGTACGAGCACGCCCTTGAGGGGCTCCTGCGGGAGCTTCTCATGGGTGCCTCCGCGGAGTATGCGCCGCCGGAGGCGTAAACAAAAACAAGATGAAATAGGGACATTGTGGAGAAAGAAAGGAGCAACACATGAGCAAGGGACAGAAATTTTTGAAGGTGACCTCGATTCTGATGATCATTGGCGGCGCGCTGGCGGGCGTGTCGTGCCTTCTGGGTATTGCGGGCGTGGCGATGCTGGCATCCTTGGCGGACGGCCATGCAGCGGCACTGATGCTCTATCTGGCACTGGCACTGGCTCTGGCGGCGGCGGTGGCGGAGTTTATCGCCGGACTGAAGGGACTGAAGACCTGCAAGACCGGCGGCGACGCCCACAAGTGCGTGGTCTGGGGCGCAGTGGTGGCAGGCATCACGGTAGTCTCCTCCGTGATGAACGTGGCGGGCGGCGGCAGCGTCGACGCCATGAGCATCCTGCTGAGTCTGGTGGTGCCGGGTCTGTATATCTACGGTGCCATGCAGGTGCAGAAGGGTGACTGGCAGCCCCAGCAGCCCAAGACCGCACAGGCAGTCCAGCAGCCCCGCCAGCCCAGCAGCCCCTACTCTCAGGTTCCCCAGCAGCCCCAGCAGGCTCCGTATGCCGCGGCTCCTCAGCAGCCGACCCAGCCGGAGCAGCCCGCCGCCGCTCCCGTCTTTTGCCCGTCCTGCGGCGTCAAAAGCTCCGGCGAGAAGTTCTGCCAGAACTGCGGCGCACCCCTGCGCTGACCATTTCCCTGACCGCCCCTGCGGGCGGAAAACAAATCGTTATGTAAACAAAGAAAGGAACTCTACCATGAAAAAATCGATCACGCTTGTATTGGCCGCATTGATGATGCTCTCCCTCACCGCCTGCGGCGGCGGCAGCAAGGATAAGGGCGGCGCTCTGCCCGGCATTGATATGAAATCCACGGACACACAGACCGTGACCTCTGACAGAGCAACACTGGAAGTACTGAATGAGACATTCTTCACCTATCTGGGCGGCCTGAACTACTTCACCGACAGCGATCCCCAGGCGAAGCTGACCTATGCGGATCTCAAGGAGCACATCGGCGTGGATTGCTCCGAGTACCAGTACCAGGAGGAGTACCAGCGCGGCGTATACACCTGGTACGCCGCCGAGGATGAGGCGTGCTGCCTGACCCTGTTCTTCGGCGACAACGGCAAGCTGGTGGCTGCCGGTGCGTACAACCTCAGCCTTTGATCGACCCTGACTGACCGTATTCATATCTGAACGCCATTTTCCACGGGAGCGGCTCAAGGCCGCTCCCGCAGCGGAAAGGAGAGAGAACAATGGCATCCCAAATCACCAACTATAAATGCCCGGCATGTACCGGCCCCCTGCACTTTGTAGGCGCCTCCGGTATGCTGGAATGTGATTTCTGCGGCGCGAAATATGACGTGGCGCAGATCGAAGCTCTGTACGCAGAGAAAGAGGCCAAATCCGTGGAGGCCACGGAAAAGGCCAACGCCAAGGCGGAGGAGAACCGCCAGAAAATAGCGGAGATGGAGGCACAGGGGTGGGATACCTCCAGTCTCAACAGCGACTGGGGCGCGGAGGCCGACGGCATGAAGGCCTACAACTGCCCCAGCTGCGGCGCGGAGCTGATCTGCGACGCCAGCACCGCCGCTACCTCCTGCCCCTATTGCGGCAACCCCACGGTGGTGCCGGGGCAGTTCAGCGGCGCGCTGAAGCCGGACTTCGTGATCCCCTTCAAGCTCAGCAAGGAGGACGCGGTGGCAGCCCTGAAGAACCACTATAAGGGCAAGCCCCTGCTGCCCAAGGCGTTTACCAACGGCAATCACATTGAGGAGATCCAGGGCGTGTACGTCCCCTTCTGGATGTTCGACGGTCAGGCGGAGGGCTCCGTGGACTATGAGGGTCTGATCATCCATGTCTACGAGAGCGGCGACTACGAGATCACCGAGACGGAGCACTACGACGTGCACCGCGGCGGCTCCATCTCCTTTGAAAAGGTGCCGGTGGACGCCTCCAGCAAGATGCCCGACGACCACATGGACTCCATCGAGCCGTATGACTATGCCGGTCTGAAGCCCTTTTCCACCGCCTATCTGCCCGGCTTTCTGGCGGATAAGTACGACGTGACGGTGGAGGAGAGCCACGACCGGGCAGACGGACGGTGCTCCGCGTCTCTGGAGGGCGCGCTGCGCCGCACCACCACGGCGTATGACAGCTGCGTTCCCCTGCGGCAGGACATTCGCCTGCGGCGCGGCAAGGTGCACTATGCGCTGCTGCCGGTGTGGATGCTGCATACCAAGTGGAACGGCAAGGACTTCCTCTTTGCCATGAACGGGCAGACCGGCAAGCTGGTGGGCGACCTGCCCACGGATATGGGCAAGTTCTGGGCGATCTTCGCCGCCGTCGCCGCGCCGGTGACGGCCATCGCGGCACTGATCATGATGCTGTTTTAAGGAGGGCGGCCGAGATGAAAAAAAGAATTTTTACATGCCTGCTGGCGCTGCTGGCGGTGCTGACGATGATCGTTCCCGCGTGGGCGGAGCAGACGGAGGACGACCTGTTCGTGTACGATACGGAGAACCTGCTGACCGAGGACGAATGGCTGGAGCTGGAGCTGCTGGCCGACGAGATCTCCTGGCGGTACGATTGCGCCGTCTACATCGTCACCATCTACGACTACGAGGACTATGACAGCGACATCCACTACGCGGCGGTGAACATCTACGACAGCAACAGCTTCGGCATCGGCGAGAACCGCGAGGGCATCATGCTGATGCTGAGCACATACGACCGCGACTACGACCTGTACGTCCGCGACGGCGGCACCGCCGAGTACGCAGTCAACAAGTATGGCCGCCACCAGATGACGGAGGAGTTCCTCGACAACTTTGCCGACGACGACTGGGCGGGCGGCTTCAGGGACTATCTGAACGCCTGCGCCGAGTATCTGAGTCTTGCCGAGCAGGGGCACCCCGTCAGAAAGCCGCTGATCAAGGTGCTGCCTATGGCGCTGGGTATCGGCATCGTTCTGGCTCTGGCCGTATGCCTGTTCCTGAAGGCCAAGATGAAGTCCGTCCGTCAGGGCGCGGAGGCGGATACCTACGTGACGGCCGAGGGGCTGAACCTTACGGAGCAGTACGACAACTATACCCACACCACTGAGACCCGCCGCAAGATCTCCCAGGACAGCGACAGCGGCAGCAGTGACCATTCCGGCGGCGGAGGCTCCAGCACAAGCGGTAAGTACTGAGCGGTGAAAGGAGGATCCGATGAAAAAAAATCCCATCCTCTGTCTGCTGCTGGCGCTGGCGATGATGCTGACGCTGACAGCCTGCCAGATAAATATCCCCGGCGTCGGGACCGTCCGCATCAACGACGGCAGCAAAAACGACCATGATGCGGATGGCTCCCCTGCGGGGAACAGCTATGACACCTCCCTTGCCCAGCTGCGTGAGGAGGCGATGGACTTGCCCTCCTACCTCTTCGCAGCGGCGTATATCGGCAGCTCGGCGGGCGGCCCCGACGATCTGGAGCTTCCCCTGCAGGAGTGGGTGCGCACGGCGGCGCCGGAGCTGTGTGCCCAGTATCCGTTCGTCCAGAATATCCCCCGTGAACGGGTGGTGGGCAACGGCGGCAGCCTGTTCTGCGTGGTGCCCCGCGACCCCGACGCCACCCTTGCGGTGAACCGCATCCGGTGGAACCCCCAGAACGAGGACTACGACAATCTGGAGGTGCTCTACCGCAGCGAGAGCGGCGACCCGATCCTGCTGTATGCCTGCGCCGATATGGGCGAAAGCCCCTATCCCGACACGGAGGTCATCGTGACGGACAGCACCGGCAAAACCGTCACGTGGTACCCCATCTACGGCATCACGGCGCTGCCCTACGACTATGAATATGACCTGCCTCTGGGCTACAGCTTCACCGTCTGCGACGAGGACTACGGCGGCGACATGATCGAAGAGTCCATGTGGACGACACCTACGGCGGAGCAGCTGGCCAGGTACGTCTGGACGTGGCAGGGCGATTTTGCGGAGCAGCCCGCCATGGCCACCATGTCCCTGACACAGGGCAGCGGCGCGGAGCCGGGGCAGATCACCTTCACATGGTGGTATACCAAGGACTACGGCGATCCGCAGGAGATCTATGAGGGCAGCTGGTCCCTGACGGACAGCGGAGAGCATATAGATCTGACCATGACCCGCAGCGGCGGCCGGCAGTATACGAAGGGCGAGGCGCCCACCACGGTGTCGGGCATGTTCCCTGTGCAGGTACCCGCGGCCTTCGATGTCTTCCCGGTGCTGAACGTGACCGGCGGAGGCGGCGCCTACGGGTTCCCCATCCAGCAGATCCCCAACGAGCTTCTCATGTTTGAGCCCGCTCAGGGGTAAATGACGGTAAAATACAGAAAGGAGGTGCCCATGCACAACAACAAAAAAAAGCTGGTCAGGTCGCTTGCGGCGATGCTGCTGGCCTTGGCCATGGCGCTGCCGCTGACGGCCTGTCAGGTGGAGATCCCCGGCATGGGAACCATCAACATCAACGACGGTGCATCGGACGGTGACACCGCCAAAACCAACGGCGGCGAGCCGGAAGCCTACGACGACTCTCTGGATCTGCTGCGGCAGCTGCTGGACGAGCGTCAGCAGGACGAGCGCCTCGCGGTGGCCTACATCGGCGATATCGACGGCAGCCTGAGTGATCTGGCGATCCCTCTGCGGGACTGGATCAACGATACGGCGCCGGGGCTGTGCGCCCAGTATACCTTTGTTCGGAATATCCCGCAGGAGCGGGTGGTGGGCGACAGCGGAAGCCTGTTCTGCGTGGTGCCCCGTGATCCCAACGCCACCGTGGCGGTGAACCGCGCCCGGTGGGACGAGGCGAAGGGCGGCTACGAGACCCTTGATGTGCTCTACCGCAGCGAGAGCGGCGACCCGATCCTGCTGTTCGTCTCCAACGATC
>OLRV01000489.1_pt1 | contig 39520 bp, 33 predicted proteins | sample 1672421 | NCBI WGS metagenome assembly OLRV01 (sample SAMEA3136684, study PRJEB25190) | human gut metagenome | biome: human gut; feature: human-associated habitat; material: faeces | place: Austria | collected 2013
ATTTTTCTTGTTTATACTTTTTAATTAAATCTTTTGTTTCTTTTTTCTGGAGTTCATCTTCTGTCAAATAAATTTGAACATATTTCGTGCCTTGTATTTCTGTTATTGTAAGTTTCATAATTTATTTTACCTTTCCGAAGTTAAATCTACACGTTTGGAAAAAAATTAAATTTTTATTAGGCAAACAAACAAAAAAAACGCAGGTGTGCTATTGCACATTGAGGATTTTCGAAGTGAAGTTTAACAACGTAAAAATTGTAATTATTTTTCAAACAACCTAACTCCTTCATAACATTATTAATAAATGTTATGCTAAAAAGAGAATTGTTATCTCTTTTTATTTTAAATTACAATATAGAAATAGAGTAAAACTTTTTTAAAGTTTGCAGGAGGAGGGAGACGTCCCGAATCCCAATAAGAGCCTAAAAGCGTGGCTTTTAGCAAGATACTCAAAAAATATAGAGGCGACATTTTGACGCCTCTATAAAATTATAGAACTATTATATAAATTGTAATTTATATATAAAATAAGGAAATGATTCTATATAAAACCATTTCCTTATAAACAATATTATTTAATTTCAATATGTTTTGCTTCTGGAAGTTCTTTTCTTTCTTCTTTTTTAGGAATACAAATTTTTAGTATACCGTTTTTAAATTCTGCATTTACATCTTCTTCTTTAATTTGTTCTCCTACATAAAAACTTCTTGAACAATGTCCGTAATATCTTTCCTTATGAACAAATTTGTCCTTTTCTTCATTTTCATCTTCTTTATTAACCTCAGCTGTTACTTCCAAATATCCATCTTTCAATGATAGTTTAATGTTTTCTTTTTCATATCCAGGAAGATCCATTTCAATAATGTATTTATCTTTTTTCTCTTTTATGTCTGTTTTCATTATTGCACTTTCTCTTCTAATTGGAAAAAAATCATCTCCTTCAAAGAAATCTCTGAACAAATCAAATTCGTTCCTTTTTCTTGGTATCATCATCATAAAAACCACTCCTTTTACAAAATAATTTTTTATGTGTTGATACTCTGTTTCAAGGGTATGCACATATATGTAATTCTCATTACATTTATATTGTATCACTAATTTTAGCAATGTCAAGTGTAGATTGCTAATTTTTGTGAATTTTTTATGAATTTATATTTTGCATTTAATTGTTCTAACTTATTCATTGTAATTTATTGCTTACTTAATTCTAGCACTTTTCTCATTGTATTTGCTGTTCTAATTGTAATTTTATCTTTAATATCTGTACTTGCAGTTTTAATCCACCAATTTGCTTTTCTATACTTGCTTAAATCAAATGACCAAAATATAGAATTATTATATTCTTCAATCTTTTCAATATCTTTGCTTGGCTCTCCAATAGTATTATATACTTCATTATATTTTGTAGGTGGAATTATAAAAATTAGATTGTCATATACTTCTTTATTATCAGTTCCCCACCAATTAGGGCAATGATTTAATATATTTTCAAGTTCACTTGTAGTTATAATAAAAACAGGTATTTCAAGATAAAATTTATCATATATAATCTTGTTTATATCTTTCATTATTGTTTCTTTATTATCAATACTACTTTCAAAAATAACATTACCACTATTAAGGTATGTAGTAATGTTTTGATATTTGTTATTTTCTAATTCTGATTTTAATTCACTCATTAAAATCTTATTTTTGCCACTAATATTTATTCCTCTTAATAATGCGATATATTTCATTATACATCTCTCCTACAAATTATCTATTACTCTTGCAGATAAGCGAAATTGTAATATTATATTAACTGCTAAAAAGAATGAAAATTTACAAATATCAAACACTGCCAAAATATTTAGAACATTTTATGATTTAGATGATTCAGAGAATTTTGATGATTTGAGAAATGCAGTTAATGAGTTGTATTCGTGTAGCGAATATGAAGAATTAACCGACTCAGAGATAGATACACAACTTTTTATTCCATTAAAAATTTCTCCATCGTCAAATGGAGCAGACTATCTAAGAGAAGCAATTAAAGAATGTTATTATTTTCCTTATTCTGATGAAACCTTAATTTATATTTTTACAACTATTGGTGAAGGCAAAAAATTAAGCAATGAAGCAATAAGATCAAGAATTAGAACATCTCTTGAAAACTTAAATTTATACAAAAAAGAAATTGACCACCCTATTATGAAAAAATTTGACCTTGAACAAAATATTACTCCTAAGGATTTTCTTGAAAAAGCAGTTTAATATTTTCACACAGAAAAAAGAAAGAAAAAATAAACTATTATTTTAAGTTTTATTTCTTCTTTTTGTTTAATTATTTTCTTCTTTATATTCTTTATAATTTTTCATTATGCTGTTAATTTCTAATTTATTTATAGGTTCTTCAACAAATGGATTTAATTTTCTGCCAATAATGTTATATGCTTCTTTAATATATTCACTACTTACATTTCGTTTTGTAATGAAATTAAATATTGGGATATTGTCTTGCAAATCTTCTTTAGATTTTTTCATTAGTTCTATACTGCTCATACTATCCATATCAATTTTTGCAAAAACAATTTCTGGTTTTAAATCAATAATCTTGTTATATGTTTCTGTACTATTCATGGCTGTTCCAACAATTTCAACATAACCCAAATTATTCATAGTATTTATAATATCATTTGTAACATTTAAGTCATCATGAGCTATTAAAGTTCTTATTTTTCCCATATTATTCTACCACCCTTTCCTGGTTTTTACTTGGTATTTTTATTCCTAATATTCCACGTTGCTTTATAGATTCTGTTGCTAGGTCAACTGCTGTTCTTAAAGCTACTTCTTCACTTTCTCCATTTACTAAAAGATTTAGAAAAACACCATTTAGGCAATCTCCTGCTCCTGTTTTATCTACTACATCTTCTATTACTTGTGAATAAACTTGAAATTGTTTATCTTTTGAGTAATATAAGCATCCCTCTTTACCATATTTTATAATTTTAGTTTTAGCCTTACAGTCTAACAATGGTGTATATTCTTTATCAATAAAAGCTATATCAACACTATCAAATACTTTTTTACAATTAGGTTGATATGCAAATTCATCTATTGTGTCAACACTAATTGTTGCTTTTGTATTTTGCCTTAAATATTCAATTAGTTCTAATTGTTTTTCTGGAGTCGCAGTTGTTAAGTGAAAATGTTTTGCTCCTAAAAAAGTTTTAGGTATATCTTCCCTACCAACTTTCATTTCTGGCTGCACCTCTCCTGCTACTGTTCTATCTTGACCATCAGCAGTATTCCATATAGTATAAAATTTTGTTGTTGGCATATCTAATTTTTTTACACCAGACAAGTCAATATTATAACCATAAAATTGAGAAATATCAAGGTCATTTCCAATTTTTCCTACCATTCCTACTCTATAAAATAGACTTGCAGGAATTGTAGAAAATACACATGCACCTCCAATATCTATAATATTAGGTCTATCGCTATTTACTTTGCTAAAATCAATTATGTCATAAGCTATATTTCCTATAATTACAAGATTAGGAGATTTTTGTTCTAACTTTACTTTTTCTATCATTGTAAACACCTCATTACATAAAGTCCATTAAGTTTTGAAATAAGGCATTTCCTTTTTTTACGTCTTTTCCATTTTCTGTTTTTACTATATCTCCATTTGCAACAAGTAAAACATATTTATCTTCCATATCTTGTTCTTGTCTATAATCAACTCTACCTATATTTTCAAATTTTTGAAATACACCTTTTTTGCTTTCAAATTCTGCATCAGATATTTCAAATTGTTCTTTATTTTTCTCTGCTGTTTCTCTTAAAGGCATAAATTGAAATACTCTCCAAGAACTTATATTATATTTATTTAGAAAATTACCTAATTCATCTAGTTGATTTATATTCTTTTTACTAACAACAGTGTTTATATTTAATTTTAATTCTTTATCTTTTACATAGTCTAATATTGTTTTGATATTATCGTAATGATTTATCTCTCTTCCTAGTTCTGCGTTTGTTTCATTATTTGTTGAATCTATTGATAATGTTAAACTATCTAAATAATTGCAAATTTCTTTAATCTCATCATTTTGAGCAAGTAACATTCCGTTAGTTATCAATTTATTATTTATTCCGCTTTGTTTTGCCCTTTTTAATAACCCTATTAAATTTGGATATAACAATGCTTCGCCACCTGTCCATGTTATATCTGTTATTCCATCTTTAATTAGATTATCTAATATCTTTTCATTTTCTTCGTAGCACAAGTCATTTATTCCTAAAAATCTATGACAATACCTACAGTTTTGGTTACATTTTGTTGTGATATTCCAACACACTTCTTTTCTTTGCATTCAAACATCTTCTTTCTCATTTTTTAGACACTAAAATTATATAATCATTTCCAGAAATTGTCTATCAAAAAAAGTTGTTCAAACACAAACTAAAAGTTCACGCATAAAAAAAACTATAACTTTATATGGTTATAGCGTTTTTGTTTTACATATTTTTACAATCTTTTATATGTCCTCTTTTTAATTTTTAAGATAATTCTTGATAAATTTTTTATCTGACTGTGTTAATTGCTCTTTAATATATATTAGGTTAATCTTTGACATCGGTAATTCTATTGGTAATTCAACTTCATATAATTCTTTATTATCTAATTCTTTTTTTACAGCTTCTTTCATAACATACCCTATACCTAAGCCTCTTTTTGCTGCATTTATTCTTAATTCTGTAATATCATATTGCATATTTGCTTCTATTTCTACATCATGTTGCTTTAATGTATTTCTTAATTTCTTTGTAGTAGAACTGTATTCAAAATTCAAAATATATTTTTTATTTTCTAGTTCTTTTAGTTCCTTAATTTTAATTGGTTTATTAGAAATAAATATATTTTTTACTTCTTTTAGTTCTTCAACAAGAATATTATTATAATTTGTATCTACTTGTGTTGTATCTATCATGAAATCTATTTTATGTTCTTGTAACATTTGTATCATTTTATTAAAATCTGCACCACTCATAAGATTTATCTTTAAATTAGGGTAATCAACTTTTGCTTTTTCAATACAGTCCATTAAATAAAATGTTGTTAAATGTGATGGACAACCTATTGATATTTCTCCTGTAGCTAGATCATTTTTCTGTATTATTAACTTTTCTCCTAAACTTAAAGTTGCAAGACCTTGTTCTGCATATTTAAAAAACTCATTACCTGCTCCAATTAATCTTACTCCATCTTTTTCACGATAAAATAATGTTGTTCCTAATAGACTTTCTAATTGTCTTATATTTTTACTGATAGCAGTTGTTGAGATATGTAACTTATTACTTGCATCAACATAGTTTTTAGATTGTGCCACTACACAAAATGTTTTATATAAACTTAAACTTATATCATACATAATATAACACTCCTACAAGAATTATTATACCATATTATGTTAATTTTGTAAAGAAATAGGCTTAAATTTAGTATATAGTAAGAAAATACTAGGATAATCTCCTAGTATTGTTTCGATTTTATTTAATTTTATCTACTTATATTTGCTGACTTATCTTCCTGCATATAGCGATATAATTTTCTCAATTGTTCGCCATTAATATTAATTACTTTTCCTCCTCTTGGATTTATTTGTTGATTTCCAAACACAACCCAAATTACATTTCTTACTGCTTTTTCTGGCATTGGAGCTTCACCATCAGTAAATATAATCTTATTAGGCACTCTTCTTGAAAAAGCCTCTACTGCTGCATTAAAATCTGTTCCTCCACCAATCGGAAAACTCATATTATCAATATCTTCTACTCTTCTTAATTCAGTAAAACCATGGAATTCGGTATTAAAGCATCCTACTTTTACTTTTGAATTAGCTAATATATTTTTACATTCCCTCAAAAAGTTTCGTAATAAAGTTTCACTTACAGAACCACTTGTATCTAATAGAATCTCTGTTTCTGGTATAGGGATTTCCTCTACTTTATGTCTAAAATATCCATTTCTCATTCTAGCATTTTTCCTAGTCCATTCTTCATCATACTTGACTGCTTGCCTTAAAAGTTTTCTCCAATCTATTAAAGGAGTAGCAATTCCTATGTCAGACAATTTTTTCCCTTGTCTTTGAATTCCTGTTCCTGCTTCGTGTGATGACTGTTCTGCCAACTCTTTACTTAATTCTTGTAATTGCTTTCTTCTTTCTATCTTGTTTTGCTTAAAAGTTTCCTTTTCTCCTTTTTCAACAAACTCATTAGTTTGTTGTTCTGTTTGTTCTGTGTCATCTTGTTTTTCTTTATCTTTAGCTGTTTTTTTGCTCTCTTTTTTTGCTTTTTGCTGTGCTTGTTCTTGCTGTTCTTTTTTTCTTTCTTCTATCGCCTTATCCCATAAACTATGAGTATCATGACCAACATCAGCTTGTTCTTCTGTTTGTTCTTGTGAGTTCTGTTGTCCTTGACCACTTTGAGAACTTTGCTGTTCTTGACTACCTTGCGAACTCTGTTGTTCTTGATTACCTTGTGAGCTTTGTTGTTCTTGATTACCTTGCGAGCTTTGTTGTTCTTGATTACCTTGCGAGCTTTGTTGCTCTTGACTACCTTGCGAATCCTGTTGTTGCTGATTTCCTTGTGAATTCTGTTGTTGTTGATTTCCTTGTGAACTCTGTTGCTCTTGTTGTTTTTTCTTTTCTTCTAATAATTTATTATACATTTCTTCTGCATCATAATTTACTGCTTCTGGAATATCTACTCCACCATCAATCATTGGTAAACCATCTTGTTTCAATAAAGCATTTATTACTGAATCTGTTGCAATATTCCAAAGTTGTTTGTCTTTTCCCTCACTTCTAAATATATGTTCAAAAGCTACATGACATACTTCATGAGCAAATAGAAAAGTCCTCTCTTTATCAGATAACCCACTTACGAATTTTGGATTATATAATAATACTTTTCCATCTGTTCCTGCTGTTGCTATGTCTTTACTTGCTTGAAATTCAAGATTTGCTATTACACTTCCAAAAGTAGGATACTTAATAAGAAGTTTTCTTTTTATAGCATCTATATCTACACTCATATCTGCACTCCTTAAATATGAATCATATTTTAATTATTATTCGCCTTTTATTTCGTCTCCTCTAGTTTCTTCTCTTGCCAAATATTCTTGATATCCTCCAAATATTTTTCTAAAAGATAAAATTCCAGCAGTCAATGTTCCTTTTGCTTCTTCTCCACTATGCCCCTTAGCGCTTCTTTTCTCTGCTTCTTCTTGCTCTTTTAGTCTTAATTCTTGTATTTGCTCTAATCTTTCTTCATCTCCACCTGCCCATTGTACTTCAAACTTTTTGCACATTTCTGCTCCTAGTTTTTTTACAAATTCTCTAACTTTTGGCATGTTTTTATCATCTACTCTTACTAATCCTGATACTGTTGCTAATTGTCTTCCTAAATCCATTTCCAAGTCTTGCTCTGTATAGTTTCCTTTTATTACATCTTGTATTGTTATTGTTGGCATCATACAGAATGATATAAAATCTCTTGTTAAATCTTCTCCTACTATTGCTCTTATTGTATTTGGATTATTACTAGCATATAACATATCTGATGCCATTTTCCATCTTCTTGGATCTGCGTGTGGTTGTGGATTTTCTCTGTTATATGGCGTTCTTAATACTTCATCTCCCTTATATGCTATAAACGCATATATTGCTGGGTGTATTTTTTGTCTTGGTTCTTCTTGTTTTTTATAATCTAGTCTTTCATAAAAGCTTTCTGGTGTTACTGCCCATTCTAACCATCCCTCTACTGTTGTTTCTATATTTACATGGGCAAATCTATCATACAATGGCTCTGCCATTTCATTTGCTACTAATGAATCTTCTAATTCATTTCCTGCTGCAACTACTCTTGCATTTTCTGGTATTCTCCATCTTCCTGCTACTTTTTTATCTAATGCTATTCCATATGCTTTTGACTGCATCATTTGTGATGCGTTTGTAAGCTCTTCTAGGAATAATATATGTATCTTGTCTGGTTCTTCTTGGCATTTTGCTTCCAATTCTTCTAACCATGGTGGTTTTATATGTACTGCTTTTCCATCTTTTTCTCCTGCTAGTCCATCTAATAGTTCTGGGTCTAAATGGCTTAAGTTTAATTCTATGAAGTCTGGGTCTAATTGTTTTACTCTATCACTTTTTCCACACCCTGGTTTTCCATGTAAAAATACAGATACATTACTTTCGATTGCTCCTCTTATTATATCTGATTCGCTTACTTCATCAAATTCTAAATTATATGGATTTTCATTTCTTGTTGTTGTGCTTGTTGCTCTTGTTTGTGATTGTTGTCCTATCCCTCTTGATTGAACTAAATCTCTTGACAAATATCTATCCATAAATCTTTTTATATCAGTTCTGTCAAAATTTCTCGTTTTATAATTTCTTTTTTTATTGAATTGTACACCTGCAAAAATTAGATTTTCTGTAATCATCATTCTTGCTCTCTCATCAACTAACCATTTTACAGGTTCAACTTCAACCCATACATTATCTCCATCACGATATTGTTCTCCATTTGAAAGAGTAAAATTATTTCCATCATAATATGAATTAGCTTCAACTCTTACATATCTTTTACCATTATATTCATACTCTTGATGAGTTTGTGGTTGAAATGCTGTATCATAATCATCATAAGCGACAGAGTCTGTTGTATAACTATTCCCTGTTTTTGATATACTGCTACTTCTATATGCTCTTTCTAGCCTTTCTTGCATATCTCTTGAAACTGCTTTTTGTGGATAATATCCATACTCTACTTCTAGTACACCATCTCTTGCTCTTTTCCCACTCTCTCCGTTCGTGGGGATGTTAGAGATTGATGAGAACGGTAAAGCTGGGCGAGCCCCACTATAGCGTTTGTAAACAGAGCAGTAATCTCTACGACCATCATCGTAAACCATGCGCGCGTCGTTATCTCCATCATCTGACTTTGTCCAATAATATCCTGTTCTCCCATTTAAAGAACTATCATTATCTACATGATAATCAGAAACCCATCCACCAAGCAATACAGAGAAATCACTTATAGCTGCTTTTGTTCCTCTTTTCTTTATTACATCTATTTGATTAGAACCAAAGATTTGCTCTTCGGTTAAAAAAGTAAAATCACTCATAAATACTTCTCCTTAAATATGAACCATAAATGAATATAATTCCTCTTGTATTGGTCTTTCTTCTAAATTTGAATATGTTGCAAAAATCATGCAATTTTCTGGCAACTTATGAACATATACTTTTCTATATTTGAAAAGTTCTATAAATTTTCTTTGTTCTTCTTCAGGTATTTTATTTATATCTTTTATTATTAAAACAGGTGTATGTTCTTTGCTACTATCCATTAATTTTTTGTACCATTCTGGTGCTATAAATTCTAAATTTTCATAGTGTCCCATTAACTCTGCTTTAGAGCAATCAGCTTCTAACACAACTGCTCCTTTTTTAATCGCATTTTCTGGTATTTCTTCTATTAAAATTGCTGATGTTCCTGCTTTAATGTATTCTCCTAACAAATCAACTTGTTCTTTGTTCATCTTTACATTCTCCAATCTTTAAATTTTTTATTTTTTAAAAAAGCTTATAACTTTATTGATAATTCTCTTAAAAATATTCTCTTTGTTGTTTACTATTGCGAAAGCTTCGTTTTTTGAATTAACCTCTTCTTGTATTTCATTAGATATTTGCGCACTTTTTTTATTTTCAAATATATTATTAGGATTATATTTTTCTCTTAATTGTTCTTGTTCTCTTTTTTCTTGTTCTTCTATTTGCTTTTTATAGTGTTCCTTTTGATTATTATCACACCACCAATTTATATATATAGTTCCAAGTATTTCTTTTGTTTTTTCTTTTATGTTTAACTCACTTATTGGTTTTGAATGGTCAAAATTAACTACATAATCTTCTGATGCATTATCCACCAAAAACTTAATAAAACTAGATGGTATTTTAGCTACATCTTCTTTATTTGTATTATCTAAAATATCTAAAACTTCTACTGCGGCTTCTCCATATTCATTCCTAAACACTTTAACTCCTCCTTTGTGTTTTATTTATCCTTTAATTCATCGCCTTTAGTTTCTTCTCTTGCCAAATATTCTTGATATCCTCCAAATATTTTTCTAAAAGATAAAATTCCAGCAGTCAATGTTCCTTTTGCTTCTTCTCCACTATGCCCCTTAGCGCTTCTTTTCTCTGCTTCTTCTTGCTCTTTTAGTCTTAATTCTTGTATTTGCTCTAATCTTTCTTCATCTCCACCTGCCCATTGTACTTCAAACTTTTTGCACATTTCTGCTCCTAGTTTTTTTACAAATTCTCTAACTTTTGGCATGTTTTTATCATCTACTCTTACTAATCCTGATACTGTTGCTAATTGTCTTCCTAAATCCATTTCCAAGTCTTGCTCTGTATAGTTTCCTTTTATTACATCTTGTATTGTTATTGTTGGCATCATACAGAATGATATAAAATCTCTTGTTAAATCTTCTCCTACTATTGCTCTTATTGTATTTGGATTATTACTAGCATATAACATATCTGATGCCATTTTCCATCTTCTTGGATCTGCGTGTGGTTGTGGATTTTCTCTGTTATATGGCGTTCTTAATACTTCATCTCCCTTATATGCTATAAACGCATATATTGCTGGGTGTATTTTTTGTCTTGGTTCTTCTTGTTTTTTATAATCTAGTCTTTCATAAAAGCTTTCTGGTGTTACTGCCCATTCTAACCATCCCTCTACTGTTGTTTCTATATTTACATGGGCAAATCTATCATACAATGGCTCTGCCATTTCATTTGCTACTAATGAATCTTCTAATTCATTTCCTGCTGCAACTACTCTTGCATTTTCTGGTATTCTCCATCTTCCTGCTACTTTTTTATCTAATGCTATTCCATATGCTTTTGACTGCATCATTTGTGATGCGTTTGTAAGCTCTTCTAGGAATAATATATGTATCTTGTCTGGTTCTTCTTGGCATTTTGCTTCCAATTCTTCTAACCATGGTGGTTTTATATGTACTGCTTTTCCATCTTTTTCTCCTGCTAGTCCATCTAATAGTTCTGGGTCTAAATGGCTTAAGTTTAATTCTATGAAGTCTGGGTCTAATTGTTTTACTCTATCACTTTTTCCACACCCTGGTTTTCCATGTAAAAATACAGATACATTACTTTCGATTGCTCCTCTTATTATATCTGATTCGCTTACTTCATCAAATTCTAAATTATATGGATTTTCATTTCTTGTTGTTGTGCTTGTTGCTCTTGTTTGTGATTGTTGTCCTATCCCTCTTGATTGAACTAAATCTCTTGACAAATATCTATCCATAAATCTTTTTATATCAGTTCTGTCAAAATTTCTCGTTTTATAATTTCTTTTTTTATTGAATTGTACACCTGCAAAAATTAGATTTTCTGTAATCATCATTCTTGCTCTCTCATCAACTAACCATTTTACAGGTTCAACTTCAACCCATACATTATCTCCATCACGATATTGTTCTCCATTTGAAAGAGTAAAATTATTTCCATCATAATATGAATTAGCTTCAACTCTTACATATCTTTTACCATTATATTCATACTCTTGATGAGTTTGTGGTTGAAATGCTGTATCATAATCATCATAAGCGACAGAGTCTGTTGTATAACTATTCCCTGTTTTTGATATACTGCTACTTCTATATGCTCTTTCTAGCCTTTCTTGCATATCTCTTGAAACTGCTTTTTGTGGATAATATCCATACTCTACTTCTAGTACACCATCTCTTGCTCTTTTCCCACTCTCTCCGTTCGTGGGGATGCTAGAGATTGATGAGAACGATAAAGCTGGGCGAGCCTCAACATTGCGTAGGGGAACATTGTAGTAACAACTATTACCAGTAACGTGAACCCCGCGCGCGTAGCTTTTTCCGTAATCTGATTTTGTCCAATAGCATCCTGTTCTTCCCTCTAAAGAGCTGTCATTATCTACATGATGATCTAAAACATAAGCACCTAAAAGAATAGAGAAATCTGTTACTGCTGCTTTTGTTCCTCTTTTTTTAAATATATCTAACTTATCATCCTCAAAAAATTGTTCTTGAGTTAAAAAAGTAAAATTATTCATAGTATAATACTCCTCATTTTATTTATTCTTTTTAATTTTACCATAACTATTTTTTTTTTACAATTTTTTTAAGATATTTTTTATTTTTTTGGCAAAGTTTCAGTTTTTAATTTTTGACTTTCTTTTGTATCTTTAATATGATTATAAAAAGCGTTTTTTCTTATATAAACATACTCATCATCAACAATATCTCTTAATTTCTTCAATGTTTTCAAGTGTTTTTTTAATCTTTTTTTAGCGGATGAACGTAATTTTCTTGTTATGCTACCATTTTCATTTAAAATATGCCTATATCCTAAAAAGTCTATCCCATTTTTTACTTTTCCTATTTGTGTTTTATGATTAAGAGATAAATTTAATTTTTCTTTACATATTCTTTCAATTTCATTAAGACAGTATCTTAAATATTCTTTATCTCTATGAATCAATATCATATCGTCCATATAACGAACATACCCTTTTACTCTTAATTTTTCTTTAACATATCTATCTACTACATTTAAGTAAAAAAGTGCGAACCATTGACTTGATTGGTTTCCAAGTGGCAAACCAGTATCAGCATTGTTAGGTTACTCTTTTACTAATTTTTCAATCATCCACATTTCATCTTCTGAAAAATTTATTTTTCTTAATAAATCTAACAATATTTGATGATCTATACTAGGAAAATATTTTTGAATATCACACTTTAAAAAATAAATATCATTGTTGTGTTCTTTTAAATATTCATGCCTTAAAAATTTCTCCAATCTTTTTATAGCAAATAATGTTCCTTTTTCAGTTCTACAAGCTGTATTATCATATATTAGTTTAACTTCTATTTTATCTCTTAATACAATATCACAAAAACACCTAATAACAACTCTATCTCTAAAAGGTAATGCCTCAATCAATCTTTCTTTTGGCTCATATATTAAAAATTCTTTATATTTTCCAAGTTTATATTTTTTAGTGGCAATTTCATTAACTAACTTATTTATATTATACGAAAGATTAGTTTCAAATCTTATTACTTCTCCTTTGTGTTGTTTTGATTTCCTACATTGTTTGTAAGCATCATATAGATTTTCAAATGTAAAAATTTCGTCTAATTTCATGATTTCCTCCTAAAAAAAGAACTCTCCTTTTTACTCACAAAAAATAGATTAACTATTTGTTGTTCGTGTAAGCGTTCAAGTTCTCCCACCGCACTAATTTCTTTTAGCGGTTAGAAAAGGGAAAAATCCCTTCACTTTATAGTACAGATATATTTTTCTTAAAATATATTTCACAGACTTTTTTATAGATTTCACTTAAAGTAAATCTGGGCGAGCCCCACCATTGCGTTTGTTAACATTGTTGTAATTTCTATTACCATTATCGTTAACCACGCGCGCGTCTAAACACAAGGGGCGAAAAAATAAAGACCCAAAATAAATTTTCCCCTTAATTAAAAGCTTTTCAGCTCAAAATCCTAATTTCGTTTTTTCCATCTTTCATCATCACTTTTTTTCCATGCTACTATTAAATTAATTGCCTCTGATAATTGTAATGAAATCTGTTTATATTGTTTTTTCAATATACATCCAGAATTTTCTGCTACCATAGAAACATATCCTAATAACTTTAATTTTACTATTGCCTCTTTTTGTAGTTCTTCTCTTTTAGTTTTATTTTCTATTGCATCCATTCTAATAAAATTTGCTTCTAATAGACATTCTAATGTATCTAGGCAATAGTTTTGCATTCTATTAACAAATACCCCTCTGAATTTTTTAGGAGATTTTTCAGTAACTGCAACAGTATATGCTCCTAATTTCTTGACGGCTGTTATTACTACTAAATCATTTGCATTATAAGGAATCTTGTTTGCTTGTTCTAATTCTTTATCTTGCTCAACCATTTCAGTAATACTTTCTTTATTGAATTTTTCATTTTCTGCTGTAGCAAATGCTTGTTTTACTGCAACTTTATCTTCTATCGTATTTACGTTATTACTTACATTTTCAATTTTCTTAGGTATTTTTAGATTACTATCTCTACTTACTTGCAACATTTTTTATCTCCTCACATAGTTAATATACTCCTATTTTAGCATGAAACTGTGTTTTTGGCTATATTTCAAGTGTTTTAACCCTGCAATTTCATTTCTTCTACTTTTTTTAAAAGACTGTTGTATCTTTCTCTAGTAACATTTGTTCCATCTAAAGATTTTTGATATTGCTTTTCCTCTTCACTTAATTCTTCATCTAAATCTTCATAATAGGCTAATAAGTCCATCTCTAGTACCTCTAGCTCATATTCTGTATAAATTTTATCATAGGTTTTAATACCTAATCTGTGTAATATCTCTATATCCTCATCGTTCAAATGCTTTTTTATATCAATTATTTCTTTATTATGGTATCTTTCATTCCATTCATCATAATTAAATTCTGCCATACTATATCAATTCTCCTTTTATTCTTCTTAATTCTTCAACTATTATTTCATAATTCAAAAATGGTTTCTTTATATATCCTGCTACCTTTAATCCATTTCTAATAACATTTATTTCTTCATCTGCTGAAATAATTAAAAATTCTGGAGCTCCTTTTTTATTTTGATAATCTTTAATTATATCTAAGCCAGTATATTTATGATTTCTCATAAGGTCTGTTATTACAATTTCTGGTTTTAGTTCTTCAATCATTTTTACTTCATCTGTATTAGCAATTCCCAATATTTCTATATCTTCATATTTTTCTAAAAACTTTCTTATAAATTCGCATATATGAACATTATCGTCTGCAATTATAATTTTTATTTTTTCACTCATATCTGACTCCTCTTTTTTTATTATTTCATAAGCATTTAAGCATTTTTTTAAAGTTTCTTTTTCCTCTCCGTTACTTGATAACATTAACATTGTTTCTAGTCCCTCTTTAACCCCTTTCTTGTAGATGTCCTTTATCTTATTTTCAAAACTCCCATTAACGTCTTCTACATAGTCAAATATTTTATCGTAGTAACTCTTTTTTTCTTTATCATTAAGTTTAGTGTTGTTTGAAATTTCTTCTAAAACTCTATTGATGTTACTTTCTTTTCCCTTTTTCACTATTTCTAGCAACAGTTCATCATAGTTGTTTTTTTCACAAATTTTGTTTACTAACTCTTCTACATCCTCCATAAATACTCCACCTTTTCTATAAAATTTCGTCTTGGTAAGTATTGTCTACCAAAATTCGTAAAATAATATTGTAAAATGTATTGAGAATTTTATGTTATGAAAGGAAAACCAAATTATGAAATTTAAAAAGATAAAAGGAAAATCTAATGTTATTGGAAAAAACATTAAAAAATATAGAGAATTACGCCAATATACTCAAAGAGAACTTTCTGATAAAATAGCTTTACTTGGTATTGACATATACCATTCTGACATTTCTCTTATTGAAAATAACAAGCTATTTCTTAAAGACTTTGAAATTATAGCTTTCTGTAAAGTTTTAGGTATTTCCTACGATCAGATATTTGAAGATACTGATAACATATTTGACTAATTTCATTTTACAATTTTTTTAATTATACATTTATATGATTTTGTAGTCAATAAATATCCACCCGTAAAACGGGTAGTATTTCTTTAACCCTATAAGGGTTTATTGCTGGCAGCTCCCACATGGGAGATTTTTTTATCTGCCAATTGCCTTTGTCACTCTTACTTACCCGTAAACGGGTCTTTATATTCTTTCAAACTTCTTTTATCTTGTACTTTATCTTCAATTTCTTGTTCTTGAATATATTTCTTTATTGTAGCTTTATTTAATCCTACCGTAATGACGTAGTACCCTTGAGCCCAAAAGTGTCTATTTCCATAATTATATTTTAAATTCGCATGTTCTTCAAATATCATCAAACTACTTTTCCCCTTTAAATATCCCATAAAAGATGATATACTTAATTTGGGTGGAATTTTTACAAGCATATGTATGTGGTCTGGACAAGCATTCGCTTCTACTATTTCCACCCCTTTATATTCGCACAATCCTCTTAAATATTTTCCTATATCACTTCGCAGTTTGCTATATATTGCTTTTCTTCTATATTTAGGTATAAATACTATGTGATATTGACAGTTCCATTTAGTATGAGACAAACTGCTCTCATCGTCATTTTTTATAAATTTCATTGTAAAACCTCCTTTTGATATTTAGAGCAATCGGCAGATTATCTCTATTATACATCAAAAGGAGGTTTTATTTCTGAACGCTATCGCTTTTTCTGTCCTCACGTGCATAGCACGTGGTTTTCTTGTGCGACGTCAATCGTCGCACATAATAAAAAAAGCCAACCTTTCGATTAGCTTTCTAAGTTTATGTATTTATTTCTTAATTATTTTCTCTAATAATTCATTTACTGGTTCTGCTGGTCTATTTTCTTTTAGCTGTTTATTTCTTTTTTCAAGTAATGCTTGCATGATTATACTTTTTTCTTCATCATTTATTTTTACTTTAATTTTCTTCATAATCATCTCTCCCATAATTACTTACCACTATATTTACTAAAAATCACTAATTGTTCCCATTGGTTGTTTTTCCCGAAGTCGTTGCAGGAGTAGTCTTTTTCTTGCTGTGGCATAAAAAGCGTTCCTCCTCGCTAAACACACATCCACAATACTTTTGCATATACAAGCCAAGTTCACGCGCTTCAGCTTGTCCCTCTCTAAAACCTGGACGAAAATCCCTATATAAAAAAGTCAATCCATATTTATCAGCCATCTCTTGACCTATATTTTTAAGAGCTTCATGATTTTGATATGGACTAATTAACAATGTAGTAGAAAAAGTATCATATCCATTCTCTTTAGCATATTTAGCAGTTTGCTCAAGTCTAATTCTATAGCAATATTTAACACATCTATTTTCCAAATCATTTACGACATTTTTGCAAAAATCCCTTAATCCATAATTTTCATCAAAAATTGCATTTATTCCTATTGATTTGGTATATTCCTTTAAAGTATCTCTTCTTGCCTTATATTCCATATAAGGATGTATATTAGGATTAAACCAATATACTGTTGGCTCTATTCCTTCTTCTCTTAAGCTTTTTATGCAATATACACTACAAGGTGCACAGCATGTATGTAATAATAATTTCATTTTTTCCTCCTTGCTAATTTGGGGTCGGTCCTTTTTTTCGCATGCGAAAAAAAGAACCGACCCTATTTTCACACTACCCTAAATATGGATATCCTAAATGTTGATATGCTGGTGGCATAACGATTCTACCTCTTGGAGTACGAGATATAAAGCCAATTTGAATTAAATATGGTTCATACACATCTTCAATTGTATCAATTTCTTCTCCAAGTGACACCGCAATTGTTTCAATCCCAACTGGTCTACCTTGATATTGAGTTATCATAACTTCCAACATTCTTCTATCCACTTCATCTAAACCTAGTTCATCTATTTCAAGTTGATTTAATGCATGTTTTGCAATCTTCAAAGTAATTTCTCCATCTCCCAAAACTGCTGCATAATCTCTAACTCTTTTTAATAATCTATTTGCAATTCTTGGGGTTCCTCTTGATCTTCTGGCAATTTCCATTGCTGACTCATCATCTATCTCAACTCCCAAAATTCTTGCTGATCTTTTAACAATTACCTGCAAATCTTCTGGTGAATACAATTCCAATTTATGAATAATTCCAAATCTATCTCTTAATGGTGTTGTAAGAGAGCCTGCCTTTGTTGTAGCACCAATCAAAGTAAATTTCGGCAAATCTATTCTGATAGATTTTGCACTTGGTCCTGTGCCAATTACAATATCTAATGTAAAATCTTCTAACGCAGGATACAATATTTCTTCCACATTTTTGCTCAATCTGTGGATTTCATCTATAAACAATACATCAAACTCTGAAAGTGTAGTTAAAATTGCAGCTAAATCGCCTGGCTTCTCAATTGCAGGTCCTGATGTAATTTTGATATTTGAATGCATCTCATTTGCAATTATATTTGCAATTGTTGTTTTTCCTAATCCTGGAGGTCCATAAAATAAGCAGTGATCAAGTGGTTCCCCTCTCTTTTTTGCTGCTTCTATATATATTTTCATATTTTCTTTTACTTTTGTTTGACCAATATATTCGTCTAGTGATTGTGGTCTTAATGAATTTTCCAATCGTTCTTCTTGTCTATTTTCTAGTTCTGGTCTAATTACTGAATTCTCTTCCATATCAACATGCCTTTCAATTTTTCTTTGTTAAAATTATATCAAAATTGCTTCAATATTTCAATGCATATTTTCACTATTCTCTAATATTATTTATAAGATATAAAGTTGTACTTTTTAGAAAGGATATTGCCTTGAAAGTTTTAAAAGTTTTCATATTAAATACAATAATTTTATTGCTAAGTTCAGTCATTTTACAAATTATCAATATATTTTTTAGCATATATATTTCAAACACCATTGGTGAAGAAGCTGTTGGAGTATTCACTCTTGTTATGTCTGTCTATATGTTTGGAATTACTTTAGCTTCTGCCGGAATAAATATTTCTGCCACCAGAGTTGTTTCAGAAGAACTTGCATCTAACAATGAACTTGGTGCAAAAAAAGCTGCTCAAAGATGTGTACTTTTCAGTCTGCTTTTTGGGCTATCTGCAAGTGTAATATTTTTCGTATCAGCTGATTTTATCACCATTCATTGCTTACATAGTAAAATCAGCAAAAATGTAATATATCTTATTTGTATAGCCCTTCCATTTATTTCTATGTCATCTGCTGTAAATGGTTATTTTACTGGAGTTAGACGTGTTTATAAAAATGCATTAGCAAAATTTTTCGAAGAATTTGTAAAAATTTTATTTACTGCTATTTTATTAAAATCACTTATGCCTGATGATATAAATTATGCCTGCTATGCCCTAATTTTGGCAGATGTAATTTCAGAAGTAACTTCATTTGCGCAACTATATTTTTTATATATTCGTGATAAAAAAGGTTCGCTTTCTGAATCACGTTATCGTGACCTAGATAGTTACAACAAGCGAATTTTGCGCATTGCAATACCAGTTGCTTTAACCTCCTATTTACGTTCAGGCTTATCAACTATAAAACAATTGATTATCCCTTCAAGCTTACAAAAAAGCGGAATGAACTCATCAAATTCTTTAATAGCTTATGGAATTGTAAATGGAATGGCCATGCCAGTAATCATGTTTCCTGTAATTTTAGTTACTAGTTTTAGTGGATTACTGATACCTGAATTTTCACGATTTCACGCTCAAGGTAAAAATCAAAAAATAAGAAGCCTCTCAATTCTTATTTTGAGTTGCACTCTTATTTTTTCAGTTCTCGTTGCTATTGCAATTTTTATGCTTTCTGACGAAATTAGCACAATAATTTATCATAAATCTGAAATAGCTAAATATATCCGTATCCTTTCTCCTTTAATTGTTATTATGTATCTTGATATCGTTATTGACCGGAATTTTAAAAGGATTGGATGCCCAAGTTGATGTTATGATAATTAATATTTTTGATTGCTTAATTACCATTACTTTTATTTATTTTTTAGTTCCTTTTTTGGGGTTTAGTGGCTATATTATATCTATTTTTATTAGTGAAGTAATTGACTTCTCTTTGAGTGGTTTCAAGCTTTTGAAGAGATTGAAGTGTTAAAAAAGTGACAAGAAAAACACCGACCCCAAATTGACAACCTTATTAATTTGGGGTCGGTGTTTTTCTTGTCACTATTCCATCTCAATTATAGCATGTAACACTGAATCGTCCTCACTTTTTACAACTACAATATGTTTTCCGTTTTCAAAAGAATATTTGCACTTTACAGTTTCACCTAGCTTAATTTCTCTCTTATATGTAATCCTCAAATTATTCAAATGATTTCCTCTATATACCTCATCTGGCAAAGCTTCATTTGCCAAATCAACATAATTCAAATTATGCATATGATTATTAACATCAATATCTGCTCTTCTTACTTGATAATATGTTTCTTCCTGATATTGTTCAGGTTCCTTTATTTTAGGAAAATCCTCATTCTCGTCAAATGAAAACATCTCTAATTCAGGTTGATATGCACTTAATAAGTCAGCATCAATTCTAACTATCTTTCCTTTTTCTGTATCTACTAACACCCATTTAGTTGTTGCAACTGCAATAACATTATTTTGCTCATCATATAGTTTGAAATCACGGAAAGCATAACATCTTATTGAATTTCTAGACCAAGTTACAGCTTTTATTTTTTCAGCATAATTAGGTCTTCTAACTATTTTCAATTTCCATTCAATTAGTACCCACGATAAGTGTGTTCTTTCGATATCTAAAACTCCATATCCAGCTATATCTGAGTGTTTTCCTCCTACATCTTCTAAATAACTTAATATCGCCTTATTTGTAGCTTTATTATCTTTTCCTATGTCTGATAATTTTATTCTATATCCTTCTTCTACAATCATTTTGATTCCTCCATCTGTCAATTTGGGGTCGGTCCTTTTTTTCGCATGCTAAAAAAAGGACCGACCCTAAATTAGCATAAAAAAATAAAATTAATATCCTGGTTTTTCAAGCAGTTTAAACATATTTTTCTTATATTTTTCTACACCTGGTTGATTAAATGGATTTACCCCTAAAATCATGCCAGACATAGCACAAGCCTTCTCAAAGAAATAGATTAAATGTCCAACTGTTTCTTCAGATAATTTTGGTAATTCTATTACAATATTAGGAACATCACCAGAAACATGTGCATCTATTGTTCCTTCCATTGCCTTTTTATTTACAAAGTCTAGACCTTTTCCAGCAAGATAATTTAATCCATCCAAATTGTCTTCCTCTTCTTTTATTGTTATATCTGAACTTGACTTTTCTATTCTTATTACTGTCTCAAATAAATTTCTTCTTCCCTCTTGAATATATTGTCCCATAGAATGTAAATCTGTTGTAAAATCAACACCTGCTGGGAAGATTCCAAGTTGGTCTTTTCCTTCGCTTTCTCCAAATAATTGCTTCCACCATTCTGTAAAATAGTGCATTTTTGGTTCATAATTTACTAATATTTCTGTATTTTTGTATAATTTATATAAAATATTTCTTACTATTGCATATTGATAACATGCATTATATTTCAAATTTGCATCTTCATATTTCAATTGAGCTGTTCTTGCTCCATCCATTAACTTGTCTATATCGATTCCAGCAACTGCTATTGGCAATAGTCCAACTGGAGTTAATACTGAATATCTTCCTCCTACATTGTCTGGAATTACAAATGTTTCATATCCTTCTGATTTGGCAAGTGTTTTCAATGCTCCTTTTTCTTTATCTGTTGTTACATAAATTCTACTTCTTGCTTCTTCAATTCCATATCTGTTTTCAAGCATTTCTCTGAAAATTCTGAATGCTATTGCAGGCTCTGTTGTCGTTCCAGATTTTGAAATTACATTTACTGAAAAATCCTTTGTTCCAAGCACTTCTATTAAATCATTTATATAATTTGGGCTCAAATTGTTTCCAACATACAAAATTTGTGGATGTTTTCTTTTTGATTCTGGTAACAAATTATCAAATGTATTTGTCAAACTTTCGATTACAGCTCTTGCTCCTAAATAAGAACCTCCAATTCCTATTACTATAAGCACTTCTGAATCTTCTCTTATTCTTTGTGCAGCTTTTTTTATTCTTTCAAACTCTTCTTTATCATAATTTGTTGGCAATTCTAACCATCCAACAAAATCATTCTCATCATTTGCTCTTTTATGTAGCTCTTTGTGGATTTGCTCTACATTTTCCTTATATTTCATTATTGCTTTTTGCTCTATTCCTGTGTGTTTTAAATTAAGTTTTAAATTTAACATAAACTTCACTATCCCTTGTATTTATTTAGATTTTTATCGGCTCTACCTATAAACCTTTTTATGCTCTCAATTCATCAACTATAACTTTGTAATCTGATGCTGCAAGTATTGCAGATCCTGCTACTAGCACATTTGCACCTGCATCTTTAACTCTTTGAGCTGTTTTTAAATTGATTCCTCCATCAACTTCAATATCAATGTCTATATTCTTTTTATCTATATAACTTTTTAATGTTGAAATCTTTGCTAACATATCTGTTATTAATGTTTGTCCACCTTTTCCAGGCTCTACTGTCATTACTAAACATGTGTGAATATATGGCAAATATTCATAAACCTCTTCTATATTAGTTTCAGGTTTTACTGCAATTCCAACTCTTGCTCCTCTTTCTTTTATTAGTTTGATATTTTCCATTACTTGTTCTTTATCTTTACAGGCTTCTAAATGAAATGTTATTATATTAGGTTCAACTGTTGAAAATACTTCAATTGCTGTCTTTACATCTTCTACCATTAAATGAATATCCATTGGTAAATTTGAAATTCTTTTAAGATAACTGCTATATTCTACCATGTCATGATATGTGTCTTTCATGACAAATTTTCCATCCATTACATCTATGTGAAAATAATCTATTTTTGATTTTTCTAAAGTCAAAAATGTTTCCGCTTCTCTCCCTTTTTCTACTGTAAGGATTGATGCTGATACTTCTACCATCTTATTTCCTCCTTTTTCCTTTTATGCTTATATTTTACTATTAGTTCTTTGAAATATCAAGCCTTTATATTTTATTTTTTTAATTCTATGTTACTAAATAGTTATAATTCACAGCAAAAATATTATTCAAAAAAACCCTATACTTTGGTTCACAACCTTGTATAGGGTATAATTTATATATTAGGTTTATCCACCACAATAAAATTAGCAAAATTCTCAGACATCTTATTACCATACTTATCAAAAAGCTCAAATATGACTCTATAAGTACCAACATCAAGAGAATCAGAAAAAGCAACTTTATAACTTCCATCTCCATTATCATTTACAGTAATCTTTTTAGAATTTTCCGTAGCAGAATAATCAAAATCACTCGTTTTTTCTACAACAGATACTTTAACAAAAGGATCTTCTAGCTGTCCAGAACAATTAGTATGAATTATTCTAACTTCCCCTTTCCCTTTTGTAATTAATTGAAGTTTATCTTCAGCTAAATTTTCACTATTATCTATACTAACATCTATGCCATAATTATCTGAATAATCAATAATAGTTAATGGAACATCTATCCAACCTGCAATGTTTCCATTTAATAAATTATTCTGCGCAAAAGCATATGCAAATTTAATTTTATAATTTCCTGCTAACAATTGATTTTGTTCTAAAACATTTTTCATATCCATTTTGAAATCAAAATTATAGCTTGTCCCACTGTCTGTGCAATTATCTAAAAACTTGCATTGTGTTGTTCCATTTACAATTGTACAAGTATTACCATTCAATGTAATTTCACTACCAATCGGAATATCTACTTGCTTACCTTCTGCATTATATATTTTTATATTTCCATATAATTGTTTTCCCTCTCCATTAAATGTTTGAACAGTTCCGGCTGATTTTATTGTAACAACTCCATTGGGTTCATATTTTTTCAATTCAGTATTTATACTGCTAGGTTTAAACACTACTTGTGAAATATTAATTTTATTAGTATTTTCTATCTGTTCAGAATCAATCCAACTTTCACTATCCAAAATATTAATCATTGAGTAATAACTTCCTGCCTTAATAGATGCATTATTATTTATAATATTTGCAAAACTTACAATAAATCTGAAGCTTTCACTATAATTATATAATGTATCACCTGTAACACCATTAACTTCTTTTGTTACTCCATCTGCAGATTGTAAATTCGAAATCTGTTTAAATGTATTTCCATCCTCGTCTTTGAATAAAGATAAATTTACACTATCAGTATCTGTATTTACAACATAATTATAATTTTTACCATTATAAATCATTAATATTTCTGTTCCACTTGGAATTGTTGTAACTGTTTGTTTATCAGTTTTTAATACAAATTGCCTACTTATATTAGCATATTTATTTGGATTAGTTGAATTTTTATAAAACTCATAATTTAATTCTACATCTTGAGTATAGCTTCCTATTTCTAATATACTAATATCTTCTGCTGAACTTCCAATATTATCGCCAATTGAACCAGTATATATTTTGTCATTAATATTTGTTGATTTGATTTCTACAAAATTTGAAATTTCAACATCCTGTTCAATATAGTAATAAGAGTAATCACTTTTTTGTGATAATATTGTATATTTGCTTTCACCACTAATAATTTCATCACTTGCTTGACTTTGAGTTCTAGCAGTTGAAGCACCTTTTACTTTTATATATGGATGATTAATTCCTCCTACTATAACATTTTTACCATTAACAATACTTGGTGTTAAAATCAATTTAGTAGTTCCTGTAATATCACCACCAATTGTAAAACAAATATTGCTATCTAAATATAGTTCTCCACCACCATTGAAATTTCCTGTAATTTCCTCATTATTAGAAAGTTTTAAACCACTTTTTTCTGGAACTGACATATTCTCAACATCTTTAAGTCCATTATCTATAATTACATAACTATTTTCTAAAAACATATTTTTCCATTTTTGAATTTTGCCTGCTGTTTTATAGTTGACTCCTTCATTTGTATCTTCAAAATTGATAAACATCAAATTTGCATCTTTTGTTCCTATCAATTCTTTAATATTACCTCCAGTTATTTTTACAATTGGAGGATTTACAATTGTATCTGTATCAGAAGAATTTTTAAAACCTATTTGCAATTTAGAAATAATAGCATTTCCGCCTATTTGTAAATAATTATTTTTTGCTAGTTCTGATATAATTGTAGAATCTCTTGCAACTAGTGGATTCCAAGTTCCAGAATTTAATATTACACTAGATAAGTTTCCATATAATACATTCATCTCTTCTTCTGTTCCAACATTCTCTGTAGCTTCAAAAGAACCTGTAGAGAAAAAGCTTAAATCTGCTAAATTTAAATATGTTTTCGTTGTAACCTCAGTTCCGTGAATATCTGTAATATTATCTTCTGGCAAATATTTTATATTTATGTTATCAAATCTTAATGAAGAATATATTTCAATTTCTTCGTCTTTGGCACCTAAATATAAAGTATATTTTTTGTCATCATTACTAGTTATTGTTACTGGTTTATTGCTTCCTGTTTGATATCCCAAATAATCAGAATAATAGTTTTTATATGTACCTTTATTATCTACTGCAAATTCTGCTCCTTCTGCATTATAATTTATTTCGTATAAATCTCCACATAATACAAATACATTATCATAAACTGTATTATTAGCATTTTCTTCTATTAATTCATATGCTCTTTTTAATGTTGCAACAGCATCATCGATGCTTGTACCATAATTTTCATCTGAACTTTGCTCTACTTGTCCATTTTCTGCACTTGCATTCTCTCCATTATTAAAAATATGATACTCATCATAATACATTTTATCATATGGACTTCTTACATAAATAGCTTTTCCATAAATTGCTGTTACCTCTATTGCAGTTACACCTTTAGGAACATTATACAAACCATTTTGTGCATATATTTTATCAAGATTTTCTGTTACTTTTTTTCCGTTTTGTGTCAATTCTGTTATTTGCCAGCCAGTTAATACCATTTTATATAAATGTCCATCTATTTCTGTTGTTCCACCATCAAAATCCATTTCATTTTTACTTAATACAATTTTTCTATTTGTATTATTGGCAATTTTTTGAGTAGTTACAACACTTTTGCCAGTCCCTTTTCCTGAATTATAAGTCACTTGTATTTCAGTAGTTTCTTCAGCTTTTGATTTTGGTACTAATCCTTTTATTGCCACAATTACTAATGTAATAACAAATAATATAATTAAAAATTTAAATCTTTGTTTTTTTAACATTTTTGATTTCATTCCTTTCTAAAAAAGATGTAACCGCGTTTTAAATGAAATTTGACACAAATCACAATTGTAATTATTTTTTATCTACTCCTCTACCACCTTAAAATCATAAGCCTTAATATAATTAGAAGTCGTTGAAGCATTCAATTGTGTAGTCTCTCCAGCATTAATTGCATTAATAAAAGCTGTCATTGTAGCAATTTCATTACCACTTTCATCAAGTAAAACTATCTTTAACTTTTTCAACTCTGTTTTTTGTTCTGTTTTATTTGTAACATCAGCTAAAAGTGTTGTCATACCATCCTTTTCTGTAAGCTGAATATTAGAAATTAGCAATCCATTTACAAGTTTTGCCTCATTCAATTTAATACTTTTATTTATACTTATTCCATCATCCATTTCTTGAACATATGATTCATCTTCTGTTAAGGTTTGTTGTTTTTCTTTTTTATTAACATTTATTATAATTGCTATTATAACTATAATAAAAACCACTATAAATGCAACAATAACTTTTAATTCATTTTTTCTTTTTGCATGTTTACTTGTCAAGTTATTTCACTCCTTTATTTTAAAAAATAAATTTCTGATATATCTATTTTAAAATCACTTTCTAATTTTCCTCTAATCATAACTAATTTGTTTTTAGTTATATTCTGATAACAGTAATCTGCTATCTTATCATAAGCTTTAGCTACAATTATATCACCATTTTCTAATTGCAATTTAAATTCTATAATCGAATCATGTTTACCTCCAATTGCAAAACGAAAATCAACCTTATTAATTATAGTTCCTAATAAAAAACATTCATTCATAATTATCCTTTTTGTATAACATATATATTCATCAAAATTACTAACATATATTATACTGTTTCATTTTTACCTTTTTAGAAAAGGAAGGAATAAATCTCTTTATTACTAATACTTTGCTGTATGCATTCCGTAAAATACACAATCTGAAATAGTATTAGAGTGTGAGACGCGAACCTATATTGTTGTTGGTGTTAGTAGGGTTGTTGTTGTTGCGATTGACTGCGGTATTAGTATCATCCGTATTGTAATTGCCACCACGATTAGTACGGTACCTAGAAGAGTTCGCCTCTTTCGATTTATCCCTAATCTATATTTTTAACGTTAAAAGCATCTTCAATATAGAATAATTTATTTGACAAATTATAGATATCTGCCCATTTTATATATCCTATATGTCCAGCCAAGTATCTTTTGGCCTCATGACTAGTAATTTCTCCAGTCTTTACTTTTTGTTTTAATTTCTTTATTCTTAATTTTAATTTTCTTTTTCCTCTATCCCTTAACTTTAATCTATATTCATTTATTTTATATCCACAAAAATTTACTCCTTGTTTTCCTTTAAAAATTTGAGTTTTATTGTTTAATTCTAACTCTAATTTTTCTTTTAAAAACTTACGAACAAGCTGTAACACTTTTTTAGCTTCTTCTTTAGTTTGTACTATTAAAATACTATCATCTAAATAACGCACATAATATTTTACTTTCAATTCATGTTTTACATATTGATCAACTTCGTTCAAATATATATTAGCAAATATTTGACTTGTATAATTTCCTATTTCTATACCTTTTTCTCTTTTTTGGGCATACAAGATTTCTTTTATTAGCCAAATTAGTTTTGGATCTTTTATTTTTCTTTCTAAAATTTCTAGTAAAATCTTTTTGTCTATACTATTAAAATATTTTGCTACATCTGTTTTTATAATATAATAATTTTCCCATCTTTGTTTTGCTTTTTTCATATATTTTTGAACACAAAATGCAGCTCTGTGCATTCCTTTTCCTTTAATACATGCAAATGATGTTGGAATAAACTGTGTTACAAAATATTTTAATAAGAAATTCTCAGCTAACCAGGTATGTACAATTCTGTCAATATAACGTGATTTTTCAATTTTTCTTAATTTCGGCTCTGTTACATAAAACTCTATATAGCCTCCATGTTTATATGTGCCATTTCTTAATTGCATATATAACCACATTATATATTCTTCTTGTTTCAAATTAAATTTGATTAATTCTGGCTTTCGATTTTTACCTCTTCTTGCTTTTTTATGTGCTTCTAGAAGTTTTTCATAAGTTAAATATTTATCAAATTGATTACGTATTGTTTTTGGCATAATATTTAATTAGCCCTCCTAATATTTTACCAATTTCATAAATATGTCCCATTGCTGTATTAAATTTTTTGATATCTATCCAAGCAAATTTTTTCATTATTCTTAATAGAATTCTCTGTGTATTTAATTTAGCATCTATTTTGTTTAAATATCCTAACCTTTGGAATTTAGGTAATTTAGAAATATACATTATATCCTCTAAAGTTGAATACATTATTTGTTTAAAATCTGTTCCTATGCTAAATTTTTCTGTTCTTGGAAGTTTAATTAAAGTTTGGATCATATATTCCATATAATTTTCATATATTGGAATTAATTTTAATTCATTATCACTACTCATAGATTTTTCCAATCTCCATTTTCGCATTTTCTAAAAATTCATATGCTTGTTTAAATGTGATATTATCTAAATCTATGTCTTTTATTTCACTTATAATTTTCTTTAGTTTCGAATTATTCATATAGTCAGAATAATTTTCTATTTTTGAATAATCATCATCAATTATTTGAAATGGAATTTTCCTTTTTTCAAGTTGTCCTATATAAAATTCCAATCTTGAAATTGGAAAACCACATTTTTCTATTTCTTCATTTAGTTTTGTTTTTTTAAAACCAAATACAGATGATAATTTTTCACAATCATCTGCTAATGCAAGATAAAACATACCACTTTTAAATAGATAAATTTTATCTGCATCTTTAGATTTTAAGTTGATATATGATTTTTGTAATTTACTCATTTTTTTCTTTTGTTCCTTTCAAAATTTTATCTTCAGGGGCTTACGCCCCCTGTACAATTTTGTTCTAGTTTTCGCCTTAACCATTTTGCCAGCGTCGTTCACTTTTATCGCAATTAGTGGCCAGAGCTACTTCAAATAAAGTGTGAGACGCGAACCTATAAAGTAGTTGGTGTCAGTAGGGTAGTAGTTGTTGCGATAGACTGCGGTATAAGTAACATCCGTACTGTAATAGCCACCACGACTAGTACGGTACCTAGAAGAGTACGCCTCTTGTGTCCACTCTCTAACATTCGAGCTTAGGTCGAATATGTTATTCATAATATCATTTGGATATTCTCCTGTAACAGACCTTGTACCTGAATGATTTCCTGTTCTTTGTGTAACTTTAGTATTATCTGAACCTTCTAATATGTAATTTAATGTAGCATCATATTGGCATCCCCATATCATTGCACAATTTACACTTGTACTATTATAATATGGATTATTTGAATATCCACTGCTTGACCTTAAATACATATCATACCAATTTGTAGTTGCCATTGGATTGGCTCCTGCAACTGATTTTATTATATCGCCTGTCCTATCGCTATTTGTTGTTGCTCCTGAATTCCATCTACTTGTTTCATATCTTCCTACATAAAATCCACCATATTTATCTACACTTGCTACCATTTCTGTGAATTTTTTATTTATATATTGTCCTAAAGTAGCAGGTGAATTTATTGTAATTTCATCATCTTCTATTGAACTCAATTTATTATAATTGGCAGCATCATATTCAGTTCCAGATGTATATTGCCAAGATAAATTCTTATCACTTCCTGTTACTAAGCTTGGTTCTCTATAACCTGTAGCTCCTACTCTGTACGATAAACTATTCCACATAATATATGATCTTATACCACTATAATCATAGAACATTCCTTCATAATATGTTGATGCATTTCCTTTTGCATAGCCAGACTGAGTTCTAGCCATCGGTTTATATGTTGAACTATTATTATTTAGTGCAACTGTAGTTACACCATCATATATTGCATTTTTTACAGGTATCCAAACATATTGATTTCCTGACTCATCTTCTATCACTAATCCGTTTTCTACTATACTATTTAATGAAGATGTACCATATCTAAATCCTGCTGGTATTACAGCTTGTGGGTTTTCTTTACTTGGATAGTAACGATTTTCAGTTTGGATTTCAGAATAAGTTTCAAGTTCAGAAATTTCTGTTGTTTTAAAATTTGAAGAATTATTATTTCCATCTGTTATTCTTGTATAAACTATATCTCCAACTGATAGTCCTTTTACTATACAGCCATCTGTAAATGTTTGAGCATTATTATTTACTTTTGCACCTTCTTGCCATCCATTATCTGTTGGTGTACTTCCCGATTTTACAATTTGATATTGTATACGATAATTGCTTGATTTATAGTCACTTGCCAATGTTAAATAAACTGTTCCATTTCCTGTTTTTCCATATGTTTTCTTTAATGTTGATGGATCTTCTGTTACATTTAATACTTTAGTTTGAATAACATTTGAATAATATGTACTTGTTAATCCTGCATTATTTGTAACTTCTACTTTTATGTAATATGGTGTATTTTGATTTAATCCTGTAAATTGATATGTCCAACCATAGTTTTCTACTGATTTTACAATATATTTATCTGAAAAATCTGAAGCTGAAAAATCTTTATAACTTATTGTATATTTATATTTTTTTATTCCAGATTCTGCATCTGTCGCTTGTGTTTTTATTGTTATATTATTTGTCTCTGTTGTTAGTGTATTATTTGTTGCTGTAGTATCTATTATTGGTGCAGTACTATCTTCTGTGTTATTAATATATAATGCTAATCTACTTCCATCTCCATTTGTAGAACCATCTCCACCTGTGTTTGTTGGATTCATATAAATATAATTTGCAGTTGGTGGTCTCCATGAATTTATTCTAGCATTTGCACCATAAATACCATATTTATCTGTAGTTTTTAAGAATGAACCACCTCTATAAGTTCTATAAGTTGTACCATGAGCTTCTTGCGCCCATTCTACAACATTTGCAGATAAATCAAATATATTTTTAGCTAAATCATCTGAATATTGACCAGAATTTGCTCTTGTACCTGTTCTATTTCCTACAATGCTTGTAACAAAGTTCTTAGTATTGTTATCTTTTAGCATCCAATTTAGCGTTGCATCCCATTGACTTCCCCATATCATACTACTTACTACACTTTTACTATTATGATAAGGATTGTATGCATTTATATTACTATCTTGATAATAATAACTTTGATACCAAGTTCTATTATATAGTACAGCTTTATTTTTTTGTGATTGAACAACTGCTGTATTTGCCAAATTATCATTGGATGTACTAGTTTCATATCTTCCTATATAAAAACCTTTAAATTTATCTACGCTTTTTACCATATTAGTATATTGTTCATTCATATATTGTCCAAATTCTGTATATGAACCAAATCCAGTTGCACTTCCTATTTGAAAATTGGTATAAAATACAGCATCATATGTTACTCCCCTAGCTTTTCCTATATCAACATTCCACGTATAATCACTACTTCCTGTTACTAAACTAGGCTCTCTCATTGAACCATCATTTAGAGCAGTCGAACTTCTTTGTTTAGTTGATGTTGTTCCATTAAAATCATATAGAATACCTTCATAATATTTTGTATTTGATGATTGCTTTCTTGCAATAGCTTTTTCTGTTGATGTTTTATTATTTGTTGTTTCTACTGCAACCGGCACAGGAACCCAAACAAATTCATTTCCATTTTCGTCTTGAACAACAAGCCCTTCATTTACTTTACTTGTTGAATCACCTGTTCCTACTTTAAATCCAGCAGGTATTGTTGCAGTATTTCCTTCACTATCTGTATAAGTTACTGTTTTTTCTTTTGAAGAATTTCCATTACTATCTGTGTAATATTCAAACCCTTCTAATCCACTAACTTTAAACTCAAAATAATCTGCAGATCTATTTATACCATCAAACAAGCTTGCATAAATTATTTGTCCATTTGCTAATCCTTTTATTGTTTCACCTGTTGCCCAATTTTCTGTTATTGCAGAATCACTTGAAATTACTTGATATTGTATATAATATCCTTGGTTTGAATATGTAGTGTCTTTTTGTTCTAGCAAAACAGTACCTTCTCCACTTTGACCATATTTATTTTTTAAAGATATATTATCTTTTGCAACATTTCCTAATTCTTTTGTTACTACTGTTGTAACTGCTCCATCTCCTTCATTTCCTGCACCGTCTGTTGCAGTTACTTTTATACTATATGTTGTATTTTGTTTTAATTTAGTATATGTATAATTTCCTGCTGAACTTTCTGACATTTTTGTCCAACCAGTTGAATCAGAAGGATTTGAGCTCTCTTTTATATAATATGTATATTTACTTACACCAGTCTCTTTATCTTGTGCAGTTGCTTTTACTGTAATTGTATTTGTTGTAGCACTTGTACTTATAATTGATGCAATTGGTCCTGTTGTATCACTTGTACTTCTAACATATAATTGTAATCTTGAACCAAATATTGGACCTGAATCTGTTGCTGTTACAGTTGTTCTTGTCGCTGGAGTTCCTTTTTTAGTTTTATCATATCCTCCACCACGATACACTCTAGCTCTTGTTCCTTCCGCTTCTTGTGTCCATTCATTTGCATTCGAACCTAAATCATATATATTATTTATAATATCTGCATTATCTTGTGCAGTATTACTTAATACATTTTTCTGTGAACCTACTTGCGTAGTAACTTTTTTTGCATCTAAACCTGTTAATAGATAATTTAGAACAGCATCATATTGACTTCCCCATATCATACTTGAAACTACACTCTTACTTGATGAATATGGATTACTTGCATATTTTCTACTATCTTGATACAAATACATATTGTACCAATTGTATCCTGAAAATACTGTTCCATTTTTCTTAGAACCAATAATTACATTTTCACTTGAATCTTTTGTTTGTGTAGTTTCATATCTACTTACATAAAATCCACCAAAAGAATCTACTGAAAGTATCATGTTATTGTAATTATTTGCAATATATTCTCCAAATTCTGATGCAGAACTAAATCCTAAAATTGTCTTATAATATTTACTATCTGCATCATTTACAATTCCTGTTACATTATCTACATTCCAAGTATATCCATCTGAATTTCCAGTTACCAAACTTGGTTCACGATATGATGAATTTCCTACACCAGTATTACTTGTTCTTCTAAATGATAATGTTCCATTAAAATCATATACAAGACCTTCATAATATCCTTTGTTTGAACTTTGGGCTATTGCCATTGGTTTATAATTATTATTTTGTGCTGTTGTTGTATTTGTTGGAATTGAAGTATTTCCATCATGTATTGCATCATTTACTGGAATCCATACATATTCATTATTGTCTCCATCTTTTAATACAGTTCCTTGACTTTGTAAATTTTCTCCTGTTGTTCCAGAAACTTTAAATCCTTGTGGTAAACTTATTGTATAACCAGCATTTATACTTTCTTTTTGTGCTGTATCTCCATATCCATTTTCTCCCTGAACTCTGGCTTGTAATGTACTACTATTGTCAATATATGTCCTATTTTCTGTATATGTTGTATCTACATTTGCTTGTTCAGATGTTATAATTGTTGCTGTATTTTGGCATCTAGTTACATTTCCTTTATCATCAGTTACTAATACTTTAATTTTATATACTTGATTTGAAGTTAATCCCATTATAGTTGCTTTATCATCATAATATGTATTTGTTGTAATTAGTTTATAGCTTGTATCATTTATTGTTTTATAATAATAATTATATAAAGCTCCTTCAGCATTTTTATTTATTTGTACTTCAATTTTGTTACTTGTTGCAGATACACCCAAAACCTCATAATTTGATCTTGTAATCTTTGCAAATTCTGCTTCTGAATATTCTTTTACTGCTGAATTATTTATTGTTATTGATGCATAACCTGTTGTTGAATTTATTCCATCTGTTAGTCTTGCATAAACCACATTTCCATCTTCTAGATTTCCGATATTAATTGCTTTTTCTGTTGTTTTTGTCCATTTACTGCTATCTGAAACATCTGGATTTTGAGCACTATCTGTTTTTATTTGATATTCTAGATTATAATCTATACTTTTATTATTTGCTGTTATTCTTGCAATAGAACTTCTCCAAATGGTATTACTAAATTCTATTTGACCTGTAGTATATAAAAATTCACTTGTTGTAACTTCAATCTCTTTTTCTGTGCTGTTTCCTAATTTATCTTGTGTTTCTACTTTTAAATAATATTTTTTATTTGAAAGTAATTTTTCAAATTTACAGGTATTTTCTGTTGTTTCTTTATAATTAGTATAGTTACTATCTCCTTCTTTTCTATAACTATATTTATATTTTATTTCATCTGGCATTCCTATTCCATCATCTGTTGCAGTCACACTTACTGTTACAAAATTTATGTCTTTAGCTTGCTCCTGTATTTCTACTTGTGGTCCATTTTTATCTATTTTTGTAATATCTATTGTTTTTGTTTCTACATTTCCTGCTATATCTCTTACTTTTATTATTATTCCTGTTGTATTTTGAGTATATGTTTTGGTTGGTTCTGTTTGCCATGTTGTTCCACCGTCAAAACTATATGCTTCTTCTGGTAATCCGCTTTCTGTATCTGTTGCTGTAATTGATATTGTTACATCTTCTTTTGTCCATTCTGTCGGATTACCTGATATCTCTAATGTTGGTGCTGTTACATCTTTTATTTGTTTTTGTAATGTTGCACTATTATTTGTTCCATCTGTTAATCTTGCATAAACTACATAATTATTTAATAAGTCTGAACATGTTACTTCTTTGCTATCTGCTGATTCTACTGTTGTCCATCCATCAGCTTTTGGTGATTCTGTTAAATTTGTTACAATTTGATATTGTAATTTATATTCAGAATTATTAGTAATTTTTAAACTTGCTTTTTTATCTGACCATGTTGGATCTGATATTGTAAAGTCTGTTGCAATACTTCCTGTTTCAACTGTTACAATCTTACTTGTTGTATTTCCTAATTTATCTGCAACTTCTACTTTTATATAATATGTAATTCCTTGTGTTAAACCTGTATATACTTTGCTTGATGTTTTATTTGCTGTTGTATCTGTTGCTTCTTCTGCAGATGCAAGTCCAGCTTCACTTGTTGCTATATAATAATGGTATGTTATCAAGTCTTCTAATCCAACACCAGAGTCTGTTGTATTATTTACATTTACTGTTATTGTACTAGATGTTGATTTTGTATTAATTTCAAATTCTGGCCCAATTTTATCTATATTAGTAATATTTATTGTGTCATATGTTGCTATATTTCCTGCTATATCTTTTACTTTTATAACAATTCCAGCTGTATTTTCTGTGTATGTTTTATTTGTTTCTGCTTGCCAAGTTGCTCCTCCATTAAAACTATATGCATCTGCTTGCAATCCACTTTCTGTATCTGTTGCAGTTATTGTTAATTTTACTGCTCCTTTTGTCCAATCAAATGGTTCTTGTGCTACACTGATTGTTGGAGCTGTTGTATCTTGAATTTGAATACTTGCATATTTTGTATAGTTTGTTCCATCATATAATCTAGCAATAATTGTGTAATTATTTTTTAAATTATTTACTGTTACTGTTTTTTCTGCAGTTGTTATCCAAGCATCATCTTTTATGTTTTGCCCCTCTTGAAGTATTTGATATTGCATTTGATTTTCTGTATTATTTTTCACTTCTACACTTGCTGTTTTGTCTGCCCAACTTGCTTTAGAAAATGTAATATCTCCTGTAATTAAATCAAATTTGCTTGTTGTTGCAACAAGGCTTCCTTCTCCTTGATTTCCTATTAAGTCTTTTGTTTTTACAATAATCTCATAATTTTGGTTTGCAATTAAATTTGTAAATTTATATATATTTGAAGTTTGATTTTCTGCCTTCTCTTTATATGTTGATGCTCCTTCTTCTTTTATATAATAATCATATTGTACATTTTCTGGCATTCCAGCTCCTGAATCTGAAACTTCTACTTTTATAGAAATTGAATTAGTTTTTGTTTCTGTTTTTGTAATTGTAATATCTGGTCCTGTTTTGTCTTCAATTTTTAGTGTGTCTTCTAATCCATAATTTCTACCATCTGTTAATGCTATATAAATTGTATCTCCATTAGTTACTGTTATTTCTCCATTATATTCTTTCCAGTTTGTTCTATCATCTTTATTTGTTCCATATTTTATAATAAATCCTGTTTCTGTTGACAATCCTATTTGGGCTTGTGCTGTGTCTGGTGTAGTTGTAGCATTCCAAGTTATTACTCTTGCTATATTTTCTTTTGCTGATGGCACCATTAAAGTTTTTACTACTATTATTGTACTTCCTTTATTTCCTGCAAAATCTTCTCTTTCAACTTTTATGTAGTAAGTTGTGTTTGCATCTAAATTTTCGAATGTATATGTTCCTGTTGTATTTGAGCCGTTTACAGTTGCATTTGCTATTGCATCTAATGATTGTGCTATATAATATTTATAAGGCTTGTCTGTTGTTAGACCACTTTCATCATCCATTGAATTTGCCTGTATTGATATTTCTCTTGTTGTAGTATTTGTAGCATTTGCTGTAATTGTTGGAGTTATTCCATCTGATATAATACAACTTGCATATTGTGTATAATTTGTTCCATCATATAATCTTGCTATTATTTTATTAGCAAATTTCAAGTTATTTAATGTTATGTTTTTTGGATTTACAGTTACCCAACCTGTAGTGTCTGTTTCATCTATGTCATCATTTACATCTACTATTTTATATTGCATACTATATGTTGATCCATTTGTAATAGTTACACTTGCTTTATTTGATTTCCATATAGGGCTAGTAAATGTTATTATTCCTTTAGTATATTCCATTGTGTCTTCATCTATAATTACATCTGTTCCATATTTTATTTTATCTTGAACTTTTTTAATAAATGTTATTTCATATGTATTCCCTTTTTCAAGTTTTGCTTTTGGTATTGTAAATGAATTCATTGTTGTTTGTGATACTGGATATACATCATCTAATAAATAATTTGATTTATCTAATTCTAATTTTGTATTATTGTATTTTATATTTAAATCTTTTTCTGGATTATTAACTTTTATATTTAATTTTATATATTCTCCATTATCTGATTCAATTATATTTCCTACATAGTTTGATACTGTATGTACTGTTAATTTTATATTGCTTGTTATTTCTTTTGTATATGGTTCTGTTGAACATATTTGTAATTTTACATTTATTATTTTGCCTTCTTCTAATTCACTATTTTTAGGCAAAATACTTATACTATAATTATTAGTTGTTAATATTTGCTCTGCTGTTGTATCTGCTTTTAATGTTAATCCTGATACTGTAAAAGTTGTGTTTTCAGTGTCAGATTCTTCTTTAGTTGTAACAATAGAACCATTTTCATCTTTCAATTTTAAATTTATTAATTGTGCATCTTCATTTGTTATTTGTGCTTTTATATCATATTTAATGTCTTGTTCTGTAATCTGCATATTGTCTAAATAATTTTTCACATTAAATTCTATATTTTGTACATCTTTTCCATTCCATTCATTTAATTGATATTCTCGTTGTGTTAAACTACTATTAAAATAAAAGGCATCAGATTCTAAAATATGTGTATCTTTTCGTTCTATTGCATATTTTGAAAATGTAACTGAAATAATTGTTGTTAATATGATGATTGATAGCAAAAAAACTATTATTAATACTTTACTTTTCTTCATTTTTTCTTCCTTTCTTGCACCTTTTAATCAATTTGTGAGCTGTTTAACACAATTTGCACATAATCGATAACTTTAGCATATTGATAATTTTTATTTTCCTGATTCCATTTAATTTTTAATTGATACTCTTGTTCTTCGTCATTTAATCCTAATTTAATTTTAGATGTTTTATTATTATCTAATAAATTTGTATGGTCTGTTACTCCGCTTTTACAACTATATAATTCGAACTCTACAGGCAAATTATTAGCATTATTTATTTCTAATGTGTATTCCATTGCAACTTCTGAAGTTTTGTCTTCTTCTTTATTACTAACTTTAAATACATATTCTTTTTCTAGATCATTTGGATTTATATTTATATCTAATGTATTTTCTTCTAAATTAATAATTGGTACAGCAACTTGTGCCGAATCTCCTCCTGATATAACATTTGTATATTTAGATATAGATACAGATATCAATATAATTGCAGTAATAATACATAATAAAACCAAAATATTTATTGGTTTGATTTTTTGCATTTGTTTTCCTCCATTTTTTCATATTTTTCTCTTACCATTTTTCTTTTCTTTTTTCTCTTTTCTTTTACTCCACTATAAGAAATATATACATATAGTAATAATACAATTATTATAAGTATTATTTTATTTTGTAAAAAAAGTGATATCTTTCCTAATTTAGGAATTTTGTATATTACCTTTCCTTCTATTACTGAATCTGTTATTGTACCACTATCTTCTATATTATTGTTATCACCTTTTGTTTGATATACAATCTCTCCATTTTCATCCATTATTTTGTTAATTCTATGTGTTATTACACTTTGACCTTGTCTAAATGAAATAATATCTCCTTCTTGTAAATCTTCCACTTTTTTTACTATAACAATGTCTCCTATATTCAATTCAGGTCGCATGCTTCCCGAAATAATAACATAAGATTTTATCCCTACTAATTCAGGTGTCTCTTTAGGCTGTATAGCAGATTGTATTATTAATATAATGTTACAAATTAATATTGGAATTAAGATAATATATACTATTATTCTAATCTTTTTACTTCTTTTTTTCTGTTTCCTCTGATTTTCTTCAATCTCTTCAATTGTATACATCATCTTTTTCACTTCCTTTTATTAATTTATTTTGCATACTGTCTAGCATTTATTTCTAAATTCAATTTATAATATTGCTTGTCCTGTTGACTTCCTACTATTGTGTCGTTTTTATCATCATCTTCCCAGTACCATTCTAAAGTGTATATATTGGCAGAATCTTTAGGTACAATCACTTCTTTAAGTTTAATATCTTCCAATTTTTTATATTCATCTTTATTTCCTTTTATATAAACATTATCAAGTTTTAATTTATATTTCATATTTACATGATATTGCATTTCATCAGTAAAGTTAAAATCATAGCTCACATCATAATTTGACTTATTTCTAATACAAATTTGAACTTCTCCTTTTGAACCTGGGTCTATTATTTTTTCTCCATTAAATTTTTCATTATTAAATATATTTAATTGTGTTTCTTTGGTAACATCTATATCATCTTGTGTAATTTCAATCTCTGGCATTAATTTTTCTTCTTGTGTAATTTCTTCTGGCTGTGTAGTAGTTTCTCTAGATTTCAAGCCGATTTTTCCAATTCTACTGCCAACTATATACCCCAAAAGTAATAATATAATAATGATTATTATATTATTACTTTTGGGGTATATA
>OLRV01000491.1_pt1 | contig 39462 bp, 43 predicted proteins | sample 1672421 | NCBI WGS metagenome assembly OLRV01 (sample SAMEA3136684, study PRJEB25190) | human gut metagenome | biome: human gut; feature: human-associated habitat; material: faeces | place: Austria | collected 2013
CTTGACATGGCGCAGCGAAATCCAAAATCAGCGCCGCTGTGCAGTGGTTTTGCAAAAAGCAGCGCCGAAGAACGGATTCGCGCGATTTTAAGTTTCAAAAAGATTCCGGCATGGGTCGGAATCTGCGTATCTGTTCTGTTCGTACTGACAGCAAGTGTCTTTACAACGCAGGCAGCAAGCCCAAACACCATTCCGGGGCAGGAATCCGTCATGCAGGAAGAATTGCTGGAAGAAACTGTAACTGCGCCGAAAACGGAACCAGTTCAAATCGTACCGTCTGATCAGACTGAATTGCAGGAAGTTGAACCGAAAGAATCACTACAGACCGAGCAAGTCGTTTCGGAGCAGCCAGAAGCGCCGATGTATATCTGGCCATTGGAAAATGTAGAAGCAGCTTTGACAGACGCCTTTGGCTATCGCACAAGTGCACTGACAGGAAAGGAATCTCTTCATCCCGGCGTTGATCTTGCGGCAGACTATGGCACGAATGTTCTTGCTGTTGCCGACGGCATCGTTCTGGATTGCAGCTATGACGCCGCATACGGCTATATCCTGACGCTGGAACATGAGAATGGCGTTCAGACGCAATATGCGCATTTGTCAGAATTTCTTTTGGAATTCGGAGATGTAGTCCGGCAGGGGCAGATCATTGCAAAAACCGGCGACTCCGGCTGGACGACCGGCCCGCACCTGCACTTGGGTGTTCTGATCGACGGTGAAGCCGTTGACCCACTGGAAACCCTGAAGAGTGAATAATAAAAAAAGCAGCGCCGAGACGATTTTTAATTGTCTCGGCGCTATGTTAATATTACTATGGTATTATTGCGAAAAGCAGTCCGGCCTTGCCACGGTGGTGAATCCCGCTGAACCGGTGATAACAACGCCATTCGCGCCGCCGCTGCAATGGACAATCAGGAGGTTTCCGTCCGCGTCCCTGCCGCCGACGATGCCAACGTGTACGTCTGCCGGGTAAAATACGAGGTCGCCCGGCTGCGCGTCGCTCCATACAATGTTGGTGCAATAGCTGTGCTGCGTGGCAGCTCCTCCACCGCGTCCGGGGTAGTAGCTGCCATTCGTCGCGTTGTAGAATGTCCAATCGACGAACCCGCTGCAATCCAGTCCGAACGGACGTATCGTGCCGGTGGAACCGCTGCCCGCGGCTGTGACCTCCGTTGGAACGCCCCAGCGGTCGTTCCAGCCGAGCGTCAAACTCTTGCCGCCCCAAAAGTACGACACACGCCCATCAGCACCCGGCTGGCGCCTGGCACCTGCACAATCGCATCCGTCAGCAGGCCGCCCGTCAGGCTCTCGGCGCAGCCCAGCGTCTGCCCGCGCGCGGTCAGCAGCGCCACAAGCTCCGCCGCCGTCATTTGCCAAAATCCTCCCTGAACAGATCGCGCAGCTCCCAGAAGTACTGCACGCCGGAGAAAATGGTCAGCGCGCATACCGCCAGGCTGAGGATGTTGATGTAGTGCTCATTGAACAGCAGCAGCGCGGTCAGGAACAGCCCTGTGATGGAATAGGAGATGTAGGTCTTTATCAGGACCTTCCACCAGACGCGCTTTTCGGCGTTCTCGTCCTGCCGGAACACGAATTTGCTCTGAAGCAGGAATGCGCTGAGTACGCTTATCACGAATCCCACCAGATTCGCGACCTGCGCACCGGAATGGAACACATAGTAGCAGAAGTTGTATATAATATAGTTCAGTACTGTATTGAACGCCCCCACCATTCCGAATTTCACGAACTGCCACAGGGCGGCGAGCTTTTTATTCTTGATTTCCATGTCATTGCCCTTTCTGAATATTAGGTCACCTCTAAAAACCTTGTTTGAGTGAAAATGTGTATAGCACACCGCCTGCTTCTTCAAACCTCCTCGTAAGGCATACAGCCTTACTTCGTCGGCTTTCATCGCATTCGGCGCACTCTACCCATTTTCCCTTTTCAAACCGGTTTTTAGAGGTTCCCAGAATCTATTCTACATCAATTCGCGCCGTTTGTCAATTAATTTTGAAATACCACTTGACAAAACTGTTATCTCCGTGTATACTGTATATACAATATATAAACACGCAGAAAGGAGAAGCGCATGAAGATATTACAAAATTCTGATGTGCCGATATATCGGCAGATAGCGTCGCAGTTCAAGGACGACATTATGAACGGAAGAATATCCGAAGGCGAATACCTGCCCTCAATACGTGGGCTTGCCAGGGACCTGAAGATAAGCGTCATAACCACGATGAAAGCGTATGAGCTTCTCACGCAGGAGGGAATGATCGCGCCGGTACAGGGCAAGGGCTACATCGTTAATCCCCAGGACAGGGAAATGGTAAGGGAGCAGCAGCTAAGACTTCTGGAGCAGCATCTTCAGAATGCTATGGAAGCCGCGAAGCTTGCCGGAGTATCCCGGGAGGAACTTGTAAAAATGCTTTCAGTCCTGTACGACACGGACTGACGGAAAGGAAAGGAATTATGCTGATATTTTCACGCGACAGGAAAAAGATGATCGACTGCGTATCCGTACAGGTCACCAGAAATTTCGGCGGCGGCAAGGACGGAAAGTTCGGTCTTATCGCCTACGGCGGCGGATTAGGTAGTATGTCCTACGGCGTCATTGCGTCATTTTCCGACGAAAAGACCGCCATGGACGAGCTGGAAAAGATGTTCACGGCATTTGAAAGCGGCGCACAAGCCTACCGTCTGTGAGGACCAATATGAAGAAAAACACATGGTCGCTCATATACTGGATATCCATTTTTGTAATGGGAGTTCTCGGGGTGATATGGGCGGTGAACTCAATAGCCGCAAACAACGGCGGAGGATTCCTGCCGGGTGCGCTCAAATTGGCACTTAGTATCGTGGATATGATATGCCTTTTCCTGCTCGTATTTTCAAGAATAAAGGGAAAGGGAGATAAGGGGTAATTATTATGGATTTCAAAAGCTGCGTGAGCATACGGGGGCTCACAAAAAAATACAGCAAATTCACGCTGGGGGCGCTTGACCTGGATATCCCGATGGGATTCTCCACGGCGCTCATCGGCGCAAACGGCGCCGGAAAGACAACGCTCATAGACATACTCTGCGGAGTTACCCGGCGCACCTCCGGCGAGGTGGTGTATTTCGGCTCCGACAAGGATATAGACGAGCCGGCGCTCCGGGAGAGAATAGGCTACTGCGCCAGCACAGCGTTCTTCCCGATGGGATTCAACGCAAAGGATATCGCAGTATCCATGGAAATAGCCTACAGCAGCTTTGACCGCGCGAGATTCGCGGAACTTTGCGAGCAGTTCGAGGTTGACAGCGAGCGCACAAAGAAGCCGCGCAGCATGATGAAGCAGTCCGACGGAAACCGTATGCGCACCTGCCTTGCTTCGGTATTCGCGCGCAGCACTGAACTGCTGATTCTCGACGAACCGGGAAGCTCCCTTGACCCGCTCATGCGCGACCGGCTCTGCGACAGAATGCGCGGTTACCTGGACGACGGGGACGGTAATCGTTCAATAATCTTCTCCACGCATAATATCGCAGATATGGAGAATGCGGCGGACTATGCTGTGTTCATGGACCATGGAAGGCTAATCGAGCAGGGATTCATCGAGGAGCTGAAGGAGAAATACATCGTTATCAGCGGCGACGCCCAGGACTACGAAAAAGCGAAACCGCTTCTCATGAGCAGCAGCCACAACCGCACCACTTTCGACGGGCTTGCCCTGGCGGAGCATTCCGCAGAACTTGCGGAAATGGGCGTGGAGAGCGAAGCTCCGACTTTGCAGCAGCTGAGCGTAGGTCTGCTGAAATATGCGGAGGGCAACAGATGAAGAAGTACATACGGGCATACAAGCTGTTCCTGGGCGAATTGCCATGCAAGCAGGCGCTATATTCCCTGGTCATTGTAGCAATCCTGTGCGTTATGTTCTGCGTGGAATATATCCTGGGCGGCGGCAGTGATTTCGTCATGGGCCTGTTCCATGGAATAGCTGCTATGATAGGGTCGATAGCTCCGCTGTGGAGCATTCCGCTGCTGATCGCACTCTACAACACCTGCTCTCCGGAAACCCCGGGATACAAATTCTTCAGGTGCATACCTGACGGCAGAATGCAGTTTTCCAGGGCGATAGTCACAGGCAATACATTCGTCGCAATAACAAGTATTGCTCTGCTGTTTCTGGCGTATATGTTGTTCCGGCTGGCAGACTACGATATTTCCGGCGTTCTGCTCGGTATACTCATAATGCCCATTGCAACGGGATTCGTCAATTTCGCGGTATTCATCAAGCGCAATACAGCAAGAATGGTGCTTATGATTCTGATAATGACCATTCCGGGCTTTACTTCCGGATTCATGGTGGGACTGTCCGAGGACGAGGGACTCACACTGGAGGACATGGTTGCGAATAACTGCCTGCCTTTCTTTATTATCCTGGCAGCCGGACTGGTATTTTTCGCGGTGAGCGTGATAATGGCGGTGAAATACGCAAGGAAAAAGTGGGGTGTGGACAAGTGCGCGGATTAAAGCTGCTCATCAACAGATACACTAAACGCAGGATTATGCTGCTGGTTTCGGTGCTGCTTATGGCAGGAATGCTCGCGGCGGTAATTATATTCCACGCGGACATGGGCGCCGAGAGCACGGAATCCGGCGACTATATGCTGTGCAAGATAATGGCGCTTTTCCCGGTGGTGATTGCCGCCGACCTGCCGGTGATATTCATGGCGTATGAAACCCAGGGCAGCCGCTTTATGCGCGCGACTCCCTGCGCGGCGCGAATGTACAGGGTGGATATCCCGGTATTCTCCGCACTGACCACCTTTGCGTGGCTCTCGCTGGAGGTGCTCGCGTATTCCGTGTTTATCCTCGTCACCGGCAGGGATATCGCGAATATATCTGATATCCTCGTGCCTGCCGCCATACTGGGATTCGTTTTCACGATAGTGATGTGCTGCCTGCTGACCCTGAGATACGGCGCGGTGGCGTTCTTCGTCTATTATCTGCCTGTCCTGGTGGTAATGGACATCTTTGGCGCAATGGACAACGGCACAGGGATTCCGATCTGGCTGGCGGTTGTGATGTACTTCGTGGCATTTGGCGCAGGTCTGGGCGTTTCGGCTCTGATAGCCGGACTGGCATTCACAAAAGGCAACTTTAAAGCATTGACATACAGTCAGGGTAGAATTGCCTGAAATCATTGCAGTTGTGTCAAACTTTCACAGTTCTATCACATTTCATACACTATATTTTCACCATATCTGAGTATACTATAATTACAGAAAGAACGGACGGACGAGTGTCCGGTTGACTTTCTGGTTCAATTTTGATACCGTTCATTTTCATATAATTACCAACCAAACCAGCATCAGACCCCTGTGAGAAATCACAGGGGTTTGATGTTTCCAGAACCTGGACAGCGAAAAACTCCCCCGAAGCCGAAAACTTTGGGGGAGTTTTTATATATGCAATCCGCTCAGGACTGCGCTCCGGAAATCAGCCAGATCAACACTGCCGCAATTCCGGCCACAGCTGCCGCTGCCGCTATCAACAATCCCAGAGGAATCCGCCGGGGGGATTTTTCGCGCGGCTGCTCGCCGGGTCCGGATTTCACGATACCGCACACGGCGGAGTATTCCCCTCCGTCCCCGGAAGCCAGGATATGCCGCTTCAGCATTGCCCGAAGCCACTCTGTGGCGCTTTGCGATTTGAGGAGGTCCGCCGTGATCTCTCCCTCGCTCACACATCTCCGGAATCCATCCGTGCACAGCAGGAATGCGTCCCCGGGCTGTATTTCCACACGCCCACCCTGGTCCGCCCCCGGGTGCAGGAGTACTCCCAGACGGAAATAATACGCGCTGACGTTATCGCCGCCGCAGGTGAATACTCCGTTATGTATGTACTGCGTGGCTCTCAGCGGATCGCACCCCACCGCCCGGAATGCGCTGTCGATGTGACAGCCCTCCTCCGGAATGCCGACATCGGGCTGCTGCGAGTCACTCCACCCGGGCATGAATTGCAGAACTACAGCCGTGAAATTATCCTGGTTGGCGTATCCGCGCGCAAGCACTCGCCCGAGGATATCCTCCGCCGCGCCGCCTGCGGTCAGCGTGAGGGACTGCCGTAACTCCTCCCCGGAAAGCGCGTTGTACACGCCGTCGCTGCATATAAGCAGCCGGTCGCCGGGCTGTGTTCTCAGCGGAATACAGTTCATATCCGGGTACAGCTGCACTCCGCTGCCGACGAACTGCGCAAGCGCATTCCGCTCCGGGTCGTTTTTTGCCTGCTGCCAGTCGATCTTTCCGTCGATCACCCGGTCCAGAAGTATGGACATGTAGTCCTGGTCAGCGGTGAGCTGGGTGAACTCCCCGTCCCGCAAAAGGTAGATACGGCTGTCCCCCACGGAGCAGAAATACACTCCCTCCGGCAGGATATACACCGCCGCCAGGGTAGTCCCACCGTGGCTTCCGCCGGCGGCTATCTCGCCGCTTATCCGGCTGACCGCCGCCAGTATCTCCGCCGGGGAATCCGGCTCCGCAGCCAGCAGATTCTTCACTGTGTAGTCACTCACGAACGCCCCGGAGGACATTCCGCCCATTCCGTCGGCGACTATCACGGAGAATCTCTCCGCAGGCTTTCCCTCCGGAAGTTCGGAGAATCCCACGGTGTCCTCCTGGTAATCCCTGCCGCCCTGGTCCTGAATACAGCCCACGTCAATGCTGCCCTGCTTCAGCAGTGCGGTGAACTTACGAATCGTCATCGCCGCTGCACTTTTCCTGCTCGTCCCAGGAGAGTATCCCGGTCTTTACCGCGCGCTCGTATACGCTGATTTTGTAGTTCAGCCGCTCCAGGGTCTGCTCTATCTTCTGTTTCATTCCGAGGAGTTCCTCACGCTGATCGGTCAGCAGCTTCAGCCTGTCGGGGATCGTGCTCTCCCCCTGCTGAAACAGCCTGCGATATTCCGCGATACTGTTCATGGGCAGTCCGGCGTTCCTCATGCAGAGCACGAGCTCCACCCAGCCCAGGTCCTCCGGCTGGTAATCCCGTATCCCACCGGAAGTCCGCGTGACCTCCGGGATAAGCCCTGCCTTTTCGTAGTACCTCAGCGTGTCCTGGGATATGCCGTATTGCTCGCTCACCTGCTTTATCGTCATAGTGCTCCCCCCATTTACCAGGAAAGGGGCTGCGAACAGCCCCGTTTTTTATTGCTCTTCAGTTGCTTCCCCGGAGTGCTCCTGCTGATTCCTCGCCGCGTAGGAAAGGGTCATCAGGCTGTCGGTCAGGTGGACGTTCTCCACTGCCACCTCCGGGTGGTCGTAGTGGATATCATAGTGCGAGAAGTTCCAGAACGCCTTTACGCCCAGTCCCATGAGGGTTTCAACCATTTCCCTGGCTCCGCTCTTCGGAATGCACAGCACTGCCATTGTGGGGCAGTTCTCCGCGCAGAAATCCGCCAGGCGGTTCGTATGCATGATCTTTATGCCGGATATCTCAATATTCTCAAGAGAAATATTGCTGTCGAATATCCCGGCAAGCTCATAGCCGTACTTAGCGAAATCAATGTGCACAGTGATAGCGCGCCCCAGGTTGCCGGCGCCGATAAGGATCATCTTGTCGTGCTTGTCCAGCCCGAGGATATGACCTATCTCGCGGCGCAGCTCCGCCACGTTGTAGCCGTAGCCCTGCTGTCCGAATCCGCCGAAGCAGTTAAGGTCCTGCCGTATCTGCGAAGCGGTCAGACGCATTTTCTCCGAAAGCTCCCGGGAGGAGATCTTCTGGATATCCTCCTTGAGCAGCTCACCGAGGAACCTGTAGTATCTCGGCAGCCTGCGTATAACTGAATTGGAAATGTTCGCCTTCTGCATTATGTGTTCATCTCCCTGCCGTCCCTTATGCAGCGCCAGGTCAGCCCATGAGGACTGCCAGGCGGTTGTTTATCTCTGTCAGGAATGTTTCCGTATCGACCGGACGCTTGTTCTCCAGTCTGGACATTGCCGCCAGATTCTTGTCCATTACGCCGTCCTCCATGGTCTGGATGGAAGCCTTCTCAAGCTTGTCAGCGTAGTCGCACAGAGCCGGGATATTATCCAGCTCGCCGCGCTTGCGGAGTGCGCCGCTCCATGCGAAGATGGTAGCGATGGGGTTCGTGGAGGTCTTTTCGCCCTTGAGGTAATTGTAGTAATGACGTGTAACAGTGCCGTGCGCAGCCTCGTACTCGTAAACGCCGTCCGGAGATACCAGAACGGAGGTCATAAGTCCCAGGGAGCCGAATGCGGTAGCCAGCATGTCGGACATAACGTCGCCGTCGTAGTTCTTGCATGCCCAGATGAATCCGCCCTCGGAGCGGATAACTCTTGCGATAACGTCGTCGATCAGGGTGTAGAAATACTCAATACCGGCAGCGGCAAACTTGTCCTTATACTCGTTCTCGTATATCTCAGCGAAGATATCCTTGAAGCGGTGGTCGTAGGTCTTGGAGATGGTATCCTTTGCTGCGAACCACAGACTCTCCTTTGCGCCGAGCGCGTAATTGAAGCACGCTCTCGCGAAGCTGGAGATGGAATTGTCCAGGTTGTGTACGCCCTGCACAATGCCGTCGCTGTTCTTGAAGTCGTGGATAAGCGCGCGGGTTTCCTTGCCGTCCTTGTCGGTGACAACCAGCTCAGCCTTGCTGCCCTGCTCCACTCTCATTTCGGTGTTCTTGTAGATATCGCCGTATGCGTGACGTGCAATAGTGATAGGCTTTGTCCAGGTAGGGATATACGGAACGATCCCCTTTACCAGTATGGGCTTTCTGAAAACGGTGCCGTCCAGGATTGCGCGGATAGTGCCGTTCGGGGACTTCCACATCTCCTTGAGGCTGTACTCTGTCATGCGCTGTGCGTTCGGGGTGATGGTAGCGCACTTGACTGCAACGCCGTACTTCTTGGTGGCGTTCGCAGAGTCTATAGTAACCTGGTCGTTGGTTTCGTTTCTGTGAACAAGTCCCAGGTCGTAGTAATCGGTCTTGAGGTCAACGTAAGGGGTGATGAGGATATCCTTTATCATCTTCCAGATAATTCTGGTCATCTCGTCGCCGTCCATCTCGACCAGCGGAGTTGTCATCTGAATCTTTTCAGCCATTATGTCGTTTCCTTTCTGCACAGAAATGCGTCACTTGCCGTTCTTGGTGAAGTTCAGCAGACCGCCGGCGAGCATCATGCCCTTACCGCGCTCGGAAAGCTCACACTTTACCTCGAAGCTGAATCCCTTGGTCTTGTCCTCTACGATGATCTTTCCACCGTTCTCAACGATATTGCGGATATTCGCGATAACGAGATCGTCGCCCTGATCGATCCTGTCGTAGTCCGCCTCGTTCACGAACTCCAGCGGCAGGATTCCGTTGTTGATGAGGTTCTGACGGTGGATTCTCGCAAAGCTCTTGCATATGATTGCCTTGACGCCAAGGTACAGCGGAGCAAGCGCAGCGTGCTCTCTGGAGGAACCCTGACCGTAGTTGGTGCCGCCCACGATTATGCTTGTGCCGGCTTCCTTCGCGCGCTTCGGGAAGGTTTCGTCGCATACTGTGAAGCAATACTCGGAGATAGCCGGGATATTGGAGCGCAGCGGCAGAATCTTTGCGCCGGCAGGCATGATGTGGTCGGTGGTGATGTTGTCGCCGACCTTGAGTGTAACGCCGGACTCGATGGATTCAGCCAGCGGCTTGTTTACCGGGAACGGCTTGATGTTCGGACCGCGGAGGATCTCAACGGACGGAGCCTCCTCAACGGAAGCCGGAGGAACCACCATGTTATCGTTGATGATGAACTTCTCGGGCATCACATAGGCAGGCATGTCGCCGCAGGTGCGAGGGTCGGTGAATACGCCGGTGAGTGCGGAAACCGCAGCAGTCTCCGGGGATACCAGGTAGATCTGCGCGTCCTTGGTGCCGCTTCTGCCGAGGAAGTTACGGTTGAATGTACGCAGGGAGATACCCTTGCTGTTCGGGGACTGACCCATGCCTATGCAGGGACCGCAGGCGCTCTCAAGGATTCTCGCGCCGGCAGCGATAAGGATAGCCAGTGTGCCGTCCTCAGCGATCTGGTTGAATACCTGCTTGGAGCCGGGGGCTATCGCAAGGCTTACGTCCGGGTGTACGGTCTTGCCCTTTAAGATATGGGCTACCTTACGCATATCCTGGAGGGAGGAGTTGGTGCAGGAACCGATACATACCTGGTCGATCTTTATCTTGCCGATCTCCTCAACGGACTTCACGTTGTCCGGGCTGTGAGGACAAGCAGCAAGCGGAACCAGCTTGGAAAGGTCGATGTCAACTTCCTCATCGTAAACTGCGTCGGGATCAGCGGACAGCGGAACGTAGTCTTCTTCCCTGCCCTGAGCCTTCAGGAACTGGAGGGTAGTTTCATCGGACGGGAATATGGAAGTGGTAGCGCCAAGCTCGGCGCCCATGTTTGTAATAGTTGCACGCTCCGGAACGGAAAGGCTCTTTACGCCCTCGCCGGTGTATTCCATTACCTTGCCTACGCCGCCCTTTACGGAGAGCAGACGGAGGACTTCCAGGATAACGTCCTTTGCGGAAACCCAGTCGTTCAGCTTGCCGGTGAGGTTGATCTTGACAACCTTCGGCATGGTTATGTAGTAAGCGCCGCCGCCCATAGCTACTGCCACGTCAAGTCCGCCTGCGCCCATTGCCAGCATGCCGATTCCGCCGCCGGTCGGGGTGTGGCTGTCGGAGCCGATGAGGGTCTTGCCGGGCTTGCCGAAGCGCTCAAGGTGTACCTGGTGGCAGATTCCGTTACCGGGACGGGAGAACCAGATACCGTGCTTCTTTGCCACGGAACCGATGAAGCGGTGATCGTCCGCATTCTCGAATCCGCTCTGGAGGGTGTTGTGGTCGATGTATGCCACGGAACGCTCAGTCTTTACTCTGTCAACGCCCATAGCCTCGAACTGTAAGTAGGCCATTGTGCCGGTGGCGTCCTGGGTCAGGGTCTGGTCGATCTTTAAGCCGATCTCTGTGCCCTTTACCATCTCGCCGTCAATGATATGCGCCTTGATGATCTTTTCAGTCAGTGTAAGTCCCATTTCTTTGCTCCTTGTTGGTCAGAATTCTCCGGAGCGCCGCCCCGGCATAATTATACACATTATATTATATACTACTTTTTCCGTTCTGTCAAGAAATTCACAATACTTTTTGCAGGACTTCGCGAAAAAAGGTTCATTTCTCCGCCGCAGCTGCGTAATTGAGCCGCCTGAGCTCCCTCAGCGCGAAATACACCGCCCCGGCTGCGTCCGCCAGGAACCAGCCTATCGGAATTGCTATCCATATGCCGAACACGCCTATCTCCGGGACTGCGGACAGGACGTTCGCCAACAGGACTCTGATGCCCAGGGATATCACCGTCAGCACCACGGACATGAACGGCTTGTTCACCGCACGGTAATACCCGTACATCATGAACAGTACCCCTATGCCGATGTAGCATGCGCCCTCCGTCCGGAGGTACTCTACGCCCACCGCCACAGTCTGCATGTTCGAGCCGTCCACGAAAATCCCCATCAGCGGCTGCGCGAATATGCACACCGCTGCGCTGACTGCCGCACAGAATACCGCTACGCTTATCAGCGTCTGCCTTATTCCGGATCTTATACGCTCCGGACGTCCTGCGCCGTGGTTCTGCGCCACGAATACCGAGAATGCGTTACCGAGGTCCTGCACCGGCATATAGGCTATCGTATCTATCTTGACCGCCACGGCAAACGCCGCCATTACCACCGGGCCAAAGCTGTTCACCACCGCCTGCACCATCAATATTCCGAGATTCATGACAGACTGCTGCAGGCAGGTCAGCCCGGACAGCGACAGGATATTCCGTAATCGCTGCCAGTCCCAGCGCATATCCTCGCGGCGTGGACAGAATTCACGGCAGCTTACCAGGAAGTACACCGTGATCCCGATTCCCGACGCGTACTGCGCGATGACCGTAGCCGCCGCAGCGCCTGCGATACCCCAGCCAAGCGGAATCACGAACAGCAAGTCCAGCCCGACGTTGAGCACCACCGACACTCCCAGGAATATCAGCGGCACTGCGGAATTCCCCATGCTCCTCAGCAGGTTGGAAACGTAGTTATACAGCGCCGTCGCGAAAAAACCGACAAACACCCACGAGAGGTAGGTGCGCATATCCCCCACGATGTCCTCCGGGACAAGCAGCGCGGATATAATCGGGTCAATCAGCAGATAGAACAGCGCTGTCATAATCAGCGTAACGCCGCCGATAAGCACCGCAGACATGTAAACTCCGCTGCGAATCGTGGAATCATCGCGCCTGCCGAATGCCATTGAAACGAAAGCCCCGGTGCCCAGGGACAGCCCTATGACTATTGACGTCAGGAACGTCAGCAGCGTGTAGGACGACCCGACCGCCGCCAGCGCGCCGTCTCCGATGTACTTCCCCACGACCCAGGTGTCCGCGAGATTGTAGAACTGCTGGAGGACATTCCCCAGCATTAGCGGTATCGCGAACGCCCACAAGCCGGCGGTTATGCTGCCGGTGGTGAGATCGCGGTTCTTACTTAGCATGAAAAATCCTTTCCCTGCGGCTCCAATATATTTGTACGAAGCCCCACATAACAAAAAGGGCGGAACATGTCCGCCCAATTTATTCTGAATCAGTATTCAAACGGGGTGCAGATTACTGCTTGTCCTCGATGAACTTTACGATGTCGCCAACAGTCTTGATGTTCTCAACCTGATCCTCGGGGATCTCAACGTCGAATTCGTCCTCAAGAGCCATTACCAGATCAACTACGTCCAGGGAATCAGCGCCCAGGTCGTCCTGAATGTTGGAAGTTTCTGTGATGTCGTCAGCCTTAACGTCGAGCTGCTCAGCGATAAGCTCCTTAACCTTGTCAAATACCATTGTATATACCCTCCAAAAATTGTGTTATAGTCCCTTCCGGAAACATTTCATGTTATATTATATAACATACAACGCAAATAATCAAGCCCCGTATGAAATATTTTGCAAAGAATTTTCTACAAAATTATTCAGTAAACATGCCGATTTTTCTAAATTTCGCATAACGGTTATCCAGAAGCTGCTGCATGTCCACCTTCTTCAGACGAAATACCGCGTCCACAAGGTACTCATAGATATTGTCGGCGGTCTGTTCCTTGCTCATGTGCGCGCCGCCGGTAGGCTCTGCGATTATCTTGTCGCATACTCCGAAATTCACCAGGTCCTCTGCGGTTATCTTCAGCACCTCGCAGGCTTCCTTTTCCTTGGTGCCGTCCTTCCAGAGAATGGACGCCGCACCGCGGGGGCTGATAACGGAATAAAGCGCGTTCTCCAACATGGCAAGCTCGTCGCATACCGCCATCGCAAGCGCGCCGCCGGAACCTCCCTCGCCCAGTACTACGGATATGACCGGAGTTTTCAGCGTCATGAATTCATACAGGTTTCGCGCTATTGCCTCGCCCTGTCCGCGCTGCTCAGCTTCCACTCCGCAGAATGCGCCGGGAGTGTCCACCAGGCAGATGACCGGTCTGTGGAACTTCTCCGCCTGCTTCGCCAGACGAAGCGCCTTGCGGTAGCCCTCCGGGTGGGGCATGGAAAAGTTGGAACGCTTGTTCTCCTCAAGGTTTCTGCCCTTCACCTGTGCAAGGACAGTCACCGGAGTGTCGCTCAGATAGCCGATTCCGCCGATTATAGCAGCGTCGTCGCCGTAAAGCCTGTCGCCGTGGAACTCCATGAACCGGGTGAACATCGCCGGGATATAGTCGTTCACCGTGGGTCTGTCCTTGTGGCGGATAAGCTCAAGTCTTTCGCAGGCTGTTAAATTGCTCATCTTCTGTAAGCCTCCTTCGGGAAGCCGTGCAGCTTCAGAATATTGGAAATGCGCTTTCTCATCATGCCGCGGTCAACGATCATGTCAACGAATCCGCATTCCTGCTGGAACTCCGCAGACTGGAAGTCATCGGGAAGGCGCTGGCGTATCGTATCCTGGATAACGCGTCTGCCGGCGAATCCGATAAGTACCTTCGGCTCGGCAAGGATAACGTCGCCCAGGCTCGCGAACGAAGCCGTAACTCCGCCGGTGGTGGGGTCGGTCATTACCGAGATGTAAAGTCCGCCGGCGTCGCTGTGGCGCTTGACTGCGCCGCTTGTCTTAGCCATCTGCATGAGGGAGATTATACCCTCCTGCATTCTCGCGCCGCCGGAAGCCGTGAACATCACGACCGGCAGGTTATGCTCGGTGGCGTATTCAAAAGCCCTTGCGATCTTCTCGCCGACAACGCTTCCCATGCTCGCCATAAAGAAGTGGGAATCCATGATCCCGATAACGGTGCGGTATCCGCGGATAGTACACACGCCGGTCTTTATTGCGTCGTTCATGTCGCACTGCTGCTGCATTTTCGCTATCTTGTCCTCGTACTTCGGAAAGCCGATGGGATTCAGCGACTTCATATCCGCGTCAAACTCCTGGAAGCTGTCCTTATCTGCGGTGAGCTCCAGACGCTCCTGCCAGGTAAGACGCGCATGGTAATTGCACTTCGGGCAGACCTTCATCGCCGCTGTGAATTCACGGTTATACACGACTGCGCCGCAGCGTGGGCACTTGAACAGCAGATCCTGCGGAATCTCGACATCTCCGCCGGAATTGGCAGGAGCCGCCGGCTGATCGGCCACAAAGCGCTCTTTAACTATCTTGAACAGATCTTCAATTGCCATTCAGCTCACTCCCCCATAACGTTCTTGCGGTTAAGGAAACCTATGTCGAAATTGCCAGCCTCGAAATCCTCGTCCTTCAGCAGGCACAGCTGGAAATCTATGTTCGTTTCAACGCCCTCGATGATGAATTCAGAAAGCGCCACGCGCATTTTCTTGATAGCCTCATCACGGGTCGGAGCCTTAACGAGAAGCTTCGCGATCATGCTGTCGTAGTACGGCGGAATGGTGTATCCAGCGTACACTGCGCTGTCGATACGCACGCCGAATCCGCCTGGAGTGTGCAGGGACTTTATCGTGCCGGGGCAGGGGCGGAAATTATGCCGCGGATCCTCGGCGTTGATCCTGCACTCTATGGCGTGTCCGGTGAGGTGCACGTCGTCCTGGGTGAAGCCAAGCTCCTCCCCGGCGGCAACCTTTATCTGCGCCTTTACCAGGTCGATTCCGGTGACAAGCTCAGTTACCGGGTGCTCTACCTGGATACGGGTGTTCATTTCCATGAAGTAGAAGTTCCTGTCCTTGTCCACCAGGAACTCTATCGTTCCGGCGTTCTGATAGCCGCTGACCTTTGCGGCAGCCACCGCGGCAGTACCCATCTTCTCGCGGAGCTCCGGAGTCATGATGGGGCTGGGGCTTTCCTCCAGGACCTTCTGATTGTGCCGCTGGAGGGAGCACTCGCGCTCGCCCAGATGCACGACATTGCCGTGATTGTCGGCGAGAAGCTGTATCTCCACATGCCGCGGATTCACGATGAACTTCTCGATGTACACATCGCCGTTACCAAAGCACGCAAGCGCCTCCTGCTGAGCCGCGATGTACTGCGACTCCAGGTGCTCCTCGCTCTCGGCAAGGCGGATTCCGCGTCCGCCGCCGCCGGCGGTAGCCTTTATCATAACGGGATAGCCTATCTCGGCGGCTATCTTATGCGCTTCCTCGACAGACGGGACGATACCGTCGGAGCCGGGAACCACCGGAACTCCTGCGGAGATCATCGTCTGTTTCGCGGAAGCCTTGTCGCCCATCGCGTCCATTACCTCCGGGGAGGGGCCGATGAACGTAATGCCGCAGGTACGGCAAAGACGCGCGAAATCTGCGTTCTCGGAGAGGAATCCGAAGCCGGGGTGTATCGCCTGGGCATGGGTTATCTCACACGCCGCGATTATCGCCTTGGTGTTGAGGTAGCTGTCCTTGGAAGCCGCCGGACCAATGCACACCGCTTCGTCCGCGATCTGGGCATGCAGAGCAGAGCGGTCAGCCTCGGAATAGACTGCCACTGTCTTTATTCCCATCTCACGGCAGGCGCGCATGATACGGATAGCGATCTCGCCGCGGTTCGCAATAAGTATCTTATTAAACATTCTGTCAGCTCCAGATTATTCTGATTTGGGCGCAGGATCAGCCACTGCAAAGGATATCTCAGCGGTGACTACCTTCTTGCCGTTGACGGTGGCAACTGCGTCGCCGAAGCCTATCGGACCCTTCTTCTTTGTCATTGTGACGTGAAGCTCCAGGGTGTCGCCAGGGCCGACAGTCCCACGGAAACGAGCCTTGTCGATGCCTGCAAAAAATGCTATCTTACCCTTGTTCTCAGGAAGGCAGAGGGCGCATACGGCGCCTGCCTGAGCAAGCATCTCTATCATGAGCACGCCGGGCTGAACCGGCTGTCCGGGGAAGTGACCCTTGAACCAGTATTCGTCAGGCTTGAGGTACTTCTTCGCAGTCACGCTGACGCCCGGCTCCAGCTCGGTAACTTCGTCTATGAGCAGAAACGGGTCGCGGTGTGGGATTATTTCCTTTATCTGTTCGAGGTTAAGTGTCATTTCAGGCTCCTTATTCAATTCTCATCAGCTTCTGACCGTATTCAACGGGCTGACCGTCCTTGGCGTAGATCTCTGCGACCTTTCCGCTGAACTCGCTGTTGATCTCATTCATCAGCTTCATGCTCTCGATAATGCACACAACATCGCCGGTATTGACGGAATCGCCAACCTTGACGAACGCCGGCTTCTCGGGAGAGGGGGAAGCGTAGAATGTTCCCACAATGGGAGAGGTGATGATGTTTCCGGAAACCGTTTCAGCAGCCGGAGCGGACTGCTGCGCCGCCGGAGCGGAAGCCGCAGCCGCCGGAGCAGCCATCATCGGCATGGGCATTCCGGGCGCAGGGGGAGGGCACTTCTTTCCCTCGATAACGATGTCGATATCCTCAGTGCTAATGCGGATCTTCCCGAGGTCGTTCTTCTTTACTATTTCAGCCAGCGCTTCGATACACTCGATGGTGTCGTCGATGGGACGCGGCTCAATGATGTTCTTGTTTGCCATTTCTGCTCTCCTTTCCGGATCAGTCAACGGGGCGCATGCAAATGCAGCCGTTGTGTCCGCCAAAGCCCAGGGAATTGCTCAGTGCGCCGGTGATCTTCATATCCCTTGCGCCCTCGGTAACGTAGTCCAGGTCGCACTCGGGATCCGGGGTCTTGTAGCCCAGGGTCATGTGCACCTTGCTGTTCTTTATGGACATTGCGGTGACAACCGCCTCAACGCCGCCGGCGGCACCCAGCAGGTGTCCGGTCATAGACTTGGTAGAGTTGATCGCAATATTCTTTGCGTGATCGCCGAAAGCTTCCTTGACAGCCATTGTTTCCGTGCGGTCGTTCATTGAAGTGGAAGTTCCGTGGGCATTGATGTAGTTGATGTCCTCCGGCTTCATTCCGGCTTCCTCATAGGCGAACTTCATCGCCATTGCGCCGCCCTTGCCCTCGGGATCGGGACTGGTTTCGTGATATGCATCGCAGGTGCTGCCATAGCCGCAGATCTCTGCGTATATCTTAGCGCCGCGTGCCTTTGCGTGTTCGTATTCCTCAAGAACCAGCAATCCGCAGCCGTCGCCCAGTACGAATCCGCTCCTCTCAGCGTCAAACGGAATGGAAGCCCTGTCAACATCGGTGGAACGTGTTACTGCGTGCATATTGTTGAACGCAGCATAGCAGAATCCGATGTCGCTGTGCTCGGTGCCGCCTGCGATGGCAGCGTCAAGGTATCCGTGCTTGATGGAGCGGAATGCCTCGCCGATGGACTGAGTACCGCTCGCACATGCGGTGGTCACGCAGAAATTGCTGCCCCTGAATCCGGTGCGGATAGCCACCTCGCCGGCAGCCATATTGCCGATCATCTTGGTGATGGTGAACACTCCCACGCGCTTGTTGCCCTTGTTGTGGTAGTTTGCCATTTCTTCCTCGGTAGTGTAGATTCCGCCGATTCCGCTGCCGATGACTACGCCGACGCGGTAAGGGTCGATATCCTTCAGATCAGTCCCGGCGTCCTTGAGAGCCTGCATTGCGCAGTACACCGCATACTGCACGATTACGTCGTTGCGGCGCTGCTCCTTCTTGTCGAAATATTCGGACGGATCGAAATTCTTTACTCTTGCGACCACGGAAAGGCTCTCCGGCTCCTGTTCCGGGAACCAGGGCGCCAGCTCGAAGCCGTGCTTTCCTGCCATAAGGCTGTTCCAAAGCTCCTCGGGGGAATTTCCGCAGGGGGTGACTGCTCCCAGTCCGGTTATTACCACTCGTCTGTCCATTAAACGTTGATCCTCCAACAATTCGTAGATTTTTGATTATATCGTTCCTTCACAGGTGAAATGCGATTTGGCAAATTCCGAATTACGCATTCCGAATTAAATTACATGCTCAGTCCGCCGCTGATCTCGATGATCTGTCCTGTCACATAGGAAGAATCCGGGCTGCACAGGAAAGAAACCACGCCTGCGATCTCCTCGGGCTGACCGTAGCGCTTCATCGCGATCTGAGCCAGCATTGCGCTGCGCTGCTCCTCAGTGAGCTTGTCGGTCATCGGAGTCTGGATAAATCCCGGGGCAACTGCGTTGCAGGTGATGCCGCGGCTGCCAAGCTCCTTGGCGGTGGTCTTTGTCATCGCGATAATGGCGCCCTTGGAAGCCGAGTAGTTCATCTGCCCGGGGTTGCCGTAAAGTCCTGCAACGGAAGCAAGATTAACGATCCTGCCGCTGCGCTGACGTATCATCATCTTGCCCACAAGCTTCGTCATGTTGAACACGGACTTCTGATTTACGCGGATAACCAGGTCGTATATCTCCTCGCTCATCTGCGCCATGAGTCCGTCGCGGGTGATTCCGGCGTTGTTTACCAGGACATCGATAGCGCCGAACTTCTCCTTCGCCCACTTCACCATGGTTTCGCACTGGGAATAATCCGAAACGTCCGCCGCATAGCATTCAGCCTGCACGCCGAGCGCGCGGCACTCGTCTGCGACTTCCTTTCCTGCGGTGTCCAGGATCTCCTGGGATACGTCGTTGATGATGATATTGTAGCCGTCCCTGGCAAGGCGCTTCGCGATAGCTGCGCCAATGCCGCGGCTGGAGCCGGTGATAAGTGCTGTTCCTGCCATGTTTTTACCCTTCCTTTATAATTATTGTGATCATGTTTCAAAAATAAGCGCGCCGTAGGTAAGACCTGCGCCGAATCCGACGAAGCAGACCTTCATGCCGGGCTTTACCATGCCCTGCTTGCGCATTTCGTCCAGGCACACCGGAATGCATGCACTGGAAACGTTGCCCATACGCGAGATGTTGGTGTACACCTTTTCCTCGGGAATGCCGAGAATCTCAGTTGCCTTCTTGATAATGCGGAGATTTGCCTGGTGTGGGATAACTATGTCAAGGTCGTTGATATCGTATCCGCCCTGGGCAGCGACATTCCTGACGGCGTTAGCCATGGCGTTCACCGCGAACTTGTACACTGCGTGTCCGTCGCTCTGGAGATACTTCTTCTTGGAATCCGTGTCGAACATAGCGTCCCACGGCTCCTCGCCTTCCTTGGTTTCATAGAACGGGCAGTTCGGGTCGTAGTTGATCTTGCAGTAGAGCGCCTCGAATTCATCGCCGTCTGCGCCGAGCATGGAATAGAACGGTTTGTCGGACTTTCTGTACACAACGGCGCCGGAGGCGTCACCAAACAGTATACACATCGAGCGGTCCGTATAGTCAAGCTGACCGGAAAGTCTTTCGCATGCAACGACAAGCACTGTCTTGTAATGACCGGTTTCGAGGTACTTCTGCGCGATATCCGTTGCAGTGATGAATCCTGTGCAGGCGCTGTTCACATCAAAAGCCGCTGCGTTGACTGCGCCGATCTTTTTCTGGATAAGGCATGCTGTGGAGGGATAGAAGAAGTCCGGAGTGCAGGTGGAAACCAGGACGAGGTCTACATCTTCGGGCTTAACGCCGGCGTCCTCAAGCGCTTTCTTCGCTGCCTCCACGCCCATGTAGTATCCGGGCTTGTCGGTGAGGATATGACGCTGCTTTATGCCGGTGCGCGGTGTGATCCACTCGTCAGAAGTATCGAGGAACTCCGCGAATTTGTTGTTGTCTGCAACAAACTCCGGGACATAAGCGCCCGTTCCCAAAATCTCAATTCCGCTCATTAAAAATTCTCCTTGATTTTCTTTGCAATATATAGTATAATAAACATGGTGTTTATCATTCCCAGGCAGCATTCCATATTATGCCATCTGAAACAGGGCAGAATACGACATACCATATTTATTTTACCCCATTACATGGGATTTGTCAACAGGTTTTTCAACAAATCTATACAAATCGCCGATTATCTCCCGGCATTATTTTGTTTTTCAGTATATTTTACGGAATCCGGCGGTGCAGTAACCGCAGTACCGTAAAAATATTCATATACAGAATCAGAAAGGAATTACAGATAATGAGAGAAATTCCATCATCAGTCATAACCGACACCGTTGCCAGGCTGTGCGAACAGGCGAATCTGAAGCTCCCCTGCGGAATGCGCGAGTGCATTACCGCCAGCGCCGAGAAGGAGGAAAGTCCCCTGTGCCGCAGTGTGCTCGGGGATATCGTGAGCAACATCGACTGCGCGGCGGAGCTTGGCGTGCCGATATGCCAGGACACCGGAATGGCGGTGATTTTTGCCGAGATAGGTCAGGACGTGCACATCACCGGCGACGCATTCGAGGACGCGGTGAACGCCGGAGTTGCGCATGGCTACGTCAATGGTAAGCTGCGGCTTTCGATAGTCGGCGATCCGTTGGAGCGCAGGAATACCAACAACAACACGCCGGCGGTGATACATACCCGTATCGTTCCCGGGGACAAAATACACATCATGGCGGCTCCCAAGGGATTCGGCAGCGAGAACATGTCCCGGCTGAAGATGTTCACTCCCTCCGCGACAAAGCAGGATATCGTGGACTTCGTGACGGAATGCGTCAGCCTTGCCGGGAGCAATCCATGTCCGCCGATAGTGGTGGGCGTGGGAATCGGCGGCGATTTCGAGTACTCCGCGTACCTGGCAAAAAAGGCGCTCTGCCGCGACCTCTCCAGGCGGAATCCCGACCCGGTTTACGCGGAGCTTGAGCAGCAGATGCTTGACAGCATAAACCGCCTGGGCATAGGCTCACAGGGATTCGGCGGCACAGTCACCGCGCTTTACGTCAACATTGAGAAATCCGCAACGCACATCGCCGGACTTCCGGTGGCGGTGAATATCGGCTGCCACGTTACGCGCCACGCGGAGGAAACCATCTGATCACCCGGCAAAACAACACCGTCAATAAACATTTTATTTTTGGAGGTTCACATGAAAACAGTTTTCTTATTTTCCGGACAAGGCTCACAGTACCCCGGCATGGGCGTGGAGCTTGCAGAAAAGTCCTCTGCGGCAAAGCAGATACTGGAGTGCGGCTCCGACATCATGGGATTCGACCTGATGAAGAAGCTCACGGATTCCACTCCCGAAGAGCTGGCGCAGACTCGCCTTTCCCAGCCGGCAATATTCACCACTTCCCTGCTGGCTCTTGCCGCTGCCCGTGAGAACGACATCGACAACGTGGCTGTAGCAGGTCACTCCCTGGGCGAGTACGCTGCGATGTACGCTTCCGGAATGCTCGGCATGGAGGACGCATTCAAGGCTATCAAGCTGCGCTCCGCGGCCATGGCGGAGGCTGCTGAAGCCACCGGCGGCGCTATGGCAGCCATCATCGGCAGCGACAACGAAACCATCGCAAAGGTATGCGAGGAAGTGAACGGATTCTGCGCCCCAGCTAACTACAACAGCCCCCAGCAGACCGTAATCGCAGGCGAATCCGCAGCTATAGACGAAGCTATTGCCAAGTTCGGCGAGATGGGCAAGCGTGCAGTAAAGCTGGCGGTTTCAGCGGCATTCCACACTAAGCTGATGGCAGGCGCAGCAGAGAAGTTCAAAGGCGAGATCGCAGGATTCCCGTTCAAGGCTCCGACCTGTGACTTCTACTCCAACCTCTACGGCAAAAAGCTGGAGGATTTCTCCGACATGCCGTCCTATCTGGCAGCGCACATCTGCTCTCCGGTACGTTTCGTTGAGGAAGTTACCGCTATGCAGTCCGCAGGGATCGAAGCTTACGTTGAGCTTGGTCCGGGCAAGGTGCTGACCGGTCTGGTAAAGAAGTTCGACCGCGGCGCAAATGCAATGCACATCGAAAATGCTGACACTCTTGATAAGGCTCTTGCCGCTCTGAAAGGTTGATGGATATGCGTAAATTCGGAATTTTAGGACACCCCCTCGGGCACTCCCTCTCTCCGCAGATTCACTCCGCACTGTTCGCACTGGATGGCGAAAAGGTGGATTACGAAATGTACGACATCGCGCCGGAGGAGCTGCACAACAAGTTTGATTTCCTCGCGACCCTGGACGGATTCAACATCACCATTCCGCACAAGGTATCCATCATAGACTTCTGCGACAGACTGGACGCAGGCGCGCAGCGCTACCGCTCCGTGAACTGCATTAAGGTCACAAAGGAAGAGAAAGTCGGCTACAATACCGACGTCATCGGATTCACGAAATCCATTGCAGCGCTGGGCGCTTCCCTGAATTCCAGAGTGCTGCTCATCGGCTGCGGCGGCGTAGGCAGAATGATGGCAATAGAAACCGCCCTGGAGGGCGGCGACCTGACTATCGCGGCGCTGAAATCCGACGCGGCTCTCGCTGAGGAAGTAGTCAAGGAGATAAAGGCGCTGAAATCCGACGCAAAGGTGCAGATAGTCTGGATAAGCGGCGCGGCTCTCGACAAGGGCGACCTCCCGGGGGGAGCGCAGTACGACCTGCTAATCAATGCGTGCCCCGTCGGAATGTTCCCGAAGGTGGACAGAATGCCCTGCACTCCTGCGGTGCTGGACGGCGTGAAGTTCGTATTCGACGCGGTTTATAATCCCAAGGTGACGCTGCTTTCAAAGACCGCCCGGGAGAAGGGCGCAAAGGCTATGACCGGCATGGCGATGCTGGTTCTCCAGGCGGTTGCCGCTCATGAGATATGGGACGGCGTTTCCTACAAGACCGAGGACATAAACAAGATAATCTCCGACATGGAGGACCTTATATGACAGCTTCCGTGTATCTCTGCGGCTTCATGGGCTGCGGAAAGAGCCACATCGGACGTCTGCTGGCGACTGAACTCGGACGCGAGCTTGTGGACCTCGACAAGGTAATCGTTGACCGCGAGGGAATGTCCATTCCGGATATTTTCGCGAAGTACGGCGAGCCGCACTTCCGTCAGCTGGAGGCTAAGTATATCCGGGAACTCAGCGGCGGCTACATAGTGGCGACCGGAGGCGGAGCGCTCATCAACGAGCACACTGCGGAATTTGCCCGGCAGAGCGGACTTTCGGTGTACATCAATACCCCGTTCGAGGTGTGCTATGAACGCATAAAGAGCGACACCAACCGCCCCCTGGTCGTGAACAATACCCCGGAGCAGCTCCGGCAGATATACGACACCCGTGCCGAGATCTACCGCCGGAACTCCATGGTGATGGTGAACGGAAATGCCCGGGATTCCGTGATCTGCGGCGAGATCGTCAAGCTGGTGCGCGTATTTGAGAAAAACGGCGCGCTCTGAAAGGATTCAAATGGTAGTAATCAACGTTAGAATAAGAACAATGGCTGAATGCGACATTGACGTCGGCTATGTACGCTGCTCCGGCGGAGTATTCACGGACATCGGCGCGATGTCGGAATACGCGGAAGTACCCGGTGAGGAAGTCATCGACGGCACCGGGCTTACCCTTTACCCAGGATTCATCGACGCCCACTGCCACATCGGCATGTGGAACGACGCGCTCTGCTTTGAGGGCGAGGACGGCAACGAGGACACCGACCCCTCCACGCCGCACCTCCGCGCCATCGACAGCGTGAATCCCATGGACAGATGCTTTGAGGACGCGGTTTCCGCCGGAGTCACCTCCGTGTGCACCGGCGTGGGGAGTGCGAATCCAATTGGCGGTTCTTTTATAATAATGAAAACCTGGGGAAGCAAGCGCGTTGACAAGCTCATCGTGAAATCCCCGGCGGCTATAAAATTCGCGCTTGGCGAGAATCCGAAGAACACCTACAACGATCGGGACGAAACTCCGGTCACACGAATGGCTACCGCTGCGATAATCCGCGAACAGCTGACAAAAGCGAAGCGCTACAGCGAGGATATTGCGGAATACGAGCGCCTGAAAGGCACCGATGACGAGATATCCCGACCGGATTTCGACATAAAGTGCGAAGCCCTGCTTCCGCTGTTCGACCGGGTAAATCCGCTGAAGGCGCACTTCCACTGCCACCGGGCGGACGATATATTCACGGCTCAGCGCCTTTCCAGGGAGTTCGGTCTGGATTACGTCCTGATACACTGCACTGACGGCGCCCTCATCGCTGAGGACTTAGCCGAGGACATGCCGGCTGTGGTACTCGGACCGATATTCGGCGACCGCGGCAAGCCGGAGCTTGCGAACCACGACATAACCACCCCGGCGGTGCTCTCGCAGCAGGGAATGAGATTTGCGCTGTGCACCGACCACCCGGAAACCCCGATACAGTACCTTCCGCTGACTGCTGCGCTTGCAGTACGCGGCGGACTGGACAAGGAAGAAGCGCTGCGCTGCATCACCATCAACGCGGCGGAAATGCTGGGAGTTTCCGACCGGATAGGCTCCGTCGAAACCGGAAAGGACGCGGATTTCACGCTCTATGCTGACGACCCCATCGACATGATGACCACTCCGGTGATGACGGTTATCCGCGGAAGCATTGCGCACCGCAGGTAGTTCCATGAGAAAGGCGTATTCATGAGCGGCTACAAAAACAAGAACGACAAAATGTCACGGAAGCAGTACACCGGATTCCGGGCGCTGCTGAAGAATCCGTGGATATTCGCCGGCAGCGCTCTGCTGTTGGACACCGTAATGCTGGTGGTAGGGTTGATTCTCGCAAACCTACAACCGGAGGTGGAATATACCCTGACCGCCGACAGCGTTGAACACAGCCAGCCGCTTGCTTTCTTCGGTGTTATTGCAGCTGCCGCCATCGGGCTAGTCTGCGTATTGACAGCGTTCATCATTGCAGGCGCATTCCTGAAAAAGCGGCGCACGGCGCAGATAGTGGGTGCGGCGGCTCTGCTTATCCTGTCGCTGACGATGATCGGAGCTTCCGCAGTCAACGCCGTCGGAATGCCGGCAAGAGAGCGCAGATTCGTTAGTTACTCCGATGAACAGATGCGGCTTATCATAGAGGAGGAGCACCCATATTCCGGCACCGGGAAAGTGTATTTCTTCATGACCGACACCGGGGGCAGCCACAAAGTGAAGCTGCTCGCCTGCACCGATCTTGCGGAGTACTCCGCTGCGGAGGGTGACCGCTACAATGTGGAGTGGACGGACGACAACACCGTCACGGTCGGCTTCCTGGACGGCGGCAACTACCGCACGCTCCAGATGGAGGTTGACAGATCCTATTTCAAGACGGATACGCCAGATCTTTCATCGATACTGGACAACGCATAAAAAAAGGGGAAACTTAAGTTTCCCCTCAAACCGTCGAAAAATCCCCTAAAGGGGCTTTTCCGCCGAACATCCCAGCTGCGCGCACGTCTTGGCGGCTTTGCCGCCAACCCGCACACTTGCTGGGATAGAAGTGTTTTTTGCCCCGGGAGACCCGTGACAAAAAACGTATTTTAAATGCCTGCTTCGCAGGCAAATTTCACTTTTTCAACAAGCTGAAGGGGAAACTTAAGTTTCCCCTTTTTTGTGTCTATTGATCTTAGCTGATGGTGATACCGGAAAGGTAGAATGCAGCCGGCTGTCCCTCTGTTCCTCTGGGAACGATCTTGAGGGTATGCGTGCCGCTCTCGTCAAAGCTCTTGAGTTCCTTGAACTGAACGTAGTTGCCCCAGCCGCCGGTGAAATCTGCGTTGATAGTTTCGATGAATTCATCGTCCACATAGATATCAGCCATACCTGCGTTGTGTGTGAGCATTCCATACAGTATTCCGATGTTCTGCGCCTCGACCTCGATAACAAGCGCGCTGTCGTCGCCGAAATTACCATCGCTGGACTTAGCAATCCAGGGATTGCTGAATCCGCCGAAATCCATCTGCTTCTGCTGGAACGCGCCGGTGGAAGCAGGCTGAGCGTCGTCAGTGGTCAGCAGCTGCGCCTTCTCGTACTTCGCGCCCTCATCGCCGGGATCCGGGAGAGCCGGGTCAGTGGTGTCAATGCTGTCGAGATTGTCCGCAATGTACTGGAGGTAAGTGGTCAGCATTGCGCTGAGGATCGCATGGCCGTTCATGTTCGGGTGGATATTGTCATCGGAAATGTTCTTCCACTCGATACCCTGTGTATCCAGGAAATCCAGCATTGCGTCATGATAGGACACGAACGGGACGGAGTACTTCGCAGTAACCTCACCGTGGCAGTCCTGAACGCTGGTGCCGTTGTCCTGGGTCATTGCAATGCAGATGATTCCGGGAGCGGTGGTGTACTGCCAGATCTTGCGTATAAGTCCCTCATAGGTCAGCTTATTGATGTTGTTGTTCTGGCTCTCGTCGTTTACGGAGAAATCGATGAATACCAGGTCGGGATTCTTGCTCAGCACCTGAGTGTCGCAGCGGTGTACGCCGATGTAGGAGCCGGTCGCGCCGATACCGGCATTGACGTAGTTCACTGTAGCATTCGGGTACTGCTCCTGGAGCCACTTTGCAGTGAGCGCTGCGTAGCAGTTCTCGTTGTCCGCGCCGGTTCCCTGGGTGATGGATCCGCCGAGGAACGCTACTGTAACTTCCTCGCCGTTCTGCAGCTTCTGGAGCACCTCAGCGATACGCGCAGGATTACCCTGGGTATACATCAGCTTGGTGATCATCTGCTCTGCCGCCGCGGTCGCGGTGGATTCGTCCAGACCAAGGCGGTTCTGGATAGCTGCGGATAGCAGATCGGGCTTCATAGGATTGGGAAGCGTGATATCCTCGGAAACATTGTCATCTGCCGGAGCGTCAGCCGTTGCCGCCGCGGAGGTATCAGCTGCGGAATCCTCCTCCGTACCCTCTGCCGCACTGGATTCCGCGCTGCCGGAAGCTGCCGCGGAAGAACTGCTGTCCGAAGCTGCGCTCTCGCCGGAATTGTCGCTTCCGCCGGAGCAGCCTGCCATTGCAAGCACCATTGCGCCTGCAAGTACTACTGCCAGAAATTTTTTCATTGTGATTTCTCCTTTGAGTTAAGTAATACAAGTTATTAGGTTAGGTAATTCTTATTCTTCACATTAAGTATTATACACTTAATAAAACGCCTTGTCAATAGTGATTTCCGCCGGATTTTCGCCTTAAATACTGTGCACAGTCACAAATACAAAACGGACGCGGCACCGGGCGCGCGTCCGTAATTGGGTCAGACCGGAACCGGGACTGACCTCAGCAGCTGTATCACCAGATCGTATGCGGCGGAAAAATCCGTCTGCCCCGCTGCGAGGATTATCCTGTGGGAAAGCACTGCACCTGCCACAGCCCTGACATCGTCCGGGGTAGCGTAATCCCGGTCGTTCATCAGCGCCATTGCCTGGGCGCTCCGGAACAGCGCGATCGAGCCGCGCGGACTTACGCCAAGTTTAACCTGCGGCAATCCTCTCGTGGAGCATACCAAAGAAAGGATATACGCCTTCACCTTGTCGGACACGGCTACCCTGGAAGCCTGCTCGCGCAGCTGTATAAGCTCCTCCAGGGACATCACGGGAGTCACGTCCACACGCTGGGGCATTACGTCCAGCATTTTCATTTCCGCCGCCCGGTCCGGGTATCCCACGGAAATGCGCATAAGGAATCTGTCCAGCTGCGCCTCCGGCAGATGATAGGTTCCGAAGGTTTCGATAGGATTCTGCGTTGCCAGCGTCATGAACGGCACTGGCAGCTGGTAGGTCCTGCCGTCAACGCTGATCTGCAATTCCTCCATCGCCTCGAGAAGCGCGGACTGTACCTTCGGCGAGGAACGGTTGATCTCGTCCGCCAGCAGGAAGTTGCACATCGCCGCACCCGGGCGGTATTCACTCTTTCCGGAATTCATATCCACCGCCGTGTATCCCACAACGTCCGACGGCATGAGGTCCGGCGTGAACTGGATTCTGCCAAAGCTGCCGGAAACGCTCTTCGCCAGCGTTTCCGCAAGCAGGGTCTTGCCTACGCCCGGGACGTCCTCTATCAGCACATGACCTCCGGCGAGCATGGCGCAGATCACCTGCTCAATGACAGGGCGCTTTCCGATTATAACGCGCTCGATATTACTGATGAGCTGTTCGATTTTACTGTTCATGATCTCCCCTCATTCTTCGCAAGTTCACTTTTTCTTTCTGGTAATTACGGTAAAAATTTTACAGAAAACAGTCGTAAGTATAATACCAACACTTAGCGAAACAACAGATACAAGTCCCATGCCGCTGCCGATCACCCCGAAAAGTATCAGCATAGGCGTGGCAATAAGGCAGCATATTGCCAGCGTCATCGGAATGATCTGCGTCACGATGTTAAACATCTGCATACTTGCATGAAGTGTCCACGCTTTCCGGGTGATCAGAGCCTGAATTATGCCAAATCCAAGGCTCAAACCAAACCCGATAAGAACAAAGATGAGCAGATCAGAGTACATCATTCCGGTGACTGCGCCGAGCACTATCAGAAGAACTCCACAACCAATCTCGGAAAGAAGCCCTGCCACTGTGAGTGCTGTGATTTGTCTATTTTTCATAAAACTATCCTTTGATACGGGGGCAGAAAAGCACGGATCTCCGCGTGCCCGACTGCAATGCAATACAAAAACGGCGCAGCCCGAAAGCTGCGCCGCAGTCAGCGTATTATGCCGCGCTATCAGTTGAGCAGGGAGTGCTCGTCAGCAGCGTCGAACAGGTGAATCTTATTAGGATCAAGAGCAAGCTTAACAACATCCTGAGGACGAGCGGTGCATCTCGGAGATACTCTGGCAGTAAGCGGAATGCCCTCGCAGGTCAGGTACAGGAAGGTCTCAGCACCGAGCATTTCGGTTACGTCAACGGAAGCCTCGATGATACCGGTCTTAGCATTGGAGAGGAACATCTCCTCATCGTGAATGTTCTCAGGACGGATACCGAGGATAACTTCCTTGTCTACATAGTACTTGAGAGCCTCGTTGTCAGCCTTAGCGGAAGGAAGCTCAACATAGAACTTGCGGCCTCTGGAGGTCTTGGTGTCCTCAGAACCGAACTCAACAGTGTACTTGCCGTTGAGCTGGAGGAGCTTAGCAGGGATAAAGTTCATCTGCGGAGAGCCGATGAAGCCTGCAACGAACTTGTTTACGGGGTTCTCATAGAGGTTGATAGGAGAGTCGATCTGCTGGATGTAGCCGTCCTTCATAACAACGATACGGTCACCCATGGTCATAGCCTCTGTCTGGTCATGTGTTACATAGATGAATGTAGTACCCAGCTTCTTGTGGAGCTTGGAGAGCTCGGTTCTCATCTGTGCACGCAGCTTAGCGTCCAGGTTGGAAAGCGGCTCGTCAAGCAGGAAGACCTGAGGATCACGAACGATCGCACGACCGAGCGCTACACGCTGTCTCTGACCACCGGACAGAGCCTTCGGCTTTCTGTCGAGCAGGTGGGAGATGTCGAGGATCTTAGCAGCCTCTTCAACAAGCTTCTTGATCTCGTCCTTAGGAACCTTACGGAGCTTCAGACCGAAAGCCATGTTGTCGAATACGGACATGTGAGGATACAGAGCGTAGTTCTGGAATACCATCGCGATATCTCTGTCCTTAGGAGCAACATCGTTTACAAGACGGTCGCCGATGAACATTTCGCCCTCGGAGATCTCCTCCAGACCGGCGATCATACGCAGTGTGGTAGACTTACCGCAGCCGGAAGGACCTACGAGTACGATAAACTCCTTATCCTTGATATTCATGGTGAAATCGGATACGGCAACAACGCCGCCCGGGTAACGCTTGTATATGCCTCTGAGTGATAAGCTTGCCATTTGAAATGACCTCCTGATATTACTTAAATATTTCAGGACCCACACGGATCCCTAGCTATTGTCGCTACTAATATAATACCAAAATACGGCGAAAAATAAAAGAGCCTAAGTCAACAAATATTTTTTGATTCGTTTATGTATATTCACCAACACCGACAAAACAACCACAAAAAAACGGCATTTCTGCTAGTGGTATTGCACAAAAATCCACCTGAAATGGTGTTCTGCCGGGAAAACGCCCTGATATTTTTGGAGATTGTGCTAAATAGTCCGGCTGTAATTTGTGCATTACAGCACAAAATCTGCGAGATAATTTTCACACAATACACATATATTGTTTTCAGGGACATGCCGGCGTGAAAGGGTGACAGTTTTGCACCGGGATTTTTGTGCATAACCACTATCCGGCGGCGTTCCATATACTTATTATAGAACGCTGACAGCGATCTGTCAAGGAGGGCACATGAAAGATAAGACAAAGCGCTCCCGTCTGCCGCTCGTGATGGGATTCCTGCTGCTGGCTGCGGCAGGGCTGTGGCTGGCATTCCGGCTGATGTGGACCGGCGGGGGGGGAATCCCCGGAGATACCGAGCAGCAGCGGATAAGCTACATAGAAAGCTTCGGCTGGGACGCCGGAATCACCCGGTGCGACGTGAAGGAAATACGCATTCCTGTGAATTTCGACGAAGTGTACGAAGAATACAACGATATCCAGCGCAGCCAGGGCTTCGACCTGCGCAAATACCGGGCGCATTCCGTCCGGCAGTACACCTATGAGGTCAGCCGCACGGACGACGACCCGGTGCCCATGCTGGCGCACCTGCTGGTGGAAAACGGCATTATCATCGGTGCGGATATTACCTCAGCCCAGGCAGGCGGATTCACCGGAGCACTGGCAATGGATTGACAAATCACCTCTTTTGATGTACAATAATTGTGCCATGCGGCAGGAAGCCGCCCGGCAATCTGTACAAAGCAGGTGTTTTCTTGAAAAAATCTGTAATCACATGCGGTGCCGCCGCGCTTATCGTACTCGCCGGAGGTATTGCGGCGGCAGTCGCGCTCGGCGGAGTCCCGACAGAGGGCAGAGCAGCATACCGGATTTCATCATGCCGGCAATCAGCGATTCCCTGCCGGATTCCACAGCGGAGTATTCCGTCACTTCAGCGGAAAGCGAATCCTCCCGGGCGGATACGCTCCCCGGGAGTACCTCGTCAGCGCCGGTTGACTCCACCCCCGGCACCGGAACGAAATCCTCCGAACCAGTCGTGATTCCGGCAGGAACCAGCAATTCCTCCCTGCCGCAGTCCACCACCAGGGTATCCGCCGCAGGAACTACAGCGGATTCTGCGCGGACCTCCGCCGTGACCGAATCCACCCCGGCGGATTCAGCGACGGGCGCAACGTCCACTGCGCCGGAGCCGGTCACAGTCCTGGATAACGTGCTGGTGACCTCCGGCGACCCGCTGCACTACATTCGGTTCGAATTCGGGGAGGACAGGATAGACTTCTCCGGGGTGTATTCCGGCGCGGCAATGAAGGAAATACGGCTGTTCCGCCCGAGCGATGCCCACAGGAGCTTCACCGCGGACGGAAGCAGCTTTTCCGGAAGCATTGAAGTTTCCACCCTGGAACCGGACTACTATATATTAATAGCGCGGCTGGACAACAACGAAGGCATGTACTATGTATTTCAAAAGACCCCGGACGGCTCACGGGCGGTGCCTGCGGACAAGCTCCCGGCAGCCCGTAACCTGGCATTCACGGAATCCCCGATGGAGCTTTCCCCCGACGGAGTGCTCCACCAGGTCACCGTAAGCGACAACGCAGAAACCGCCGCCGGAATCCTGGAGGAGGTGAAATCCCTCTCCGACCAGATATGCGCCGGGATAACCAGCGACTACGACAAGGCACGGGCGCTGTGCGAGTGGGTTTCCGCGAACATATACTACGACAAGGACGCCGCAGCCGATGGCGTGACTGAAGAGGAAGTATCACTGGAATTCGTGCTGAAATACCACCGGTCGGTCTGCTTCGGGTGGTCGAATCTGTATTCCGCGCTGTGCCAGGCGCAGGGAATAACCTGCTTCAATGCTTCCGGCAGCGTGGTCACGGGCAGCCGCTGCTTTCCGCAGACGGAACTCTCCGACGAGCGCTCTCACTCCTGGAATCTTGTCGTAACAGACGGCAGGCTCATCTGGGTGGACACCGTGTGGAATTCCTCGAACAACTACAACAAGGGCAACTACTTTGAGGGAAACTACGACATGCAGTACTTCGACATTGACAATGTGCTGCTGTCCAACGACCACCGCGTCGCCAGATTGGAGCACCGGGATTACTATGGGATATGACGATACGCAGGGGCTGCATTCTACAGCCCCTTTTCCTGTGGATAGTATTCCGCCGCCAGCGCCCCTGCGCGTTTGATTCCCGGGAATATATGAAGCTCCGTCACCCGGGCGCTGTCGCAGAATGTCACCGTCACGCCTGCCCTGCCCCGGCAGAAATCCTCCCGGGATACCCGGCAGACAGGTGCCCCGGCAGGCGCAATATCCCCTGCCCGGAGGAAATACTCTCCGTCGCCGGGCAGGGATATTTCCAACTCCAGCCCGTCCCCCATTCTCACCCGGAAGCTCCGCGGCAGGGTTTCAATGAGAGCGCAGTCCGCCGGTGCGCGTATTTCCACCGCCGGGACAAGCCGGTAATACAGCCGCAGGAGTCCCCCGGCGGAAACCGCAAATCCCTCGCCATATTTCCTTGATCTGCCCTCATCGCCAAAATTCAATACGCTCGCCGGGAACACTTCTCCGACCGCCGGCGAACAGAGCCTCCTTGCTTCTCTCTCCATGTATTCTTTCCCCCAGACGCTGTTATGCCATATGCGATATTTGCCGCAAAACGCCAAAAAAACAACATGACGCGGCGTAATTATTGTTTACAATTATTCTTGAATTAGCCGCTGGTATAATATATAATATTCTTTGGGCAAAAAGGACAAAAAGGGGTTATAAATAATATGGTAGATTGCTTCAAGAATCTTGCGATAATCCTCATATCGGCAAAGCTGATGGGACTTGTCGCAAAAAAACTGAAAGCTCCGCAGGTCGTCGGACAGATTCTTGCCGGGCTGATAATAGGACAGGCAGTACTGGGCTGGGTCGCAGCGGACGACTTCATCAAGACGCTGGCTGAGATCGGCGTAGTTATCCTGATGTTCTCCGCCGGACTTGAAACCAACCTCCGCGACCTGCTGAAAACCGGGCCGGTGGCGTTCTGTATCGCGCTTGCCGGCGTACTGGTACCTCTCGGCGGCGGATTCCTCATGTACACCATTTACTGCAATATCGTTCCGGACGCCGCAATGGGCGGCAATGTTTTCAACCAGGCGCTGTTCATCGGCACGATAATGACGGCGACCTCCGTCAGCATCACCGTACAGGCGCTGCGCGAGCTGGGACACCTTAAAAGCCGTATCGGCACAACGATAGTCAGCGCCGCGATAATCGACGATGTTATCGGCATCATCGTGCTGACTGTGGTTATCGGTATCGAAGGCGGAAAGGACGAATCCGCCTCCACAATGACAGGTTCCCCCATCGCGGACGTATTCCTCAAGACCGGACTTTTCATCGTGTTCGCTTTCGGCGTGGGATTCCTTATGTACTACCTGTTCAAGTTCCTGGACAAGAAGTTCTACCATAAGCGCCGCATTCCGATATTCGGACTCGTTCTGTGCTTCCTGATGGCATACTGCGCTGAAACCTTCTTCGGTATTGCGGACATCACCGGCGCTTATGTTGCCGGAATAATCCTGTGCAACCTGCGCGACGCGGAATACATCGCCGGAAAGATGGACATAAGCTCCTACATGCTGTTCGGTCCGGTATTCTTCGCAAGTATCGGTCTGAACATCTCCTTTGACGGATTCACCCTTGACCTGCTGTGGTTCTCCATCGCGTTCGTTATCGTGGCGCTGGTGGGAAAGATCATCGGCTGCGGACTTGTCGCCAAACTCTTCAAGAACAACTTGAAGGATTCCCTCAAGATAGGCGTCGGAATGATGACGCGCGGCGAGGTCGCGCTTATTGTCGCCAACAAGGGGCTTTCTGTCGGAATGGTGGAGCAGCGGTACTTCCTGGCGGTTATTCTGCTGATAATCGTATCCTCCATTTCTGTGCCGATAATCCTCAAGCTGCTGTTCAAGGGGGATTCCCCCGAGGGCGGACACCCGGACGAGCATGAAACCGAGGAAGTCCCGGCAGAGGTCTGACCGAATTCTCGTACAAGCTAAGCAGATGAATAAAAAAGCCGGGCGACCGATGGTCGCCCGGTAATATATAACACGAATTATATTATCTGATGAAGTTCGTGCGTATCGGCTTCTCCGCAACCGGACAGGCGATACCTGCCGCCCTGCCTGCTTCGATACAGTTAAGAAGCCACGTCATATTCTTCGCAAGAGTGCTGAGGGTCTGGATTCCCTCGAGGTCCTGGAGCACCTGTTCAGGAGTGTTCCCGTGAACCTGGTTCCAGTACTGGGAGCCTACCACCGGCATGTTATTGATGGTGAAGTACTTGTTCAGCTGGTCGAATGCTGCGGAAGCACCGCCCCTGCGGCAGCTTACAACGCCGGCAGCCGGCTTGAACGCCATGTTCTTTCCGCCGGAATAGAACGCCCTGTCCATGAAGGAGCACATCGCACCGCTGATAGCCGCATAGTGCACCGGAGAGCCGAACACGAATCCGTCGGCTTCGGCAGCCCTGAGCACAAATTCATTCACGACGTCGTCGATGGCGCACCTGCCAAGCCCTTTCTTACAAGCGCCGCAGCCTATACATCCGGAAACTGGCTTGCTGCCTACCCAGAATATCTCGGTGGAAACGCCGAGCTTCTCAAAGGCTTCAGCGGTCTGCCGGAGAGCCATGTCGGTGCAGCCGTGCTGGTGGGGACTTCCGTTTACTAATAATACTTTCATATGTACCTCCTGTATGGTTATTACAGGAATATTATATACCCAAAATGCAGAAAATGCAACCAGTCAACAGGAGATTTCAATGACGAAATATCTGAACAGAATATGGGCGGTCGTACTGCTGGCTTTCGTCAGCTGCGCCCTGTGGGGAAGCGCATTCCCGATGATAAAGATAGGCTACACGCAGTTCGGAATCACCGAAAGCGGCCCCGGCGCCAAAATACTATTCGCAGGCGTGCGGTTCATTCTCGCCGGTATCCTCGCGTGGCTCGCCGGGAGCGCCGTGAAGCGCAGTCCCATGCTTCCGCACCGCGGCGACTGGAAGCGGATCATTGCGCTGTGTATGTTCCAGACTGTGCTGCAATACTTTTTCTTCTACCTGGGACTTGCGAACTGCACCGGGGTGAAATCCTCGATAATCAACGGAAGCGGCGCGTTCGTGGTGATAATCCTGTCAACGCTGGTGTTCCGCATGGAGAAAATGACCGCCCGTAAGCTCATCGGCTGCATTCTCGGCTTCGCCGGAATAATCGTGATAAATCTCGGCGGCGACATGAGCGGATTCGCCTGGAACGGCGAAGGATTCATATTCCTGACCGTGCTCAGCTACGCCGGATCCACAATGCTCATCAAGCGGTTCACCGGCGAGGGCGCCGATCCCGTGATGTACTCCTCCCTGCAATTCGTCCTGGGCGGAATCATACTGACGGCGCTTGGGCTGCTTATGGGCGGCGCCTCAGAACCCGTCTGGACTGTCACTGGCTCCGGTATCGGCACGCTGCTGTGGCTGGCTTTCGTGTCCGCCGCCGCCTACAGCTTGTGGGCGATACTGCTGAAGCACAATCCGGTGAGCCGGGTGGCGGTGTTCGGATTCCTGAACCCGGTGTGCGGAGTGCTGCTTTCTGCGCTGCTGCTCGATGAATCCGGACAGGCTTTCAGCCTGCGGTCGCTTGCCGCGCTGATTCTGGTCTGCCTGGGAATATTCATCGTGAACTACGAAAAAAAGAATCCCGGAACTGCTGCCACGGAATAAGGAGGAACCATGCAGAAACCAAACTACCAGCGCATGCTTGAACAGCTCATCGCGTCCATTCCGGAGGGAGAAGCTCCCCGGCTGCTGCTGCACAGCTGCTGCGCCCCCTGCTCCAGCTACTGCCTGGAATACCTCGCGCAGCACTTCCGCATAACGCTGCTGTACTACAACCCGAACATCTCCCCGAGGGAGGAGTTCGACAAGCGCACCGCGGAACTCCGCCGGCTGGTGGAGGAACTCCCGATGAAGTACCCGGCGGAGGTAGTCGTCCCGGAGTACCGCCCCGGGGAATTCTACAGCGCCGTCAAAGGCATGGAGGACATGCCGGAGGGCGGCGAGCGCTGCTTCGTATGCTACCGCCTGCGGCTGGAAAAGGCGGCGCAGTACGCGGCGGAACATGGGTTCGATTACTTCTGCTCCACCCTGTCGATAAGCCCGATGAAGAACGCCGCCAAGCTCAACGAGATAGGCGAGGAGCTGTCTGAGATTTACCCCGTGAAGCTCCTGCCGTCGGATTTCAAGAAAAAGGGCGGGTACCTGCGCTCTATCGAGCTTTCCCGGGAATACGGGCTGTACCGCCAGAATTACTGCGGCTGTGTGTTTTCAAAGCAGGAAGCCGAGCGCCGCGAATCCGGAAAGGAAAATTCAGAAAATCCCCAGAATTAATGCAACTTTTGCGCCCCATTTCCAGTTTTATAGGTAGAGGGGCGGAATATCCACCGCCTTTCACCAGCTGGAAAGGCGGTATTTTTATGAAGAAACTTATATCACTGCTGATAGCGCTGACCCTCGGGACACTGCTGTGCATCCCGGGTTTCGCCGCTGATGACAATGTACTTCCCTGCCGCGACTGGGATACGACCTCTGCCATCAGCCCGGAATACGCGAATTTCGTTACCGCGGACACCTCCATTCCCTGGAGCACGAATATCCGCGAAAACACGCTCATGGTCGTGACTGACGGCGCTGTGCTCAGAATAAAGAAGAATTTCACAGTCAACGGCGTGCTAATAGTACACTCCGGGAGCAAGGTAGTCGTGCAGGACGGCGGCTCCCTCATCATCGGCAAAGCCGGAATAATCGCAACGTCGGGCAGTATCGTCGTGAACAAGAGCGGAAAGCTGCGTAACTACGGCTGCCTCCAGACCGGCGGAAAAGTCACCGTTAAGGGGATTCTCAAGACCTACGCCAGCGGAACTTTCAAGTACTCCTCAGCGCCGCGGATAACATCCTCCGGGAAAATTCTCGGCAAGCGCTCGGCAATCAAGGGGGCGCCGGAATACTACTTCGAGGACCTGCACTCCCTCCGGGGAGAGATGCTGCATGTCCGCCTTGAGAAAACCGGCGAGGAGATGGAAGCCAGGTGCACCAACATGATAGCCCGGCCTGCCGCCGCAGTACTGTACAAGCTTGACAGGACAATACGCAGCGCAACATATCCCACTTCGGACAGCGAACTTGGCAGACTCATGGGGCAGCGCTACATCACGGTGAGCACAACCGGAAATCCGCTGCCGTACACCTTCGGGATATACCACGACAGTATCCTGGTGCTGACCAGCACCTCCGCCAGGAACGGAGCCACCACCGGCAGCGTATACAGGCCCGTTATCGGCTCCCAGACCGACCACTGGTACGAGGATATGTTCCACCCGGACGCGGACGCACCGGTACTGGACTAAAACATGAGAAATTAACAGGATATGGCGCTTGACAATTTACACCATAGTGATGTATAATAAAAGCGTACAATGCCGTATATCGGCGAACCAATGAAATTTAACTGGAATTCAGAGGGGATATTATGGGGAATATCAACATGAAAGGAATAGCGCGCAGGGCGTGTGCAGTGTTCGCGGCAGTATGCACGGCGGCTGCCCCGGTGATCGGCGGCGGAGCGTTCGCGGATACGACGGATTACGACCAGGAGATCGCCCAGCTTGAACAGAAAGCAGAACAGATAAAGAAAGACAACGAAGCCCGGGAGCAGAAGATTGACTCCCTCAGCGGCAACGTTGACGAGAACAACGCCCAGATGGGACTTCTCCAGGAGCAGATAGAGGGAATAAACGACGAGATAACCACCTACGGTCAGCTTATCACGACCCAGCAGCAGAAGATCGGTGAAAAGGAAAACGAGATCTATCTCATTGAGCAGGAGATCGAAAACAAGCAGACAGAAATCGAGAACAAGCAGACGGAGATCGAGGAACTCGAAGCGCAGAACAAGGAGAACCTCAAGAAATTCGCAAAGCTCATCCGGGCGCTATATATGAACAATACCGCGGAAACCCTGCCTATCCTGGAAGGCTCCGACGACTGGTACAACTTCTTCACATACGTTGACGTGGTGCAGAACATCAGCGAGCAGAACATGGATTTCATGAACGGGCTGCTTGACGATATCCACCACCAGGAGGATCTTATCACCGGACTGGAACAGGATATCGCGCAGCTGAACTCCGACAAGGCGGATCTGCTGGACAAGAAAACCGCGCTGGAATCCGAGCTTGAGGACCTGGAGGACAAGAAGTCAGAAGTACAGCAGATAGCCAACGAGCGTACTACGGACCTCTACAACCTGAGCAGCGACAACCAGGAACTTAAGGACCAGATCAGCCAGATAAACAGCGAGATCAGTGCCTCCAACGAGGACGTTGAAGCGATAAACGCCGCAATAAAGGAGCTTATCCGCAAGAAGCAGGCGGAAAACAGCGGCGCGCCGGTATACAGTTCTGACGGATTCAGATGGCCTCTGGACAGCAATCTCCAGTACATAACCACCTACTTCGGATATGACGCATGGCGCGGCGGAAACCACTACGGCATTGACGTCGGCAACGCCGGAATAGGCGGAAAGAACATCTACGCAGCCCAGAGCGGCACAGTCATCACAGCCTACGGCGACGGCGGCTGGCACGGGGGATTCGGCAACTACATCATCATCGACCACGGCGGCGGACTCTCCACTGTTTACGCACACTGCAGCGCTGTCACCGTGTCGGTTGGTCAGACCGTGAACAAGGGCGACGTAATAGGATATGTCGGCACCACCGGCTGGTCCACTGGAAATCACCTCCACTTTGAAACCCGCGTGGACGGAACTGCGGTAAATCCGTTCAGCTACGCATACGAATATGTATGACAGCTTCCCGGAGATATGGTTATCTCCGGGATCTTTTTATCATTTCTGTGCCAATTTGTTGATTTTACCTGCAATTTAGCAATTATCCCTTGATTTCTTGATCAGAATATGGTAAAATTATATATATTGTAGGAAACATTCAAGGCAGCGCCATACCAAAAACATTTATTGAATTTTACACGCACAATCTTTATGCGGCGTTGCCCCAAAACCGGTTCGAAAAGTGAAAAA
>OLRV01000497.1_pt1 | contig 39198 bp, 19 predicted proteins | sample 1672421 | NCBI WGS metagenome assembly OLRV01 (sample SAMEA3136684, study PRJEB25190) | human gut metagenome | biome: human gut; feature: human-associated habitat; material: faeces | place: Austria | collected 2013
ATTCTTTAATATTGCTAGTAGCATTTACAGCAATAATGTTGATAGTATCAACTTACGCATAGTTCTCTACACAAAGAAACGTATTAATTAAAGGCTTAACTGGAGAAGTAAAAGTAGCAGAAGGTATGCAAATATCATTAGATGCAACTCATTGGTCAAGTACAATTGACTTATCTACTAAAGATATAGTTACAGATGCTTATACTAATATTACAGGAAGTGACCAAAATACATATACTAATTCTAATTTAAAAGTAAATGAATTACAACCGGTTTCAACAGTTGGAACGGATAGAGATGTTACAGATATAGCAATGTATAGAGGAACTAATACAGAATCAATTATATTAGATTCTATAGCTGCTGTTAAAAATTCTGTAGCTTCAACAGATGAAGGACAAAATGATCCTTCAAAACCAGATTATCCAGGATATTTTGCATTTGATTTATTTATACAAAATTCAGGTTTGAAAGAGGGAGACACACAAGGGACAACAGTTGAATCATTGCAATTAGATTCAACTTCTTCAGTAACAGTCAAGGCAAGTGGTGGAAATTCAGCAACAGGATTACAAAATACACCTAGAGTTGCATTTGCAAAATTTTCAGGAACAGCTGATGTAGGTGCTGAAAATGCAACACAGGTTTTACCTAGTACAAATTCAACTACTTCAAAAATTACAGATATTGCAATATGGGAACCAAATAGTGATAAACACGTAACTAACATAGTAAATTCAAACAACTATATTATATGGAATAATGAAGATAAAACTTCTTATAAAATAACTGCAGAGGCTGATACTGCTACAGGAATATCACCATTTGCTGATGGTCAAGTATTACCTACATATGGATTAACTTCTGCTGCAGTTGGTAAAAAAATCACAAATATATATAACTGGTCAAAAGCAAGTGGTACACCTGCTGGTACAGATCAAGGATATTTGGCTAAACAAAATGTTGTTGCTACTCCAGCAAGTAATGATAAAGTTATGTTTTTAAAATCAACAACAGATGGATCAACAGACTTTGAGATTGTAAAAAATGCTATTACTAAATTAAGAATTTATGTATGGCTTGAAGGACAAGATGTTGATACAACAAACTATGCATCACATGGTGGTGGAATAACTGTAAATATTGGATTAGTAAAAAGCTTTACAGATACAAGCTTGCTAGGAAATACAAGTTCTGGTTCAGCTAACAACAAAGGTAATACTTAATTAATTAGACTCTATATCAATAGTTGGGGTGAAAAACTTTAAAAGTTTTTTGCCTCAGCTTTTTTAGTACATTTAATGTTTAAACTAAAAAATATTAATATTAAATTTGAAACTAAAAAAAGACACTAAACATTATAGCTAGTGTCTTTTTTCGGTGTCCATGTTATTAAATGCAAAAAAAGATTGAGATAGAAAACACTTAAGTTTTCAGTCTCAACCTTTAAATTGTGATTTTGTTATTGAATTTTAGTTAGATTTTATCCAACTACTTCTCCTTTACATAGACCAACGTCAACTTCTATTCCTCCACCATGTGATGCGTAGTTAACGCAGTCTGGGTCTTGTCCTTCAAGCCATACATACATTCTTAATCTTATGATTGTGTTCTTTTTGATTTGGAATTGTTTAACATCTCCTGTTGGATTTTTTGTATAAATAGCTGTTTCAGGTGAACTTACACTTATTAAGTTTTTAACAGCTGCTGTATCTCCAGCATCTGTTTGTAAAGAAATTTGTTTCTTTAAACTTGCATTTGTTGTACCATCCCAGTTATATAAATCTGTAAATGATGCAGCTGTAGCAGAGTCTGCAGTTAAAGCATATGTAGGTATTTTTTCTGTTGCTGTATATTTAGCTTTTCCAGCTACTGCTGTTGCAGCAAGATAACCTGTAGCATCAGCATCTTTCCAAGTAATATCATTATAGTTTGTTACTATGTATGGAACGTGAGCATTTGAGTTTGGTTCCCAAATAGCAACATCCTCAATTGTTTTTCCTTCTCCTGTTGTTGCTGCTAATGTTGCATCTTGTAAAGCATCTACCGCTGCTGTATCTTTAAACATAGCAAATGCAACTCTAGGTGTATTTTGTAAACCTGTTGTATCAGATCCTCCAGCTTTTACTGCTACAGTTGATCCAGATGATAATTGTAATGTTTCTTTAGCTGTTCCCTGTTCTTCTCCTCCTTCTGTATTAATTCTTGATGAGTTTCTTAAGAATAAATCGATTGCATAATATCCAGGATACTTAGCATCTGTTGCTGTTGTTGATGAATTCAATCCATCAACTGTTACGATACTATTTAATTTCTTTGTATCTTCATTAACACCTCTGTAGAATGGAATTTCAGCTTTTTCAATTCCTTCTGCACCATTTGATGATACTGGTAATAATTCTGTTGGTATAATGTTATGTTCTGCACTTCCATATAATTGTTTTAATGTTGTTTGGTCTGAGTATTGAGAGAAGTCAACCTCTTGTGACCATTTGTCTGCATCTAGAGAAATTTCTAGTCCTTCCGCTACTTTTACTGTTCCAACCAAGTTAGAAATTGTTACGTTCCTTTGTGTAGAGAACCACGCGTATGTTGATACTATCAACATTATTGCTGTAAATGCTACTAGCAATATTAAAGAATTTAATCTTCTTCTTGAATTCTTTTGTTTGTTTTCTTCCATTTTCTTTTTTCCTTCCTTTTCTTTCAAATTTTATCTTTTTTAAATTTTATAAACTATTTTTACTTTTGCATTTTGTACTATTTAAGTTGCGCAAAAGTTTCATTTTGTCACATCATAGTGAGTTATCTTTGGGTTTGTGGTACTTCATCTTGCTGTAAAATATGTTCTTCTGTTAAAGTCATATGCATTTTGATTTCTCCACCAATTAAGTCATCTGTACACTCTGGATCATCCCCCTCTACCCATATAACAACAGTATACTTGTCAATGTCACCAACTTTAAAATTTTCTGTTTTTTCAAGCATAACTGTTTCTTTATCCTTAAATGGTATTGTATTTGGCTCAGGTTGTTCGGTAGACCTATTATTTTTTGCATATATAACTTTGTTTCCATTTTTTATGACCATGACTCTTATTGCTTCATCTACATCTTTTATTACATCATCAATTTTAATTGTTGTCCAATAATTTATTGTATCTTGCCCCATATTTTCTGCATAAAAAGTATAAGCAATATAGTTCTTACCATTGTGTGAACCATCACCTTCGTTGTCTATATCTTCTGGTAACCAATTCACTGAAATGTCTGTAAAAAAGTCGATATCTTTTGATCTCAAGAATGTTCTGGTATATTTGTTTTGGTCTTCATATATTACCAGACCACTTTCTCTTCCGTATTCGCTATCAAGAGTTACTGTAAAATTTTCACCCTTATAAAATATTGATAATATTATATATACATTTATTAAAAATAATATAATTATTACTAGCAATATTTTAAAAACTGTCTTTCGTGTTTTCTTCTTTTTTTCCTTCTTTGCCTTTTCTTCCAGTTTTTGAGCCGCTATTGTTTCATCAACTTTGTCTTCTAATGTTTCTTCATTTTCTATTGTTTCATTCGCCATAATCTCACCTGGTTCTCCAAAAAAATATTTTTTTCAACAAATTCTATTAACATTATACTTAGTCTTTTAATGTTTGTCAACGATTTTAATATTACATTTATGTTACAATTATATTACATTTTGTTTTGCTTTTTAAAATAGCCCTAATATCTTGATTTTACTGGTTTTGGCGTAATATACTACTTGTTATTTTCACATATATTTCCACTGCTTTTTGAGAATTGTTTGTTCCTTCTTTATAGAAATTATACGCATCTTTTCCAAACTTGGTATCTAATATATCTTTTGCCAATTTTTCTTCTTCATTTGCCCCTTCTTCATAAGGCCAATCTACATTAAATTTAAATGTAGTCACTGCATTAGGAGTACTTGAATCACTAACATATTTTCCATCTAATCTGTCTCTATCATATGTGTAACTAACATTGAATGGATATTGCGTGTTATCAGAAAATATATATGTTGTATTGCCTTCTGTTACAATTCCATTATCAGCTTTTATTTTGTCTAAAACTTCTTGTCCAAATATTTTTACAGATAGTAATTCATATTTGATTGTTGTACTAGTTGTTCCAAGATTATAAACGTGAACTACATCTTGCCTTTCTGGCATTCCAGGGTATAGTTCATCTATGGTAAATACCGCTGTTTGATCGAGAATCTCATTTTCATCCTCATTAACATAGTAAGCCACATCCCAAGAGGTAACATCTCCCTCCAGTCCTTTTAAATCAACATCTTTGTCTGCACTAAACCACGCATAGGTATTTACTATTAATATTACTGAAAACACTAAAAGTAATTTTATTCTAGTTGCTATGCTTCTTTTTTTAACTCTTCTGAATTCACGTAATATATTCATAAACCCTCCTATCTTTTGAAACTTAAATAAATAGAACATCATTCTTCATCTGTTTTATCTTCTTGTTCATCTTTTGCATTTTCTTCAACGTCTATATCGTTGTTTTCTTCTATTTTTTCTTCGTCTTCCAGCTCTGCATCTTCATCTGAATCACTTGTAATTCCAGATTCTGCAAGTTGTTTTAATTTTATCTTTTCTGGAAATTTAAATGCAATAAATACATTTAATACCAAGATAAATATAATTATAAATGCAGTATATATATTTGTTGCTAAATCATATAATATAGCTAAAATTGCAGATTTATATTTTACTACACCATATATTTGACTTGGTTTAATTTGTGGATCTTCCACACTACCACTTGCAAGTCCTTTTGCATGAAATGTAAAATTATTATTCTGGTCTTTATCTATTCCTATAACTTCGTGCATGATTATCTTACCGTTGTATTCGCCATAGGTTCCTCTATAAACAATATCATCTCCAACTTTAATAGTACTTGGATCAATTGTTTTACTTATTACTACTTCTCCTATATCATATTGCGGAATCATACTTCCTGTAATAACTCTGAATATTCTATATCCACCAATTGAACCATTACTATCAGTAATTTTTTGTAAAATAATGATTGCCGTTAATATAAAGCAAAATATTATTAAGATTTGATAGAAAATCTTAAATATTATTTTTATTACTTTTTTTATTATATCATTTTTCGAATAAATATCATTTTCCATTTTCATTACCTCTTCTATAGATGATAATTGTCTCTAAGTTTCTTTATCTCATACTTTTTTCTTTTAATTTTTCTAGTATTCTTTTTTTGCTCTTTTAAACTAATTAAAATATAAACTATAAAAATAAATATAACTATATTAATAAGTCCTCTTACATTTTGTATATAACCAACAATTTTTCCTATTTTTCTTACTCTAAATAGCATTCTTCCAAAGACTTGGTCACCTTTTATTGGCACTGGATCTTGTACTTCGTTATTATCGCCTTTAGTAGTAATTAAAACATTTGCATCTTTTGTAATTTGTATTATTCTATGTGAAACTGTTCTTCCATCTATTTCATATGTTATGATATCCCCAACTTGTAATTCTGTTGGTTTGCACTTTTTAACAACTACTACATCATTTACATCTAATGTAGGTACCATACTTTCAGATATAATGTTAAAAACGTAAATTCCACATATATGAGTATTTTCTTCAAATGATAATATCAAATTAATAATAAACAAAATAAACAAAATACTCAATAAAACTATTTTAAATATTTTATGTTTTATTTTCTTATTTTTAATTTTACTAGAAATTTTATCTACATTATATTCCACTTTCTCACACCCAATTACTTCTTTAGCATTCCTTTTACAGTCATAATGTATTGTAAATTTTCAATTGAAAATTCACTCTTCAAAATATTGTTGTAATTTGTAATGATAGCAACTTTCTTCATAAAATCTTCGATGCTATCTTCCTGAAAATTATCTTTTGAAACTTGTATTCCAAATAATTTATACTTGTCTTTAATTATAATAGCTAATTCTTTTTTCTCGCTTATTTGTACATAATTTATTACTCCGAAATTTGTAAATGTAATATAATCTCTTATTTCTTTTATCATTTCTCCTAATTCTTTATCTGTTATTTCATCATTTTTCTTTATGATTGCTCTTGCCATGAATCCATAGTCATTGCTTGCTAATGTTAATACATCAAGAACAGATGAAATTTCATTAATTTTTTCCATTATATTTTTCTTCATTATTTCTCCATCTAAATCCATGTAAGTTTTCTTCAAATCAAGAATTAGATTATTTCTTTGTAAAATCATTTCACTTTCTTTTTTTTCATTTGCAGATACTTTTTTAAAGAATCCTTTTTCTGGTTTATCAATTTTTTCATTTAGTTTAAATATCTCCACAGTTAATTTCTTGATACTTTCTTTCAAAAGATCATACTGTGTTTTCTTTGCCTTTTTTTCCTTTTTCTCTTTATCTGCCTCTTGTTTCTTTAATTCTTCCTCTCTAATTTTTAATACTTCATCATTTAAAAACTTGTATGCACAAAATCTTGAATATTCATTTAAATTATCATTTAATTTTTCAACATTCTCGTCCATTTCTTTCTTTTCTTGTTCTGATATTTTAGTAATGTCTTTAGAAATTAACTCTAGATACATTTTCTGATAATTATCTGTTTTGTAATCATTGATATTCCATAATCCACTAAAAAAGTTTTGTATTATAACCTTACTATCGACTTCTTCTAACAAATGTTTCTTTTTAATAAGATTATTTTTGCTTTCTTCAATTTCTTCTTGTGTAGCTTTTAAATCTTTAGTAATTTCTTCTGTCTTCATATCATAGAATTTCTTTATATGTTCTTCATGCTTGTCATATATATATCTTATATTTGCATATAAATGTGATACCATTTCTGAACATTTCAAATATACTTTTTCAAATGTTGCTTTAACTCTTTCTGAATTAATATCTCCATTATATGCCTCTTCTAATAAGACTTCCATATACTCTTTAGCATATTCGCTTATATTAAAATCTTCTGCAGTAAGTTTAATTCCTACTGTTTCAAAATTTTTTACAGTTTCCAATAATTCACTGTTTAATCTTTGTAAATCACTCTTATAATATCCATTGACATTATACATTATTTTGTCTAATCCCATCTTCGCAAATGGAGAACGATCATTTATTGTATTTATTGAATTTACGTATTTTTCAATTTCAGCTTCTATTTCTGAAATCTGTGGATTTTTTTCTACATCTATAAGTTTATTGTATCTTTCTTCTATGTCTTTCATTAATTTATCATTTAAGTATTCATATTTTTCAGTCATCTCTTTTATTGTTTCTAATAGAGTTTTTATTGCTTTGATTCCATTTCTTGGTAGAACAGCTATAACATCTTTATCTGTACTTATTTGTTTTTCAATATTTTCAACTAATTCTTTCATGAATTTTCCTCCTCTAATTTCTTAATATTATCCTGTTCGCTATTTAGAAACTTTAAGAAGCTCTCTACTTGTTTTTTCACATTTAATATTTCATCATCTTCTAATTTTTCTGTCTTAACATTTTTTATTTCCAAAAAACTCACCCCTCTATTTTATCATTTGATACTTAAGCAATATATTGTGAAAATGTCACAATTGCCTTATATTTTAAAATTGTATGTACTTTATCAGCATCACTAGCTGTATTTTTTTCTCCTCTAAATTGAGTATCTGAAGCATTGTTCATAGTACTGCCTTCACCATCATTCCATCTAAATAGAATTCTTATGTCTTTTTTCTTTTCTCCATTACTATCTAATTCTGTTGTAGGATCAATAACACCTTTTATTTCTTTAGTTTCTACTACTTCTGGATTTTCTCCATCAATAACTGAATATCCATAAATTTCAAAATCCGCTAACTTTGTGTTATTTAATTGCTCTATAGAAAATGTATATTCAAAAGCTAAATCTACATAGTTGTAATCTAAAACCATATCAAAATAACCTTCTCTTCCTGGAATTAGAGTTTCATTACTATTCATATTTTCATTTTCTACAAGCACTGGTTGCATTATTTTGCTTAATGAGTCCATATCATGAATATTATTGTTATTTATGTTTATTACCCATTTTTTTATGTTGGTATTATATGTTGTTCCAACTTTTTCGAAATATTTTGCATAGGTTCTTTGTATAGAAAAAAATGTAATTAATATTGATATAATAAATAATATTTCTATTATTCTTATCGTATTTTTTCTCTTCATATACTAATCCCTTTCAACTTTTTTATCATAATTTGCCTTTAAAACTCTAAAGAATATATATAAAGTTAATGGCAATACTGCTCCAAAGTAAAAGATATATTTGTTATTTAAAAGTTTGCATAGTAATGTTAATATTGGCATTTTAAATTGTACCACACCATTTATTTGATTTCCATACACTACAGGATCCTCTAGATTATTAGCAATACCTTGTGTGTGAAATTCCTTTTTTCCATCTACTTCTTGAATATCAATTACTCTATGGGTTATTAATATTCCTTTTACAGATGAACTTTCTCCTAAATATGTTACATCATCTCCAACTTTAATTTTGTCAACATCTTGTTTTTTTACTAATATAACATCTCCTATTTGATATTTAGGAATCATACTTCCTGTCTGTACTCTAAAGATTCTATATCCGAAGAAAGATTCTTTATTATTAGTAACTTTTTGTACTATTATAATTAAAGATATAAGTACAATTAATAATGTTACTAGTTTTACTATGATATCCCATAAAATTTTAAATGTTTTCCTCACAGTTTTATTTTTTTTAGTCGGAACTTTTTCTTTTGCTTCTTCGCTTTCCATTTATTTTAACCTCACTTCTTTAGCATTTGCCATATATTTATCAATTTTTTCTTTAAATTTATCTTCTATTGGTTTTAATGATATTAATTTTCTTGTTTTCATTACTAACAACTTATCTGTTATCAATTTATTTATGTCTTTTTCTGACATATCTGGATTTAATTCTATAATCTTTTCAATTAAGGCATCTGTTAATTCTTTTGTAACTTTTTTATCTTCTATTGCTGTTTTCGCCTTTCCTTTAAATTGATTTTCTAGATCTGTGCTTTTAAATATAGAATGCATCAAGAATATATCTTCATCTAGTAGTTTTTTCACCATTCCTTTTTCTTCAAATTCGCTACTCTCATTTGTAATCTTATCATTTAATTCAATTTGCTCACTTAAGTAATTCCATAGTTTTACAGCATATTGAAAATTTACGTTTTTAAGCAAAACATTTGTCATCTTTAATGGTGCTTTTACATATGTAGCTTTTTTGGAAACTAATGTTACATATACATCAGTTTGTTTTAAAACCTTTAATTTCTTTTTTATATCAGCAATTCTTTCTGCACTACCATCTGTTTTTCTAATTCCTGTTAGTACTTCTGAATTATACTCTACATTTACATTTACTTTTTCTTTTTTTAGTTTTATAGAAGCTTCATAATTAGCCTTTTGATAGTTCTTTCCTTTATATTCGTTAGGAGATTGCTTTTCTCTTAAATATATAAAATCTTCTATTAATTTTATTAATGTATATAAAAACCTATTTTCATATGTAAGAAATGTTTCTTCTTTATAGGCATTTAATATTTTCTTTGGTACAACTTCGCCACTTTGTTGATTATATCTATCTACAAGATTTACATTTTTAGATAAATGTTTTACACTTTCTACTGTTACTTTTTTTATCAACTCTATTTTAATGATTTCTTCCTCTGTAACAATATTTTTTATTTGCTTGGTTAATGCCTTTTCAAGATATGGCATTGTAAATTCTACCATATCTATCCATTCATTATTTTCTGTAACCCTACTTTTGCTTACATCCATAAGTAATTTCGAATCTATCTGACCAAGAAACTGTACTGATTTTTCTCTTTCTATACTGGCTAATTTCAAAATATTTAAGTCCTTCATTTTCTTTCCCCCGTTATGAACTAAGACATCTTCTTAAGTCTCAATAAAAATTCTATACATTCTGCCATTTTACCTTTTCCAAAATTTTTGTCCAAGAATTCTATATATCCATCAATTTCATCTCTAATTAAAGTTAAGTTCAATCCTTCGAATTTTCTTAATACTTTTTTGGCCATGAAATAATCTACAGCATCAGTTTCATCTCCTCCGCATGCAACATACACTGGAACGAATTTTCTCATGTGTTTTACGATACGGTTACCAAACGCAACCCTGAAATGCTTAATTGTGTAGTTATCCATGTCATCTATTTTCTTTAGTGTTGCTGGTGATATTGCATAATCAACCATAGCTTTTTCAAATAGACCATTTAAATAAGAATAATTTACATCAAGTGCATCTACTTCATCTGGTTCAAATGCAATACCCTTTTCGTTAATATCTATAGGCATAGCTCTATCGTATACCTTATCTGTTACCATGAATGTAGAGTCATCGTTGTTGATTGTTCCTATATACCAAGCATTTGGTGGAATTTGTAATTTTCCTCTTATTAATTTCTTTGGATCTGATGGCCACGAACTTTGTACAACCTCAATTTTCCAATCTTTTGTACTGTGCATTTCTAGAATTGATAACATTTCTGCAAAATAATACTCAACACGTGCCAAGTTCATCTCATCTAGGATTACTGTAAATATTTCGTCTGTATATCCAGCTTCATATAAATATGCTAAGAAGTCTGTTTCATTGAATTTTTTTGTAAATTCGTTTAAGTAACCAAATATATCTGTTCTATCTCTCCAAGATGGTTGTACAGATGCTACACATGATGGGTGTTTTACGAAATTACCCCATGCTAATGATATAGATGTTTTACCTGTACCAGATATACCTTGTAAAATTACTAATTTTGTAGAAGCTATTGCAGATACGAATAATCTTATCATTTTTTCACTATAATATAACTTTAATTTACTAGCTGCAAAATTTCTAAATCTATAACAAAATTCAGGTAAAGTAAATGAATTATGATAGTCTTTTTGTTTATATTTTGCATATTCTTGGTCTATTAAAGTAAGTTTTGAAAATCTACTTTGTTTACTTGGGTCAATTGCTTCGTCATTACTTCCTCCACCTTGACTTCCACCTGCTACGCCAGCTCTTGCTCCAACACCTGCTAATGCTGGTCTATTTACACCTATACTTGGAGGATTATTAACTCCTAATTCTGGTGTTTTCATAGCTAACAATTGCAATTTTTCATCAACTAATTCATCAACTTGATTATTTAATGTATCTATTTGTTTTAATAATTCATCTTGATCAATTATTTTTTTTCTCCACTTCATATGTTTTTTTAGGAAGAAAACTATTAATCCAATAATGCTTCCAATTACTATTACTAAACATATTATTGCAATTCCAGTTAATAACCATTCTGAGGTATTAAAGTCATTAGCATAATTTTTTATTATATAGTAATATTGTGGAAAATTAAATAAATTAACTATTCCTTTCCATATTCCATCAAACATTTCTCCAAACCCTGAGAAAAACTGATGCAAAAATTCAAATAAAAATCTACCATATGTTTCCATATTTCTATCTCCTGTTTCTTTGTTATTTAAATACTACATTAGTAAATAATGTTTTGTTGTTCTTTAAGTCTCTGTATAATACTAAATTTTTTTGAGCTATAACAATTTTAAACATTTTTAATTCTTCAACATCCTCTATGTTTTGTATTGAATTGTCCAGAGTAATTGTAAAATTAAAGCCCTTTTTAGTGTACTCAAACACACTTTTTTTATTTTTTATATAATCTGAATACATAATGTTTAGACTTATTTCAGATTGCAATGCTTGATTGTCTATAATAGATAATAAACTATCTAGTTTTTGCTTCTTTTTAAATAAAGTTGGAGCAAATTCTGCAATATATGTATCTTTAAAACTCCCATTAACAATATCTCTTATAACTATTATACTTAATAATAAATATTCTACTTGAAGTTTATCTTCTGCAATAATTCCCTCTGAAAATACTTGAGCTACTGCTTGGCTACTATATTGCATTGGCATTTTTACATTATATAATAATTCTACAAAAAACAAGTCATCTCTTAATTCACTATTTTCGAAGTTTAACATAAATTCATCAGTATCAAACTTGTCCAAAAACAAATCTTTTGATAATAAATCGCTTTTTATTTCCTTATAAATTTTATCTTCTGCATCTTTTGGTACTTTAAATCCATATGCTTCACTAGCAACTGCTAATGCTTTAGCTACAATTTCTTTGATGCTTCCAATAGTTTTAAAGTTTTCTATATTTCTTACATTATCAAAAAACAATATATATCCAAAAACTTCTTTTACTGTACTAATTACTTTAAGTCTTTGTTGTTTTTCACTTAAGCTTTCTGCTTCTTTTTCGCATTTTTCCATCAATGTATCTTCTTTATAATCCAGTTCATCTAATATTCGCAAGTAAAAAGCCCTGGCTGGCTTTTCTATATTTATAATATTATAATATCTTGCATTTATATATGTTCTTAAATATTCATTTACTATGTTTTCATCATAATATTGATTAAATATAAGTTTCATATATTTTTTTATTTTTCTTTCTGTAAAGCTTAGATACACATCCATTAAATTCTTCATGTTACCTCTACTCCTCGATTACTTGTTTTGCAGTTAAATCTAATTTTATATATTCCATTAAATCTGCATACTCAAGATTTGTGTTATTTGATTTTGGAAATTTTACTTTTATAACAAAAGTATCTGTTTGATCTGTTCCTTGTTTCATCTTTAGTCCATTGGCATCTGTATCAAGTTTTATCTGCCTATAATAAGTTCCATCTTCATCTTGAATTAATTCTTCTGTTTTTTTACATGCTTTACCATTTTTTTGTACATCATATTCTAATGGCAAATTTGTTGTCATTTTTAAAACTAAATCATAAGTTAAATCTGTTTCAGCTTTTTTATTGCCTTCAAAGTTTGATACAGTAAATGAATAATCATATGTTGTATCTGCTGGATAAATATCTCTAATTACAACTTGATTTGATTCAAATGTATTGTTTACTATCCAAAATGCTACATCAACGTCTTTGCTTGATGTTGCATCAGATTCGTATCTTGCTAAAGTATTTCTAATCAAAATAATTGCAACTACTATTATAGCAATTAGTACTAATATTACAAGAAGTTTTTTTAATTTTTTTTTATCCAACATTTTCATCACCTGTTTTCTCTTTATATAAGACAATTATTACAAATAAAATTAATGTAATACAAACTGGTATTATTACTTGTATATCTGAAAATACTTGTTTCCAAACAGATACATGATTTATGCAAAATACAACTTTTCCAATGACCGAATCTTTAGTAATTGGTGCATCTTCTGAATTGTTGTTATCACCTTTTGCAACAATAGTATCATTTTCCATTTTCACTATTCTATGTGTTATAATTGCTTTTCCATTTTTATATGTTATAATATCATTTTCATTCAAATCATGATTTCCTAATTTTACAAATACAATATCATCTATTTCAATTGTTGGTGACATACTACCTGTCTCAGTTTTAAAAACAGTATATCCAAATATATCTGCATACTCTTTTCCTAATACACTAATTTGAAAGAAGCTACAAATTGCAATAATAGCAATGATACTTAATAAAATAATTATAATATTCATAATTTTATATTGTTTCATTTGTTATCCCTTCTCCTGTGTATTGTTTTAAATTAATCTCCAATGGAATTGTAATTTTGCCTCCATCTTCTGTACTTCCTATAATAGAATCATTTTCATTGTTTTCTTCAAGATTTATCCATTCAAAATACATTTTTATATGGTTCTTATAGCTTTCATTTATTTTTCCTATTGGTATAATCGCTGTATGAGATTCTACTCCTGTATTTACATCTTCATTTGTAATTTTATCTGTTTCTCCATCTTTTTGAAAATAATTTTCTACTTTTACTAATGTTAATTTTGCTTCTTTAATTGAACTTAATTTAATGTCAAGAGTATAAAGAATAGATACATCTGTATTGGTTGGATCTATAACTACCTCAAAACACGCTTGTGTTCCTGGTGCAAACTTTCCTGTTTTAACTGTTGCAGAATCTAAATATGTTAAATTATCTTCTGACATGTCAAATGTTTGTTTTTCTCCACCTGATGATATATCTACTCCATTTACTTTTATTGACCATACTCCTAATAAATTAGAATAATTACCTTCTATTTTTTCTTTATACAATGCATACATATTTGTAATTTGGAATAAAGATATTATTAACATTATTAATAATAAAATTGTTAATATTTTTTTCATTTATCCTTCCTTTACATCTGATTGATTTGCATCATTTGTTTTTACTACTTTTTTGGTAGTTGTTTTTGCTTTTGCTTGAGTTGTTGTTTTCTTAGTAGCTGGTTTTGATTCTGTTTTAGCTACTGGTTTCTTAGTTGCTGGTTTTGGTTCTGTTTTAGCCACTTGTACCTTAGTGGCTGTTTCTGTTTGAACCGCTTGAGCTGCTTGTTTTTTCTTGCTACCTTCTCCATATTTTAATTCCATCGCTAATTCAAATGCTTCTTGTAAGAATAGCAATAGTGATACAATTACTATACAGAATAAGTATCCCCATTTTGATTCTAATAGTGATAAAGCATATCCCCAACCATTTATAACGATTGTGTCACTTTCTTTTCCTATTAAGTAGTCACTAGCGTAATTTTCATCATCTGTAGTAACATATGTTATATGTCTACCTTGTTGTGTTTTTGATTGTAAAGTTTTATTAACAACCTCATATTCTTGGCTGTTAAGTACTTTATATAAAAACATACCATCATTTTCTTTTAAATTTTTATCACTTGTGTGCTTTATTAATAGTATAGAGCCTTGTTTATATTCTGGTTCTAATGAATCATCATTAACAATATAAACAGTATATCCCCCAATTTCGCTACAATTGTATTCATTATATGTTAATAGTAATAATGTTACTGTAATTGCAATTATAGCATATATTACAAACACAATTGACCCTAGTACTTTTTTCATGCTTTTTCTCCTTTTCTATTTTTTTTCTAATTTTATTAGTTGTGTTGCAGTTAAATCTCCATTTAATATTACACTAATGTTGTATTGTTCACCAACATCTAAACTTTGGATCCATGTTTCCATTGAACCTAAAACATTTTCGTCTGCTCCTATTAATATTGCCTCAAGTCTTTCATCTTCAACTTTTTGATCTGTTGTGTTATTTATTGATAAAGATACCATTGTTTTGTCTTCATCTTTTAAATATTCCATATAAACATTGCTTACTTCCATATCGCTATAAGTTGTGTCTGGTAGCATGATTACTTGTTGCTCATCACCATTATTTGTTGTATTATTGTTTTTCTTTTTATTTACATTAACTACAATAAGAACAATTATTAATACAATTGCAATTATTGCTATTAATGTTGTTATAAGCATTTTTTTACCTTTTCTTACCTTTTTCATCTTTTTCCTCCTTTTTATCTATTATAATTTATACCATATCTACTTTTAAAAGTCTATACCTTTTTTAAATAATTTTCTAAATAGTTACCTTGATTACGCTCGAAGCCGCTCCGGCTGGGTATTTATAGCTTTGTGACATATCCACCTTGTAAAATTTTACATATTTTACAGCCTCTGCATCCATATTAAAAACTAGCTTTTTTATGTAATCATTTCCATCAATTTGTGTTGTTTCTGAGCTGATTTTATTTATATAAATTTCATCATTTAAATCTAATCTAACTTTTTTTGGATCAAATTCCAAAGTAACTTGTATTCCTGATTCGTGAAGATTTTTTAATTTTAATACTGCATAATTTCTATTTACTTCATCTTCAATCTCCCAAGAATTTACTGTTTGTTGAACAATTTTTAAAGAAACATCACAAGAAATTTCTTTTATATATGGTACTTCTGTTCTGGCTTTTATCTTTACTGTTACTGTTTCACCTTTATTAATTTGAACTAAAGGAGTTACATAAAAAGTAACCGTAGTTGAATTTGTTGTTTTATATATTGTACCTGTTGTTGATGTTGGTCCATCTTCTGAACCAATATTACATTTAATTTTATCTTTTTGCACTACTTCACATGAAATTGAGTAATCTAAATCATAATCTAATTTTAATAATGTATTTTGATAACTATATAACTCAACATTAATTTTGTAAACATCTATACCTCCCCAATTTTCATAAGTGTAAGTTTGTCCACCTAATGCTAACAAATCACTTGTAAAAAAGAATTGTTTTGATAGAAAATAAGATTCTTTTATGCTATTGTAAAAATATCTACCAAATACTGATAATGTTATTATTAAAACAATAAGAAATATGGTTATTCCAACTTTTAGTTTATTTATTTTTTTATGTTTTCTCATCTTTCGCATTCAATCCTCTCTTTATTCATAGCATAGGCACAACCCATTGTCGTGCCTATGTATTTTTATTAATCAGTAACAATAAATGTCTTTCTTACTGTTTGAATTATGGCATCATCGAAACATGCTTTAAATACTAATTTGTATTCACCTGTACTTACGTTTTCTTTTAATGTATTTTCAAATTGTACTATTTCTTCTTCTACTGGTGTTGCATAATTTCGTTTTTCCATAATTACATATTCTGTTGTTGCACCTTCAGTGTTTGACATTCCAGCTTCCTCTGGAGTTTTCCAATCACCGTCTAATACTGTTTTCAAGTCGACTGGTGTGTACTCAGTTCCAGTATAAGTTTTTGTACCATCTTCGTTTTCTGTATAAGTTGCATTACGCTTATATAACTCTACTCTTACGTTAGTACCACTTGATGGAGCTCCTACTCTTACTTTGATATCTACATTTTGATTTCCTTCTAAGTTATTTCTTGTTGCTTTATTCAAAATTCTGCTTCCATCAATAGCTTCAATTCCAACTAGTCCTACTGTCTTATTAATAAATGTTATATAGAATTCTTTTACTATCTTTGTCTCACCACCGTAATACTTTCCATCATCAGATGTAAAGAAGTATACTTTTGCTACATAATTTCCTGCTGGTACATTATATTGAGTTAATGATAATGTATATTTCTTTTGTAATACTGATAATCCTTCAGATAATGGAACTCTTATTACTCCATCATCTCCAGCTTTATAAACTTCTGTTGCATCACTAGAGTTTGTAAGTTTAAAGTTTTGCATTTCTGGAGCATTAACTCTTTCTCCATTCTCTGTTGTTATTTCGATTGCTATACCTGCTATTTTGCCTTCATATTTTGTATCTCTAATGTTTACTCCTGATGAAACTTCTTGTTCTTGTAATACTGTGTTTAATGTAAATGGTATATCTATGTTTTCAACTGCTGAATATGACCTTGATTCATTACTAATTGTTTCTGACATTGTTGCATTTCTATTATATAAATTATATTTTATGTCTTTGTCTCCATTATCATATTTTAATTGTCCAGCTGAATTTCTTAATTCTAAGTATGTTTCTTGTTCTAGTTGATTTGCATTAATATTTGAATTTCTAAAGTCTATTGATATGTCGTATTTTTCAAATACATATCCATCATGGTAATATATACTATTGTTGTCTGCATATTTAGTTCCAACGCTTGTACTTCCCATATCTATAAATTTAGATAATTTGTAAATATATCTTGTCTTTCCATCTACTGTTTCTGTACTATCATAATCTGAATCACTTGGAACTTGATAATAGTAAACTTTATTTACTGTATCACCTTGTCCATAGTCTCTCATTGTTAATTTTGTTCCTGCTGTTAGTTTTACAGTTGATGATAATACTCTATAATCTTCTGATGTATAAATTGTTTCTTTTGCATTCTTATATAATAAGTAAGTTAAATCAACCTTGCTATCTGTTGTGTAATTTAATTCTGTTTCTGTGCTATTTGTAAAGCTTGGTGTATATTGTTCTTTATCTTCCTCATATATAGATTGTAATGTTACAGATATTACTACTTTGAATACTCCACCTTGTGTTGTATCTTCACCTGTAGTAGTTTTTCCTGTTAATACAATATTTACATTTCCAAGATCTTGATCTTCTGAAACATTCATTGAATTATATATCTTAAAGATTAATTTACCTGGTGTACTTGTTGAATCTGTTTTATAATATGTTGTTCCATCAATCTTACCATAATCTTCTGACAATATTGTTGTTGTTCCGCTCTTTACCCATCCAGTTCTATCTGTTGACATTGTTAATCCAAAGGTATTATTTGCATTGCTTGAAATTGTTGGAATATCTAATGGATTTATTAAATTAATGTCTGGGTTTAAAGCATTTACACTGACTCTGTTTACTGTGTATGTTGCATTTGGTTTATATTTATAATCTAGCAATAATTCTGACATAGAGTATGTTGAATATGTTGATGCTATTAATGTTGTTGAATAATTTACAATATCTCCACCAGCAATCCAATCATAATATGTTCCATAATCTGTTACTTCTATAATTTCTGGAGTTACTGTAACATTATTTGGATTTGAATAATCTCCAACATTTGTATAGAAGCCATCTACTGTTGTATCATGATTTGACTTATGTCTTCCTTCTATATATGTACCATTTGCGAAGAAGCCTTCTACTCCTCCACCAGAATAGTTCGGATCATATATATCAAAATCTTTACCTCCAGTTTGACGGTTTATTCTGTACATTCCGAAGAATGCCATACCATTTACATCTCCCCAAATATCTTGACTTGAATTACTATAAATATCTCCCTCTTGTTTAGCAAATACTAAGTTAATACCTTCTAGTGTATATATTCTATTGTCAACATTTCTTGTTACTGCACCATCTGCAATACTTACTGTCTGTTTCGTTGATGTTCCATCTCCATCTGTCTTAACACTTTCAAATCCATTTACTAAGTTAAATCCTCTTTGAGTATAAAGTGTAGTTCCATTTTGTAGTGTTAATCCATTTGAAATTCTATTTAAAGTATATCTTGTTGTTTTATAATAGTTATTTACATCTTGTTCTCCAACTAACTCTAAATATGAGTGGTCAATATATACTTTTCCAGTTCTTTCTATTGATGCAATTCTGTAAGATTCTGTTGATGAACCGAAATCTTTTACTGTAATTGTTGAACCATCTACTTCATTTGAGTAAGATGCTGCATTTCCAGCTCCAAATATGCTTCCACTAAATGAAATTGTTGATTGTGTACTGTTGTCAAGAGTTACATGTGTATCTCCATAAACACTTATTGTATCAAAATCATAATCCTTTTGTGATTGTCTATTTGATGCTTTATAAGAATCTCCTCCTGCATAAATATTTCCTCTAATGTTAATACTTGCTGCGGTTAAGTCCTTATCAGCTACTGCATCTCTACCAATATTTACATTTGTTGTTCCATAAACCTTAGATTCTTTTGAACCTCCATTAATGTCTTTATTTATAGAACCACCTGTAATATTGATTGTTGTTGAACCTGTTTCTTCTGCTGTACCGATAGCAGATCTAAATCCACCACCATATAATTCTCCAGTTATTACCGAAATACCTGAAATATTAATTGTTGCATTTTGTGTTGTTCCTCTTCCATAGTTTCCACCATATACATTTTTAACTGATGAATCTACAATGTTTACTATTGCATTTGTTGTTTGTCCTCCATCACCAGTTCCACCATGATTTCCACCATAGATATTTGTTACTTTTGCACCTTTTTGGTTTACTGTTGCATTTGTTGAACCTATATCAAGTCCTCCACCATATACATTTGTTACTGTTCCAGCTTCCAAGTTTACATTTGTTGCATTACATAATCCTGTTTTCTTAGAACCACCATGTATTGAGTCGATTACCAATTTTGCACCATTTAAAGTTACATTTGCATTTCTAACTGGTGCTGAATTTCCTCCACCAAATACATTTGTTATTGTTCCTGATTTTAGAATTACTTTTGTAGTTTCAACATCACCTTTAGTGTTTGAACCTCCATAAATGCTTGTTACTGTTGCAGTTCCTTCTAATGTAATACCAGCTTCTGTACCTTTTCCGCCATAGCCTCCGCCATAAACGTCTGTTACAGTTCCTGATTGTAAATAAATATTTGCACTTGTTACATTTCCTCCAACATTTGAACCTCCATAAATTGTGCTTACTGTCATACCCATCAAATAAATACTTGATTTATTAGTTACACCTGAGCTATATGAACCTCCATAAACTGTTGGCTTTGTAGAACATTTTATCAATTGGATTACTGAATTTTCTATCTTATCAAATTTTCCTCCACCATAGATATCTCCTTTTACTGTTGGAGTTGTTGTTGCATTTTCATCACCAATTGTAATCTTGATTTCTTGGTTTGTTGTATCTCCCATTTGTTGTGAAACTCCTGTTAAGATATTTCCACCATAGATATCATTTACTGTTCCTCCGTAAACCTTAATAGCTGATCTACCTTGAACTTGATTTTGATATGCACCACCATAGATTGTTCCTAATACAGTTCCATTATTGATTGTAATATCTGCTGTATTAACTATACCGCAATTATTACCTCCACCATAAATATCTCCTGTAACTTTTCCAGCATTTAATTTTATGCTTGAACTTCCTGTTATTAATCCATTATTCAAATTAATTGAACCATTGTTAATTATTCCATTGCTTCCGCCATAGACATTTCCTGTTACAACAGATGATGTGCTATTTAATAAAATTGTTGAACTTCCATTTACTTTTCCACTTCCAACTGTTGTTGAATTTGAACCACCAAAAATATCTCCAGTCATTGTAAATATACCTTCTAGTGTTATCTCTGTACCACCATAAGAAGAATCCTTTCCACCTTGTCCAAATATATTTCCTGTAATAGTTCCACCATAGAACTTCATAGCATTTAATGTTGTTTCTGGGCTATCTGTAGCCATTCTTGCACCAGCATAAACATTACCTGTAACATCTCCACCATACATTTCAAAATCTGTCTTACCATCATTGAAACCATTAGCAGATCTTAGATATATACTTGCATCTTCTGATGCTTTTGCAAATTTATTTTCTCCTGTAAAGGTTGCACTATATAATCTTGTTATTGAATATGTTCTACTATATGAAGAACTTGTTTCTTGATTTCCAGAAGTCTTATATGGATAACATCTATCTTCTAGTTCTCCCATGCTCAAGTAACCTGTTATTGTTACACGACTATTTCTTGATATTGCCGCTTCTTTCATAGTTCCTATAGTTATTTGATGAGAAACATATTTAGGTTTTATTGATTGTCCGCCTAAGCCCAAAGCACTTCCAATTACTATATCATTGTATTTACCAGCTTCTACTATTACTGTATGAATTCCAATTGAACCTGTCTTTGTCTCTTGCTTATATTCTCCTCCAATTACTGCTCCAAATGTATATTTTCCATTTGGTGTTATTATTCCTCTTCCTAAGACTACATTTCCATAGTTTGTAATTAACATGTTGTTATATGAACCATTTGCTAAATAATCACTACCATCACTTACTGTTGTAGAATTTGAATATAACTTAATATCATCAAACATTACATTACCATTTATTTGCATATTAGAACTAATCTTTAACTCTGCACCTTTGTTTGTATAATCAACTCCTGCATATAAACTTGTTATTGTTGCATTTCCTGTTAAAACATCACTGCTATTCCATTCAATTGCATCCATAATAACAATTACATTTGTTTTCATTGTTCCAGAAGCACTTAATTTGCTATATGCTGTCTTTATATCTTTAACTGGTGTCTCTGGTGAAAATCCATTGTTTGCGTTATTTCCATTCTTTGACACAAAGATTACTGTCGCTTTTTGCCATATTGCTTTCAAATTTGTAACTGTCTCTGGAATTTCATCATATAATCCATATATTGTTGCTTTTGATTCATCTGTTAAAATTGTTCCTTGGTCATCTACTAAATGTCCATTTTCATTTGCTACACCCCATCCTTTAAAGCTATAAGCTGATTGTGTTCCATTTGTATATGTAAATGGTTCTGCAAATGTTGTGTTTCCAACATTTTTATAAATTTCTCCAACTGAACTTGCTCTATATGTCTTGCTTTCTGAGTTCTTTCCAGTTTTATTTACACTCATCAATTCATGTACATATGCTTGATGCATTAATTCAAAGTCATGGCTTGCATGGTATGTTACTGCTGTGTAATTATTTGTATTTGATGAAATTGCTGATTTAGAGAAGCTTATTGTTGTTGCATTACTTTCATTATCAAACTCATCAATTAATGTTTTTTCTTCAAATACTAATGAATAAGAGCCAATTTCTTTTAATCCTGTTATATCAATTTTATAAGATTTTGATTTTTCAGTCGTATCTTGTCCTAAGTAATTTACTGTAATTCCAACACTGTCTGTTAATTCTACTCCATCTTTATAAATTTTCATATTAGAATCTTGTAATCCGCTCTTTGTTAAATTCAAGAATTTATCTTGACCTTTAACTGTAAAGCTTATTTTACCATCTGTCTCAAATTTTGAAGTATCTGTACTGATATATTTCCATATTGGTTTCTTATTATCTAATCCAACTATAATTTCTGTTTCTTCGTTTACATTTCCAGATGAATCTGAAATTTTGCCAGCTGCTATTACAATCTTCATCTTGTATTCTTCTTCAAATTCTCCTAATCTGATAACAAAGTCATATCCATATTTATTTTTTACAGATTTTATAGTTACAGGTAAATCAGTAACCTCTATGTAATCTCCATTATCATTTTGTTGATATAATTTAATATCTTCTGGTTCCAATTTTGTATTAAAGTCATAGAATCTATCTGTTCCCTTTATTGTTACATCTGCATATCTATTATCCCAACTAATGAATTTACTGTCATAGAATATCTTTGGTTTTACAAAGTCTACATTTATAAAGTTATTTTCATCATCACCATTGTCATTATCAACTATTATGCTTGTTTCGATATTTCCGTTTCCAGATGTATCTCTTACTTTATCTTTAGCGATTATTAATTCGATTTTTCCACTATGTCTTCTGAAGATTTCATCTTCTAAGTTTTGGTCTAATTCGAAGTTTGATAATGTTAATGTATATTTAACTCCATTCTTCTTATTTGTATCTGTAGTATCTTTTATATCTGATTTTTCTAGTTTTTTTGTTATAGAATCTGTAACTTCCATATCATCTACAAGAACTCTAATATCTGATGCTGTGATATTACTTTCTAAGAAGTTTGTATCTGTTACATTAAATGATATTGATACTTGCTTGTTATCACGGTCTATTACTGGGTTTACTCCATCTTCATATTGATATGTGATTATTGGTTTTATAAAGTCTACAATACTGTTTCTAAATGCTGTATATTTAGGATTTGTAGAACTATCACCAACATCAGTTTCTACCCATTTGCTATTTCCTACTGAAATTTCTGTTTCTTTGTTTCCATTTCCTGATGTATCTTTGATTGTATCTGCATCAATTTTAATTTTTACTTTTCCATCACATTTTCCAAAGTTTCCTAATGTTAATGTATATCCTGTATCAGCTCCTTCAAGTTGAGCTGTGTCTGTAATTTTTGTTAATGTCTTAGTTATTGTTGTTATTGGTTCTTCTGGATTTTCGCTATTTGCTACATATACGCTAATGTCATTTGTTGTTAATGTATCTTTTAAGTAATATGTATCTTTTCCTAGTATTTTTATTGTTACTGTTCCTGTTTCGCCATCTCTATCTCTTGTAATACTACTTGTTGCATAGTTCCATGTTGGTCTAGTTACATCTATAATACTATCTCTAAATGCTGTATATTCTCCTTTTGAATCTCCAACTTCAACCCATGTTGCATTTCCTACTAATAATTCTGTTTCTTTATTTCCATTTTCTGATGTATCTTTGATTACTCCTTTTGGAATTACAATACTTGTTATTCCTTCGTTTTTCTCAAAGTTACTTAATGTGATATTATAATCAATTAATGTTGCTTGTTGTCTTAATTTTGTTACAGTTTTCTTGATTGTTGGAACTTCAACCTTTTCTGTTGTTCCTGGTTTTATCATCATTACTTTAATTTGTTCTGCAACGTTTTCAAGTGTTCCAGATTTTAAGTATTTATCTGTTGCTCTTATTTCTACTGATACTACACCTGTTTCTGTATTTAAGTCTCTTACAATATTATTTTGAGCATTTCTAACACTTAAGCTATCTTTTGTTTTTTCTATTAATGGGTCAATTACATCGACTATTATTGAATTATCTGGATCATCTCCATCATCTGTGTCAATTGTAATTGTTGTTGCATCATTTTTGTTTCCTGATGTATCATCAATCTTATTTGCTTCAAATACTAATTGTACCTCACCACTATAGTCTTCATATCCTTTTCCAGTGTTATATACTAATTCAAAGTTTGATATTACTAATGTATATTCTTTTCCATCTGTAATATCTGCTGAAGTAATTACTGTATGTAATTGAGTTGTTAAATCTGTTCCAGCAACTTTAATCTTTACTGCATCTGTATTTAATGTTCCATCTGCTTTTATTATTGTACTTTCGCGTAAATATTTATCTGTTACCGTAAATTTAACTGTTAATGTTCTCGCTTCATAATCTATATCAGGATTTCTTGCTCCTTCTACATCTGAATATTTGTATTTGATTACTGGTTTTATGAAATCTACAATACTATTTCTGAATGCTGGATATTTTTGATTTGTACTGCTATCTCCATTTTCAATCCATTCTATATTTCCAACATTTATCATTGTTTCTATATTCTTATTTCCACTTTCGTCTTGGATTGTTCCAGCATCTATTACAATCTTTGTAACTCCATTTATTGTTCCGAAATTTCCTAGAGTTAACTTATATCCTGTAAATTTCAAGTTATTTATATCTGCTAATCCTTGTTTTGTTGCTAATTGCTTTAATGTTGCTGTATCTGTTATTTCAGTTAACTTTTTAGTTATTGAAGCTTGTAATTTGTCATCTACATATACCTTTATCTTATCTTCTGTTAATGTATTTGCTTTATAATACTTATCACTTCCGATAATTGTTAGGTCTACTGTATCTGCTGTTGCTCCATTTCTTACTCTGTTTATACTACTTGTTCCATAACTCCATAATGGATTTACAACATCGACTACTATTGGGTCTTTGTGGTCTCCATGATTTTCTGGGTCATCTATACCAAGTGTTATAGTTTTTGCAGAGTTTGAATTATTTGATTGGTCTGTTACAATTCCACTTGGAAATGCTAATGTCATTGTACCACTGTAACCTTCACCATTCTTTGTTTCTAAGCCACTTACTACAAGTTCATATCTTTCACCTATTTGTTGTAACTTACCATTTACTGGGTACCAAATTGTTCCATCTGTTTTATAAACGATTTCTCCAACTTTTTGGTCTGCATTTATTTTCTTCTTTGCTAATGTTTTATTTACTTTTGTCCAATCTACATCTTCTCCATCAACTTTTATTGTTGTATTGTCTAAAGATACTGTTGATTGTTTAAAATATTTATCAGTTACATCAAATACAACTGTTACAGTCTTTTTGTCATAGTCTATTTGGGTATTTGCATACTCATATGTGAATTCTGGCTTAATGTAATCTGTAAACATTGTTGTTGTACTTGTTGTATTATTGCTTGTTTCTGTTCCAGTTCCTTGTATTACAATGTCTTGCATTGTTCCTGTTGTGTCTATTGCATTTAAGTTTTGGTTTCCATATTTGTCATCTTTTAATGTCTTTTTGTCTATCTTTAATATTATATTACCACTCCATTCTTTGAAGTTCTTTCCACTTTGTCTTGCTGATTCTTCAAAGTTTGATAATGTTAATACTTGTGTTACATCATTTGCTCCTGTTACTGCATTTTTTACTACTGTTGCATCTCCTATTGTTTTAGTTAGTCCATCAACTTGCTCACCATCTATAAATATTTGAATTTGATCATTTAGTTTTGCTTGTGTTAATAAACTTGTTACATTACTTGTGAAGTCTACTCCTGCTTCTGCATTTGTTCTTCCTCGTAATGTTACTTTTATATTACTATTGCTTAGATTATTTGTGTCTATATTTATTTTTGATGATTGTTTTATCCATTCTGTTCTGTATTTTGGATTTATTGTTCCTCTTGTATAATTTATTGCTGATATTGTTGCATCTGTATTTAACTTGAAGTTGTTTTTGTCTAGGTAGATTTGCTCTGAGGCATAGATTGTAATGGCTCCACCTTTTCCAGTTGCTTTAAACATGTCTTTATATGTGCCAGCTATTTTAGTAAATGCAGGTCCTAAATCTAGTATTGTCATTGCAAATCCTCCACAATCATAGAACATTTCTTTCATATTTGTTACATTTTTAGTATAGAATTTATCTCCCAAGTCAAGCTCTTCTAATGTTCCATATCCTAGCATGTGGAACATTCCTGCCATATCTGTTACTTTGCTTGTATCAAATTTGTCTCCTAAATTAAATGTGGTTAAACTTTCTGTTGCGGCATTATTAAACATGTTTTTCATATTTGTTACATTGCTTGTATCGAACTTATCTCCTAAATTTAAACTTTCCAGTGATTTTCTTCCACATTCACCAAACATGCCTTCCATATTTGTAACTTTACTTGTATCAAATAATAATCCTAAATTTAATCCATTCATTACTTCATGACCAGTACTATTGAACATATTGCTCATATCTGTAACTTTTGCTGTATTAAATTTACTTCCTAAATTCAATGTTGTCATTGCTGTATATCCACAATTTTCAAACATCAGCTTCATATCAGTTACATTGCTTGTGTCAAATTTGTCTCCCAAGTCTAACTGTTCCATTGTATGATATCCTGTACCAATAAACATTTCATGCATATCTGTAACTTGGCTTGTATTAAACTTACTTCCTAAATTAAATGTAAGCATTTTTTTACTTCCTGTATATCTAAACATAGCTGTCATATTTGTTACATTACTTGTATCAAAATTATCTCCTAAGTCTAATTTAGTCATAGCATTATGTCCAGTTTGTCTGAACATGTAACTCATATTGGTTACACTGCTAACATTTACTAATTCAATATTTGAAATCGTTTCAGTTGCGGTAAATTTGTCTTCTTCTGAATAACCTATATATGCAAACAAATTGCTAGAATCATAATTTCCAAATATTTCATCATCACTACCAATATAAACTTTTAAAGTTCCATTTGCATTAGTTGTATACCAAGCTAGTATTGATTTATCCTGTTGTGCTGAAACATCCCATGCAGTTGTATCAACATAAGCTTTAGCCGACTTGTCATAAACTGATGATGGTATATTATCCATAAATGTTACATTTTCAATGTTCTGTCTTTCTATCTTGCTAACATTAGTATTTTCACTATTTTTGCTTCCTAAAAATCCACTATTTGACGCCACTTCTGAACTTGTGTTTACCAATGTATTATATAGTAATAAATCTGTTGCTTTATTCTTATTTCCAGAAGTATCTGTTAATGCACCTTCTTGGATTTGAACTTTAATTTGGTTAGTATCTTTAGGTAATCCAGAACCACTAAGTGTTATTGTATATTGGTCTCCTATTCTTGTTGTTCCATCTGCTGAATATACTGGTGTTGCCGTTCCAACATTTACTGAAACATTTGTTGAAACTTCTTTTCCATTTATAAGAATTTTTATCTTATCTGCTGTTAAAGCACTGCTTGCAAAATATTTATCTGTTCCTCTTACTGTAATTGTAGCTGTTTGATTTGCGGCACTTGCTGATGAACTTACTCTTTCCCATATTGGGTCTACAACGTCTACTACAGTTCCTGTTACTGGATTTCCATTTATATATAAGTATAAGTTATTTCCATCATATATACCTTTAATATTTGTTTTTTCACCAACTGTTAAGGCTGTGTCTGCACTAATTTCTATATATTTATTCAAATTTTTACTAAATATAGAAAAACTTGGTACACCATTCTTTAAATATATTCCAGCACCTCCACCTTCCCAGTTGTCTATAAGATTATGTTCTCCTGACACACTATTCATTGATACTGTTATATCCAAGCTTGCATAGTTAGTAAAGTTTATTTGTCCTAAATTTACCCAATCATCTATTCCATCAAATTTTAGATAATTACTTCCCCAAATTGCACCATTAATTGTTCCATTATGATTTCCTTTTAAGTCTTTCCATGTTGTTGTTGAATTACTATGTCCACTTCCTGTATTATTTGTTGCATCATAACTGCTTATAACTCCTGTTTCATTAGAAATTTCTAATGCATAAACATTCATATTTGCAAAACCACTACCAGCACTGCTTCCTCTAGGGTTAGTTCCTATAGCCATTACTGTATTATAAGTAGGAAGTCCTATCTCTCCTTTTCCTGTTTCACCTTTAACTTCTATACCAGAAGTAATAGTTAAAGCATCATTTTTATTTCCAGAAGTATCTACTACCTTATCTTTAGGAATTGCAACTGTAATTACACCACTGTAATCCATTGTTTCTTTTCCTGCCAATTTTTCTAATTGCTCTAAATGAGAAAGTTTTAAGGTATAACGTTTACCAATTGTTTGTGTTTGGCCATTTACAGTATTAGTCCTATCTGTAATAGTAAGTTGTTTAATTACTCCATGAACTCCTGTATCATCCCAATTTGGTTCTTCGCCATCTATTCTAATAGTAAAATCACTTAATGCTAATGTAGCTGAACTATAGTGTTTATCTGTTATATCAAATACCATTGTAAATGTTTTTCCATTATAATCTATATTTGATGATGAATATTGATATGTTGCATTTGGTTTTATAAAATCAATAAATTCTCCTGCAATTTCTGTTTCATCATTTTTATTAGGTGTTGGTGTATTTGTATCTTTTACAGCATCTTTAGCAATCTTGATTTTTACATTGCCACTCCAATCAGAATATTCTCTGTTGTAATTAATTGCTGTTCTCTTTTGCTCAAAGTTACTTAATACTAATTGATATTGATGTCCAACTACTTTAGATACTCCATTTACAGTTCCTGATATATCAGATACTTTTGTTAATTTCTTGCTTATTTGTGAAGCTAATTCATTATCTACATATACTGAAATATCACTTTCTGTAACTAAATCTGTTACATCTAAGTATTTATCAATTACATTAAACACTATTGTTTCTGTCTTGTTGCTTACATTCTTTGTTGATGATACTCTTTCAATTTTTGGTTTTATAAAGTCTACATGCCCTAATGTAAATTGTTGTTTATTACTTGTGTTATTTGATTCATCTTTTAATGTATCTGATGCAATTTCAATCTTTGTTGTACCACTCCATTCAAAAAATTGTTTTCCAGATTGTTTTGTACTTTCTTCCCAATTTGAAAGTGTTAATGTGTATTTAACTCCATATTGAATTGTACTAACAGTACTTAATGTTTTCTTTATGCTTGTTGCTTCTTCTCCGTCAACTAAAACTTTAATTTTATCTGTTGTTAGGCTATTGCTTGCATAATATTTATCAGTTCCTATTAAATCTACTGTTACTTGTTTATTTTTATGGTCTATGTTTATATTATCTGTTCTCCACATTGGATCTACAACATCGACAATTTTATCTGTTCCAGTATTATCTGGTTCATTTACACCTATTGTGATTGTCTTTGCATCACTTAAGTTTCCTGATGTATCTTTTATTGTTCCTGCTGGGAATGATATACTCATTGGACCACTGTAGTTTTTGTAATCTCCATTTAATGTCTTTTGCTCTAATCCTTTTACTACTAACTTATATTTTTCTCCAACTTTTACAGATTTTCCATTTACTGTATCCATTACGTCTGAAACATATTTCAATTCTTTTGTTACATTACTGTTTACTGGTGCTGTTTCATCATCTTTTAGTTTTAATGTAATATTTTTAGCTGTTGTATCTGTTTTTAATGTTGTACTTTCGAAATATTTATCTGTTACAGTAAAGTCTACTGTTAATGTTTTATCTGTATAATTTATATTTCCTGTTGAGAAACTATATGTGAACTCTGGTTTTATATAGTCTGTGAACATTGTTGATGTACTTGTTGTATTATTTTTATTTTCTGTTCCAGTTCCTGCTAAAACTATATCTGTCATTGTTCCTGTTGTGTCTATTGCACTTAAGTTTTGGTTTGAATATGTTGCATCTGTCAAAGTCTTTTTAGCTATCTTTAATGAAATGTTACCACTCCATTCTTTGTAACTCTTTCCACTTTGTCTAGCTGTTTCTTCAAAATTTGATAATGTTAATACTTGTATTACATCATTTGCTCCTGTTACAGCATTTTTATCTGTTGTAGCTGTAGCAATTGTTTTGGTTATACTTGTTGCTTCTTTTCCATCTACAAATACTTTTATTTGATCATTAATTTGATTTTGGGTTAATAAACTTGTTACATTACTTGTAAAGTCTACCCCTGCTTCTGAATTTGTTCTACCTCTTAATGTTATTGCTATCTTACTGTTCTTTGAATTTGCAGAATCTATTGTTATTTGTGATGATTGTATTGCCCATTCTGTTCTGTATTTTGGATTTATTGTCCCTCTTGTGTAATTTATTGCTGATTCTGTTGCACTTGTATTTAGTTTGAAATTATTTTTATCCAAATAAATTTGCTCTGATGCATAAATTTTCATTTCTCCAGATTTTCCTGCATTTGTAAACATATCTGTATAAGAATCAGCAATTCTTGTAAATGCTGGTCCTAAATCTAATGAGGTCATCGCATTTGTTCCTAATTGATAGAACATGTTCTGCATATTTGTTGCACTTGTTGTATAGAATTTATCACCTAAGTCTAAACTTGTCATTACAGAAGTTCCTGTGCAATGGAACATATAACTCATATCTGTTACACTTCTTGTATCAAAACTCTTTCCTAAATCTAATGTTTTTAATGGAGATGTTTGTCCTACACCAGCAAACATACCACTCATGTTTATTACTTTAATTGTGTTGAAGTTTCCTCTTAAGTTTAATGTTTCTAGTTTTGCAAAACCAACTCTATAGAACATACTATCCATATTTGTTACATTGCTTGTATCAAAGTTACTTCCTAAGTCTAAAGCAGTTAATGCATCATGTCCACAATCTCTAAACATATATTGCATATTTGTTACTTTACTTGTATTAAAGTTACTTCCTAAATTTAGAGTTTGCATTGCTGTATAACCTGTTTCATAGAACATATATTCCATTGTTGTAACTTTGCTTGTATTAAAGTTCGTTCCAAAAGTTAAGGTGTCCATTGCCTTATATCCTGTTCCATAAAACATTGCACTCATAAGAGTTACATTTCTTGTATCTAGGCTACTTAAGTCTAATTTTTTCATTGCATTATAACCTGTATACTGGAACATCCATCTCATGTCTGTTACACTAGCTGTATCTAACAAATTAAGATTTGTAATTACCTCTGTTGCTGTACAATTTGTTGAATATCCTATGTTTTGGAATAATCTTGATGAATTAACATTTGCAAATATCTCATTATTTCCTACAGTTGTTTGTCCTGGAACTTGGCTATTAGTTGCTATATGAATTTTATAAGTTCTATTCTTTATTTCACTATCAACATACCAAGCAACTATAGATTGGTCTCCCTGTGCTGATACATCCCATGCTCTTGTTGTATCTGAAATCTTTTTAGTAGCATGATTGTATACTGAATTTGGAATAACTTTTTCAAATGTTATATTATAAATATTTTGTCTTTGTATTTTACCACCTAAAAATACACTTGTAATAGCTGACTCTGTATCTGTTTTCTTTAATACATTATACAATACTAAATCTGTTTGTTTATTACCATTTGCAGATGTATCTGTTACAACTCCTTGAGGAATTCTAACTATAACTTGGTTAACATTTGAATCAAATCCACCAACATTTACTGTATATTCAACACCATATTGAAATTGAGTTGTTGTTGAACCTGAAGTTCTATCTTCTTTTAATTCTTTACTTGTAAATCCTGTTATTTTTCCTGTAACTTCTGTTCCGTTAACTAAAACTTTTATATTATTTTGTGTCAATGTACTTTTTGCAAAATACTTATCAGTTATCTTAAAGTTAACTGATGCTGTTTTATTAACTGCACTAGCTGAAGAAGTTATTTTCTCAACTAATGGATCTACAACATCAACTACCTGATCATTTCCAGAACCTCCTGGAAGACTAATACCAGATGTAATTGTTGTTGTACTATTTTTATTTAAATTTGTTTTATCTCCTGTTATTCCTATATCAGCAACTTTGTTTTGTGGAATTACTACTGAAACCACACCACTATATTCTATATAATTTCCAGAAGTATCTTTAGTTTGAAGTTGCTCTAGATTAGATAATGTTAACGTATAACGTTTTCCAACTACTTTATTTCCTGTCTTTATAGTTCCATTATCTGTATAGCTTATATTTGTTGCTGTTATATTGTCTCCTCCTGTTGGAGTTAGTGTTCTTGTTACTTTTGACCAATCTGGTTCTTTTCCATCAATTCTAATTGCTAAATCACTTACAGATATTGCACTTGAACTTGCTGAATTATAATATTTGTCTACAATATCAAAAGTCATTGAAAATGTTTTGTTTTCTTTGTTTATGTCTGATGATGAATATTTGTATACCACTTCTGGTTTTAATGTATCAACAAAAGTTGATAACGTCGCTGTGTCTGGATTTATTGTATTGCCTTTAATATCTCTTGCTGCTGTTGGATTAATTTTTACTTGTAAAGTACCACTGTATTCTCTATAGCTTCTAGCTGAATTTATAAATGTTTGGTCTGTTTCTCTAAGTTTACTTATTTCTAATGTATATTGATGTCCAACTACTTTTGTTTTATTGTCAATTGTAGTTTTTATCTCTACTTTTTTAGTAATTGTTTTTGTTATATTTGAATCAATTTGTGTTCCATCCATCCAAATTGACATTTCATCTGTTCCTATAATCTTAGATGAATCATAGTTTTTATCTGTTACATTAAATACTATAGTTGCTTTATGATTTGTATCATCTCTAGTTGTTTGAACATAATATACTTCTGGTTTTGTATTATCCAAACTTCCAACTACTAAATCTTGTTGTAATGTTTTGTTTCCATATTTATCTGTTACTGTTCCAGCAACAATTCTTAATTTAACATCTCCACCATTTTCATTTCTATATTTTGCTGTTCCTCCTACTATTGGGTCAATTGGTGTAAATTCTGTATAGCCTCCATCACTTGGTTCTATATTTGATAATGTTAAAGTATATTCATATACTTGATTAGCTGTAATCTCTGTTGGCCCTGATAATGATTTTTCAATTGTTGTTGATTCAACACCATTTACTATTACTTTAATACTATCTTTAGTTAATGCAAATATACTATCTGCTTTTACCAAATATTTATCTGTTACTCTTAATTTTATAACTCCTGTTACAGGATTTGTACTAGCTATTGACCATACTGGACTTACAACATCAACTATTGTTCCAGAACCTGTTCCATTTGGTGTATCTACACCTATTGTTATTGTTTGTGAATCATTCTTGTTTCCAGAAAAGTCTGCTACTAAGTCTTTTGCAAATCCTAATTGCATTATTCCACTGTAATGAGTTCCATCTTTATGGTCTAGTCCTGTTATTGTTAATCTATATTTTTCTCCAACTTTTTGGTTCTTTCCATTTACTGTATCTTTTTCTTCTTCAACAACTTCTAGTTTCTTAGTTATCTTACTATTTATCTCTTCATCAGCAACTGTTACTGAAATCTTTGATGCTGTTGTGTCTGCTGTTAATCCTGAAGTACTAAAATATTTATCTCTTACACTGAATAATATTGTAACTGTTTTTGTATCATGGTTTATTGTTGTTTCTGATGATATATAATTAAACTCTGGTTTTACAAAGTCTGTAAACATTGTTGAAGTACTTGAAGTATCATTTTGTTTTTCAGTTCCTGTTCCAGCTAAAATTATGTCTGTCATTGTTCCTGTTGTGTCTATTGCACTTAAGTTTTGGTTTGAATATTTAGTATCTGTTAATGTCTTTTTAGCTATCTTTAATGAAATATTACCACTCCACTCTTTGTAGCTTTTTCCACTTTGTCTTGCAGCTTCTTGGAAATTTGTTATTGTTAATACTTGAACTACATCACTTGCTCCTGTTGTAGCATTAGTATCTGCTGTTGCATTTCCTATTGTTTTGGTTATTGTTGTTGCCTCTTTGCCATCTATAAATACTTTTATTTGGTCATTTATTTGACTTTGTGTTAACGAGCTTGTTACATTACTTGTAAACTCTTTTCCTGCTTCGGCATTTGTTCTACCTCTTAGTGTTATTGTTATTTTACTATTTTTTGGATTTGCACTATCTATTGTTATTTGTGATGATTGTTTTATCCATTCTGTTCTATATCTTGGATTTATTGTTCCTCTTGTATAATTTATTGCTGATGTTGTTACACTTGTGTTTAGTTTGAAGTTATTTTTATCTAAGTAAATTTGTTCTGATGCATAAACTACATTTCCAGATTTTCCTGTGTTATAGAACATATTTGTACGAGTATCTGCAATTTTTGTAAATGCTGGTCCTAAATCCAACACTGTCATTGCAGTTTGTCCTGCTTGATAGAACATATTAGTCATATTTGTTGCACTTGTTGTATAGAAATTATCTCCTAAATCTAGTTTTGAAATCTTATGTGCAAAATCATAAAACATTCCACTCATATCTGTTACTTTACCTGTATTAAATTTATCACCTAAGCTGAAACTTGTCATATTGCTACATCCTGTTCCCCAGAACATACTATGCATATCTGTTACATTACTTGTATCAAATTTATCTCTTAAATTTAAAGTAGTTAATGCCCCCATCCAAGTAAACATTGCACTCATGTTAGTTACTTTACTTGTATTAAAATTTGTTCCAAGGTCTAATGTTGTTAATTTAGTTTTACCTGTTTCATAAAACATTTCTGCCATGTTTGTTACTTTACTTGTATTCATATTTCTTAAATTAATACTTGTCATTGCAGAATGTCCACATCTTCTAAACATCCCATGCATATTTGTTACTTCACTTGAATTAAAGTTTGTGCCTAAATCTAAGCTTTCCAATGCAGTTTCACCACAAGCATTGAACATATATGCCATATTTGTAACCTTATTTGTCTTAAAGCTTGTTCCTAAATTTAATGTTTGCATTGCTTTAAATCCAGTTGTCTCAAACATTGCTGACATATTTGTTACATTGCTTGTATCAAAAGCTCCTAAATCTAGTTTTGTCATTGCGGTATATCCAGTTCCTCTAAACATTCTATACATATTTGTTACACTAGTTGTATTTAATAAACTCAAATTAGTAATTGTTGTTGTTGCTGTACATCCTGTTGCATAACCTATATATGAGAATAATTGTGTGGAGTTTTGGTTTGCATATATTATGCTATTACTTACATCTGTTGTTTTTGAATCTGCTGCTATTGTTGTAACATTATTATTTGCTATATGAATTTTATACATTCCATTTGCATTTTTTTCACTGTCCACATACCAAGCAACTATAGATTGGTCACCTTGTGCTGATACATCCCATGCTCTTGTTGTATCTGTGATTTTCTTAGTTGTATGATTATACACTGCACTTGATATTATTTTTTCAAATGTTATATTTTCAATGTTCTGTCTTTGGATTTTTCCTCCTAAAAATACGCTTGTTGTATCTGCTTCTGATGCTGCTGATTTTAATACATTGTATAAAATCAAATCTGTTTGCTTATTACTGTTTCCATATTGGTCTATTACTTTACCTTGTGGTATTCTAAGTAATACTTGATTTGCAGAAGTATCAAAGTTTGATATTGTTACTGTATACTCAACTCCGTATTGTACTTGTGAAGTTGTACCATTTGTTGTTTTTGATTCTGTTAATGCCTTAGTAGAAAATCCTGTTATTTTTCCTGTAACTTCTGTTCCATTTACTAGAACTTTCATATCATTTTGTGTTAATGCAGCCTTTGTTGCATCATAATATTTATCTGTTATGTTGAATTTTACTGTAGCAGTTTTATTTACTGCATTAGCTGATGAATTTAATCTTTCTACTAATGGATCTACTACATCGACTACTTGTCCTGTTCCGCTTCCTCCTGGAATATTTATACCAGAAGTTATTGTAGTTCCATTATTTTTGTTTGGTGATGTGTTTTGACCATCAACACCTGTATCACTGATCTTACTTCCTGGTATTGCTACTGTAACTACACCACTGTAAGAAATGTAATTTCCAGATGTATCTCTTGTTTGGATTTGCTCCAAATTAGATAATTTCAATGTATAACGTTTACCAATTGTTTTTGCTACACTTTTTACTACTCCGTTTTCTGTGATTTTTACAGTATTTTGTCTATCTGCAACAGTTAAGCTTTTGCTTACTTTGTTCCAATCTACATCTTTTCCATCTATCTTAATTGTTAAATCTCCTATTGCTAATGTTCCTGAACTGTAGAATTTATCTGTTACATCAAACACCATTGTAAATGTTTTATCTGTATGATCTATATCAGCTGTTGCATATTGATATGTTGCATTTGGTTTTATAAAATCTACAAAATCTCCTGTAAATACTGTTTTTACACTAAAATTATTTGCAGTATCTTTTGCAACCCCTGCATCAATCTCTAATGTTACATTACCACTCCAATCAGAATATTCTCTATTAAAGTTAATTGCTGTTCTTGCTTTTTCAAATCCTGTTAATTCTAATGTATATCTATATCCTACAACTTTGCTTGTTCCATTAATCTTAGCTGATAACGGAGTTACACTTGTATAATTCTTTGTTACACTATCTGCTGCCTCTCCATCAACAAATACATGTACTTTAGATTTGTTATTATTTGCTTCTGTTACTGTTGTTCCTAATGCTGAACTTGCAATATATTTATCTACTACATCAAATACAAACGTTTCTTTTTTGTTTGTTGCATCTCTTGTTGAAGATATCTTGATAATTTCTGGTTTTATTGAATCTATATGTCCTAAAGAATAAGTTAAAGCTTTATTTGTATTTGTATAATCATCAACTATTGTATTAGCTGGTATTACAATACTCATATCTCCTGAATATTCTCTATATGCTCTACCAGTACTTGTATTAGCTGCATATTTAGCTCTTTCTGCATTAAATAATGCATCAGCTTCTTCCAAGTCTGTTATTGTATATTTATAATGAATTCCATATGTTACTGTTTTTCCATCTCTTTGTTCTGTAAAATCTTTTACTTTTGTCAATGTTCTAGAAATTTTAGCTGTACTTCCTGATGCTGTGATATTTACTCCATCTACCCATAGTTGAATTTGGTCTGCTGTTAATGTACTTTGCTTAAAATATTTATCAGTTCCATATATGTCCATTGTTGCTGTAAGTTTTCCTGTTGTGCTATTTACTGTTTTTTGTAAATTTTCAACTCTCCATACTGGGTCTACAACATCGACTATTTGTTGACTTCCAGAATTACTTGGTTCTCCTATACCTATTGTAATTGTCTTTGCATCATTTTGATTTTTAGATTTATCTGATGCAATTTCTTTTGGAAATGTTATACTCATTGGTCCACTGTAATCTCTATAATTTCCACTTGATGTTTCTTGTTGTAAATTTCCAATTACTAAAGTGAATTTTGCTCCAATTCTTACATTCTCATTATTTCTTTTTTCTGTTATATATTGAATATTTGTTATTTTCTTTGTTACCTTAGTATTTACAGCTGTTGTAGCATCATCCTTCATAGCAACTGTAATTTGATTAACTATTGATTGATTTGCTGTCAATGTTCCATTTGTATCTGTTATCAATTTTGTGCTATCGAAATATTTATCTGTTATAGAAAAATCTATTGTTAATGTTTTGTTTGTATGGTCTATATCTTTTGCTGCATATACATATGTAAATTCAGGTTTTATATAATCTGCAAACATTACATTATCTGTATTATGATCTGTTTTTGTATCTTTTAATTCTACATTTACCCAAGTTCCATCTTCTTGTATTTCCATCATGCTGTGATTTCCATTGTCATCTGTTAATACATTTGATGAATATGTACTTTCGTCTTGTCCTCTTCCTGTTATTTTTAATGCAATATTTCCACTCCATTCTTTGTAGTTTTTTCCTGCTTGTCTTACAGCTTCTTCTAGGTTTGATAACTGAATTGTATGTGTTACTTCTTTTTTTCCTGATGTTGTATTTGTTGATGTTTTAGTATCTGTTATTTTTACTGTTGGATTTGTTGTACTTGTTACCTCTATTCCATCTATAAATACTTTTACATTTGATGCACTTAAAGTACTTATTACATCACTTGCATACTTTATTTGAGTATTTGCATCTATTGTTTTATTTTCATATGCTGAACCTTTTACTACAACTGTTAATGTTTTATTGGCTGCACTAAAAGAACTTGATACTTTTTCCCACTTTGGTCTATATATTGGGTCTATTTCACCTTTGTCTATATTTATCGTTTCACTAGCATTATATAAATTTAATGCTGAATTATATTTTTCTTTTGTTACTTTATTTAAATTTATACCAAGACTTATTATTGAAATTATACTTATTAATAATACTATTATTTTTCTTACATTTTTTCTCTTTTTTAACATGTTTATCCTCCGTTTTTTGACTCATAACTCCTATTTTATTTATCTATATAATTTATATCATAACAGGCTATTTTTTTCAACGTTTTTCGGCATTTTTTTCAAAAAAAAAAGCACCAATTTTGGTGCTTTTTTCTAAGTTTTTTTCTATTTATTTTTCAAGCTTTTTTCACCTTGTTTTATGTCTTTATTTTCCTTATTTCTTCTTCACTTAGACCTGTAATTTTTGCTATTTTTTCAATAGGTATTTTTTCTTTTAATAAATTCTTTGCAACTTTTTTTATTCCTTTTCTTATACCTTCTTCTTCTCCTTCCTCTCTCGCAGTCAATAAAGCAGACTTCTCCTCCAGTTTTGACATCAACCTAATTTCAGCCAATCTCTTCACTTCTTCATCCCCCGTTAATACTTCATAGTTTTCCATAGCTTTCTTTACATTTTTATTTTCTTTACTTG
>OLRV01000503.1_pt1 | contig 38594 bp, 42 predicted proteins | sample 1672421 | NCBI WGS metagenome assembly OLRV01 (sample SAMEA3136684, study PRJEB25190) | human gut metagenome | biome: human gut; feature: human-associated habitat; material: faeces | place: Austria | collected 2013
TTTTAATTATATTTATTATTTTTATAGGATACAAAAATTTATTAGCAATAGATGTGGAAACACAATTTAGAATTCCGAATGAATTTTTCAGAATAAATAGTCCATGGTTGTTAAGTGCTTTAACATATTGTAGTTATAATTTTATTTTGCTGGTGCCAGTTTTAATATCATTAAGAAAACAAATAAAAAATGTAAATAACATTAAATATATAGCGATTTTAAGTGGAACAATTATGATTATATTATCAATCATGATATTTATGATATTAATGAGGATTGATGTTGATATAAGAACTTTAGAGATGCCTGTTGTATATATAGTAAGAGTATTTTTTCCAAAATACAAGTTAATATATTCGTTTATCATATTAGCGTCAATACTTACAACAGCAATATCTATAGGAATAGGATTTTTACAAAATGTGAGCAAATCTCAGAAGAGTTATACACAGTTTGTGCTATTTATGTGCATAACTAGTTTAATAATTTCAAATTTTGGCTTTTCAAAATTAGTAAATTTGGCATATCCGATTTTTGGATATTTAGGATTTGCACAATTACTCATGTTAATTTTCGGACGGTGCTTAAATTTACGGCTTCTATTGACAAAAAAGAGCTGTATGATATAATAGAAGCAAATATCAAAAGATGAGGAGAAAAGAATGAAAGATTTTTGGGCTGAAGAGCTACAGAATCAAAGAAAAGGCAAACTGCTGAAAGTTGCAATATTAATAGTAATTTTGTTAATAATAATTGCATTTGCAGTATTGATTGTGGTATATTTTCAAAACACTGATTTTAGAAAATGGTGTGATGAAAATATTATAAAAAAGGAAATTCAACAAGAAAATACCAAATATATAGATATTGATGGAGATGATAATACTAAGGTTTATGCATATGATAAATATATTTGTGTATATAGAAAAAAAGTTTTAGAGTTTTATAATAGAGCAGGTGAAAAAAGTGGCTCAATAGAATTAAGTATAAATAATCCTATGTTTACAACTGCAGGAAGATATCTTGCTATTTGTGAAGAAAATGGTCAAAAATTCTATCTTATAACAGGAAAAGAAAAAGTTTTTGAGAACGAAATAGAAGGAAATATAAAACAGATAAATGTTAGCAAAAATGGGTATGTTTCAGTAGTTATTTCAAATACAAGCTACAAGTCAATTGTAGATGTATTCGATGGTAGTGGAAAAGAAATATTTAAGACTAATTTAATGTCAAGAGTTGTGGATATAAGCATTTCACAAGACAATAAATATTTAGCAATTGCAGAAGTAGATTTGTCTGGAATAATTATCAAGTCAAGAATACAGATAATTTCTATTGAACTAGCAAAAACAGATTCAGAAAAAGCAATACAATATAAGTATGAGGCAACAAATAACAAATTAATTATGAATATAGAATATCAAGAACAAAATAATTTGATATGCATGTATAATGATAGTGTTGATATATTACAAGAACAAAACAATAAAGAGATTGAAAGTTTTAAAAATAAAAAAATATCATTTATGACAGTACAATTAAACAATAGAATAACATTACTTGAAGAAAAGTCTACAGGAGAATATACAGCAGATACAAAAGTCAGAATAATAGATCCAGTAACATTAAAAGAAAAAGAATATACAATAAATGGAGTAGCTAAAGCAATTACAACTTCAGAAAATAGGATAGCAATAAATTTAGGGTCAGAATTACATATAATTAGTAAAAATGGAATTCTATTACAAAAATATATTTCTAAGACTGAGATAAATGATGTAGTAATGACTGATGGAGTTGTAGGAGTAGTATATAGGGATAAGATACAGATTATTGATTTATAAGGAGAGAGGAAAATGGGAATAATTTTAGATATAGTATTAATTGCAATAATTGCATTAAATGTATTTATTTGTTATAAAAAAGGATTAGTAAAATTAGCAGTTGGCTTGATTGCTGTGGTAGCAGCGATTATACTTGCTTTAGTTTTTTACAAACCAGTATCTAATTTGATAATTGAAAATACAGAACTTGATGAAAACATAGAAAAGGCAATAATCAATAACTTTACGAGTGAAACTCAAGAAGGGCAAGAGGTTAGATATGTTAGTGTTTTAGATTATTTGCAAAAATATGTAGATGATGCTGTAAATAAAACACAGACAGAAATTGTAACACAAACAGCAGGAATGATGGCAGTAAAAATTATTAATGTAGCTGTATTAATAGGAATATTTTTACTAGTTAGAGTAGTATTGTTATTATTAACGTTTATTTCAGATATAATAACATCATTACCAATATTAAAACAATTTAATGATGTTGGAGGCGTTTTATATGGTGCTATAAAAGCATTATTGATAATATATATAATATTAACAATTGTGTTCTTTATTATGTGTTATACAAGCAATTCTACTATAGCAGATGCTATTAATAGTTCATATGTAACAAAATTCTTCTATGAGCATAATTTATTATTAAACATTCTATTTAAATAAAAATACAAATAGTGCCAATAAAATGGCACTATTTTTTTTCTTAAAATACTGTGAATTTTTTGTGAAAAATTTAAAAAAATTTGAATAAATGTTGAAAATTACCAAGAAATTTGCTATAGTAAACTAGTAATACTATAAGTAGGAGGTTGAAATGACTAAAAAGAAGAAAATCAAAAGAGAAAAAAAGAAAAAATCAAAAATATTAAAAAAAATATTACTATTCTTATTAATTGCATTAATAATATTAATAGGATGGATTGCATATAGAACACAAAAAAATGGAGGAGGAATGCAAGGTTTATTATCAACATTAGTTGGACATAATGAAGAAACTTTGAAAAACTTACAGCCAATACAAGTACTTTTAATGGGAGTTAGTACAGATAATGGTGGAAAATTAACAGATACAATTATAGTGGCAACATATGATCCTAAAAACCAAAGTGCATCATTACTATCAATTCCAAGAGATACTTTTGTTGGAAAAAATCCACAAACTGGAACAGCTATGGATAAAATTAATACATTATATCTAAAAAGCCCTGAAAAAACTTTAACAAAGGTAAATGAAATAACAGGTTTAGACATTAAATATTATATGGTTATTGATAATGAAGCTTTAATAAAATTAGTTGATGTAATAGGTGGAGTTGAATTTAATGTACCAATAGATATGGTGTATGATGATGATTCTCAAGATTTGCATATTAATTTAAAAGCAGGAATGCAAAAGTTAGATGGAAACAAGGCTGAACAGCTTTTGAGATATAGACATGGAAATTTGGATAAAAAGACAGGAAGATATTTAGGAACATATCCAGCGGAATATGGTGGAAATGATTATGGAAGAATGAGAACACAAAGAGAATTTATGATAGAGACAGTAAAACAAACAATTCAAGCTAAAAATATTCTTAAGGTTAAAGAAATTATAGATATAGCATATGAATATATTGAAACAAATTTATCAATTTCAACAATAAAAGATTATGTACCATATGCTGTTAATATAAATATTGATGCAATTCAAAGTGCAGTATTGCCTGGTGGTTCATATGGACCTACAACTAAACCATCTTATCCATTATGGTTCTTTATTCCAGATAAAAAAGAAACAGCAAAATTAATTAAGGAGTTGTATAGTAATAATAGTGAATCAGAAGAAGAAACAGAAACTGATAATAGCTCAACAAATACTACTAACAGTAATGTTTCAAAAACAGAAGCATCTAAAATAAAAATTGAAATATTGAATGGTTCTGGGTCATCAGAATCATTAGAGAAGTTAAAAAAAGCTTTAAGTACAAAGGGATATAAAGTTACGAAAACAACTTCAACAAATGACACAGCCAAAACAACAATAATAAACAAATCAGATATAGATACAGAATTTATTGACAATATAAAAAGTATATTAGGAACAGAAAATGTATCTTCAAATTCAGTAAGTTCAAGTGATGTTGATATAACAATAATACTTGGTAAAGATTACAAATAAAAGAAGCCTTTCTTTTGAAAGGCTTCTAAATAAATATTTAATTAAATTTATAAATTGAATCAGAATTTTTTTTACGATTTTTATATTTTTTTCTTTTTGTTTTTTTAGTAGTGAACAATTTGGTCAAAACAAATAAAATAAATAGTGCGAGAGCAATTTGAGCAAGTGTTAAAGGTACATTAAATTCTTCTACATAATTTTTAGAAATTAAATCAGAAGTGTAGTCAATTCCATCAATATGATAAGTAATTTTTCCAAGAACTTCTCCTTCAGCAATAGGAGCAGAAATATTTTCATTAAGAGTTATAGAATAGTCTAAATTATTCAAATCAATTGATGATGGTGTTAAAGCAATTATTGTATCTTTTTGCAATAAGGATAAGTTTTTTGTTTCTTTTGTAGCGTTTTCCACAGTAATCTCTTGAATTGTGGATTTAGAAGTTGCAATTTGCTGTAATTTGTAATTATTAAATCCAAATTCAAACATATTTATAGTATCAGAATATCTATCTGCTTGGGATTTTGAACCAAGAGTCACAGCGATTAATTCTAAATTATCTTTTTTGGCATCTGCAATCAAGCAGTTTTTTGCTTGACTTGTATAGCCAGTTTTAATTCCGATTGCATTTTCATAATAATATTTTTCTTTTTTTAAAAGTAAGTCATTAGTATTTTTGAAATACCTCTTTTCAGATTTATCAGTAGCTTCTACAGTGCAAGAAGGTTTTGAAACGATGCTTCTAAAGGTTTCATTTTTCATACAATATTGAGCTATAAGAGCCATATCATAAGCAGTCGAATAATGATTTACATCATGTATTCCGCTAGGATTTGTGAAATGTGTATTTTTACAACCTAAAGCTGAAGCTTTTTGATTCATAAGATTTGCAAAGCTAGTAATATCACCAGAAATATTTTCAGCAAAAATATATCCCACTTCATTTGCAGAATGAATTAAAAATAAATTTAAAAGTTCATCAACAGTGAGCGTTTCGCCTTGCTTTATTCCGGCATTTGAGTACCCTGATGGAATAGCCATTACAGCAGAATTGCTTGCTGATAGTTTATCAGTTAAATTATATTTTTCGATAGCAATAATTGCTGTTAAGATTTTTGTTGTACTTGCAGGATATAATTTTTCATCTTCATTTTTGCTTAATAAGATTTTTCCTGTTGAAGTTTCCATTAATAAGGCAGCTTCTGATGCTATTTCAAAATCTTGATTTGCAACAGTAGTTGTTGCAAATGAAATATTACTATATATAATACTAAAAATAGTAAAAATTAACATTATTAAAATAATTTGCTTTCGCAATTTCATTTGTTATTCTCCTTAATTTTTTCGTGTAATCTTATCATACAGTATTTGAACATTATTTTCAAGATATTTTTCCATAAAATTATTAAAGTTAATTATTGAAGGGAGGTGAGAAGTATGATAAAGAGTTGGTTTAAAAAGTTTATATTCAAAAGAAAAAATAAAGGAATAATTGTAATAGCTAGCATAATTGTACTTATTGCAGTATATAAAATTGCAAGAGAGGCAATCAGAGATTATAATACTCAAAACAATTTTGATATTGTTTCAACAGAAAATAGTATAAATGATACTGATAATATAACCTCAAATAAGTCTAAAGAAAACGATACGGAAGTTGCCCAAGAAGAAGGAAAGCAAGATGAATCAATGCAGGATGAACTAATTCAAGATGAAGAAATTGAAGTGAGCAAAGATGAAAATAAAAAGGATAGCATAAAAAATAAAATCTACATATATGTTTCTGGAGAAGTCAATAATCCAGGAGTGGTTATATTGGATGAAGGAAGTAGGATTATAGATGCAATTGATTCGGCAGGCGGAATTACACAAAATGCTAATATTACTAAAATTAATTTGGCATATGTTTTAGAAGATGGTACCAAAGTAAATGTACCAAGTAATAAGGACTTAAAAAATGATTCTAGTTTTGATTATATTACGCGAAGTCCTGGAGATGGAAATGAAGAAGAAAAAAGCAGTATAAAAGATGAGGGACAAAAAAGTTCAAGCAAAATTAATAGTAAAGTTAATATAAACACTGCAACACAGACAGAACTAGAGACATTGCCGGGAATTGGTCCTTCACTTGCATTAAAGATTATAAATTATAGAAAAGAGAATGGAAAGTTTTCTAATATAGAGGAAATTAAAAATGTAAGTGGAATAGGGGATAGTAAGTATGAAAAATTAAAAAATTATATTTTGATATAAAAAGAAATGGCAGGGATTTTCCCTGCCATTAAATAGAGTTAGATAACTACTTTTTTGTACTTTTGAATAATTTCTTCCAGCTCAATTTTGCTAAGCATACCTTTTTGAGAAAGTTCTTCAGCCAGAGCCTTTACTAAATCTTTATGTTCATTCAAGAGATTAGTGGCTCTTTCTGTAGCTCTATCAATGATGTTTTTAATCTCACCATTAATCATGTTTGTGACTTCATCTGTTTGCATTTTATAGTTGTGGTCATTGAAATAGATGCGATTTTCACCAAGTTTGGTGGACATGCCATATTTTGTGACCATATCATATGCAAGCATTGTAGCAGTTTCTAGATCACTGCTTGCCCCAGAATTGTTTTGAACTCCCAAGAAAAGCTTTTCAGAAATCCTTCCAGCAAGACAACTGGCAATTTTATCAATAAAGAAATTTTTATCAGAAGTAGGTTCACAATCTGTTGGATCAAAAACATTAATTCCCAAATAATCAGTTGCTGGAATAATGGAAATAGCGACAACTTCTTTATCAGTCAAACGGCCGGAAAATCTCTGGATAATAAAGTGTCCAGTTTCATGATATGCAATTTCATTAATCATTGCAGGAGTCATATTATGAAATTTTTTGAAATTGAAATCAAAGTTTTTCATAATAGATTCTCTATCCACATGGTCTTTACCATCCATTTTTGCTGTTACCATGGAAAGATCAATTAAATCTTTAGTTCTATCAGGATTCTTGGTGTTGTAATTAAAGCAAGAAGAATAGAAAATAATCGCATTTACCATTCTTTTAGAAATTTTAACGCCGTGGAATTCTTCAAGTTGTTTAATAGAATCTTTCAACATTGCATATACTTCAGTAGTTTTAGGTTCTTTAATAGTAATATTGCGGAACCTACGTCTAAGTGCACCTTCCATTCCAAAGGTCTTTTTATATTCTTCAGTGGTGGTTGCACCAATAATAATTGCTTCATCACCAGCAAGAATAGGTTTCAGAGCATTTGAAAAGTCTTGCTCATTTTTCTCAGAAGAGGAAGAGCCAGCACCAACAATCATATGGATTTCGTCAATAAAAAGGATAAGATTTTCATAATCTTCAAGCAGTTCAATCAAATCTTTATATCTTTCTTCTGCTTGCCCTCTGTAGATAGTACCAGAAACGAGGTTATTTACATTAAGAGAGAGAATCAGAAAATCTTTAAACATTTCAGGACAAGTTCCATTAAGAATGTCGTAAGTTAGCTTGTAAACTACAGAAGATTTACCAACACCAGGTTCACCGATGAGAAGAACATTCCGTTTAGTTTTTTTCATCATCGTTTTCCAAATTTCTTTGCATTCATTATCTCTTCCAAGAATAGTGCAGTTAGGATTTTCACTGAATTTGTCATTAAGGATAGATAAACATCCACTAAGAGATTTGGGAATGGAAAAAGGAATGTCTTTTTCAGCAACAGAAGTTTCGTAAATCTCTTTGAACTTAAAGAGATCTGTAGATAAATACTCAAACACATCAGCGATATCATCAGATTTGTTGTCAATCATAGAAAGTATAATGTCATCAATTGTAATTTCAGAACGCTGCTCTTCTTGAACAACTAAATTTGCATAAGAGAAAATAATTGCTAACTCTTGTGAAAATTTGATAGTTTCATGATATTTGATATTTGCTTCTTTTAGAACTTCCTGAAAAATTTCTTTTTCACCTTTAGACTCTACTTCTTTATCAGATAAATCACCTGATGTTAAAAGTTCGTTTAAGTAATTTAATATTTCTGTTTTGTTGCACATAGAGGCTTGTTCTAAAGCATTAAAGAAGATCCGGTCTACTAATAATGCTTTAAAAAGTACTACCGAATTGAGTTCGTTAAGTTTGAAATCCACGGATATTTTTAACATTTCCAAAATAATTGTTTTGACATCGTTGGATAACTTGATACTCATAGTATATAACTCCTTTCAAATAGTTATGACAACTATTATAACACCATTTGCCTGGGTTTACAAGAGTATACGAAAAAAACAGTTAGAAAATTCTAACTGCTTTAATTAATATTGGTTGCGGGGGATAGACTCGAACTACCGACCTTTGGGTTATGAGCCCAACGAGCTGCCAACTGCTCCACCCCGCGATGTCAGTACTTATATATTATATACAGGTTTTTAAAAAATGTCAATACATTTCTATAAAAATTTAAAATATACTATTGACAATCCAATATATATTCGTTATACTGGTAGTGCAACCAGAAAACAAAATTAATAATAACTGCAATTTATTATTAATTAGAATAAATACGTAAATATTTATCATAAGAATTATAACATACAAAGTGGAAAAAATCAATTTTTCTGGTTGCAAATTTTAAGAAAGGAGGAAAAAAATATGAAATTAGAGGAGGTATCACAAGTATCAATAGGTATATTAACAAGCAGAGAAGTTACAGAAATTGGAGAAAATGAGTACAAACTATTCAATCTAAAAAATTATGACAATCAGGAAAAATATGAAGATGTAAAAACATTAAAAAATTTTGATGACAAGCTTACAAGAAAAGGAGATCTTTTAATAAGATTAGTGTATCCAAACAGAATAATTTACATAGATGGCGAAATGGAGAATTTGTTGGTGCCATCACAGATGTGTATAATAAGAGTTGATCCCAAAAAAGTAGATTCACAATATTTAAAATGGTATTTGGAAAATGAAAGAGGAAAAGAAAGAATACTTGAAAACATTACAGGTTCAAGTATTCAAAAGATTTCAGTATCAGACTTAAGAAAATTAGAAGTACCAATAATTGCATTAGAGAAGCAAAAAGGCATAACAGATTTAGTGAATTTATGGAACAAACAAAAGCAAATATCAGAAGAAATTATCAGGCAAAAAGAAGTATTATACAATACATATATTAATGAAATTATAGAAGAGGAGTAAATTGTGGAAATAGATTATAGCAGTCAATCAACTATTAACAAAATGTTGTGGGACATATGTCAAGACTTTAGAGAAGAAACAGACATAAAAACAGATTATATAAATTATATATCAGCATTATTATATATTGTTTTTTACAAATCATATTATTTAGATATTTTATATGATATGAGAAAAAATTATTATATAGCAGATAAAATAGACAGTTACTTAGAAGAGATAAAGCTTAAAAATAAAAGCTTATTTAGAAGAGTATGTTTTAAAGGCATCAAAATTTATCGAAGCCTTGGTGAAGAAAATATATTAAGCAAAACGATAGGAAATTTGTACAAACTAATAAAAAAGGTAGAGAAAACCAATGAGAATGCAAAATATTTAATTGGAGAAGCATATAGAAAAGCATTAATTGATGCTATGTTTAATAAAGACATTTCTTTTAGAAGTGGAGAGGCATATACCCCTAGAGGAATAGCAAAATTAATAAATAGAATTACAATAACAAATGAAAAAGGATTGGTTTATGATCCATTTTGCGGATGTGGAAATCTTTTATTAAATGTACCAACTAATGGAAATATTGAAGTTTGCGGAGAAGAAGAAAACGGAAATCTCTATGATATATGTATGACAAACTTATTTTTACATGATGTAAAAAATGATAAAATAAAATTAAGTGAATATAGTCCTAATTTTGAAAAAGAACAATATGATTATGTAATATCAAATCCACCATTTATGGAAAAAAAGTTGAAACCAAGAGAAGCATATATGCAAAGGTTAAATCAAAAATATGGTGAAATTGAAAATGGAGTAGGCGACTATTCATATGTGATGATGATGTATAATTCGCTAAAACCAGGCGGAAAAATGGCTGTTATATTACCACATGGAGTTTTATTTAGGGAAAATGAGAGAAATAGTAGAGAAATTCTTTTAAAAGAAAATTGTATAGATGCAATTATAGGATTGCCAGAAAATCTATTTATAGGAACTAGAAATTCTGTTATAATCATGGTTTTAAAAAAGGATAGAACAGATAAAGATGTATTATTTATAGATGCAAGTCAGGAATATAAAAGCATAAGAAGAGCAAATGTTATGTCTCAAGAAAATCAGAATAAGGTACAAGCTGCTTATTTTGCAAGAAAAAATATTGATGAATTTGCAAGTGTAGTTTCTAAAAAAGAGATAGAAAACAACAATTATAATTTAACAATAAAAAAATATGTAATCAAAAAAAGACCAGAAATAAAGGTAGATAAAAGAAAAATTGTAGAAAATATTCAAAAACTTGAAAGAGAGAATGGAATTCTTGAAGATAATATAAAAGATGTTTTGGAAAAGTTGGAAATAAAAGATGCTTTTGTAACCTACAAACAACCTAGAGAATTAGGGGAAGTAGATTATGAGAAGATAGGAGAAAAACTAGCGGCAGCAAGAGTGAAGGCAGGAATTTCTTTGTTTAAAATGGCAGAGGATTTGAACATGATGGGTGGTATTATAGTAAGACTTGAAAGAGGAGTTGGAAAAGTTAGCTTAGATACTATTGTGAAAATCTGCAATTATTTGAATGTTTCTATTGATAAAATTATTAATGATTAAAATTAAGCCCAAAAGCTTGGAATGAGAGGATTCCGGTGCTTTTGGACTTTTATTATATTATTTTATTTCGGATAAAACATTAGGGTTATTAGTAAAATCTTTTAGCCAAGCATTTAAATCTTTTTGATGTTTAAAAATTAAAACTTTCTCTTTAGGAACATCTTTTAAATAATCTAAAATAACAGGCCTTTTCTTTTTATTATAAGTAAGAACATATTTTATGAATTCTGGTTCCAAGCGTTCTTTACATCCTGGAATTTCTGGACGTTCAGAGTTACGAGTTGTAAAATATCTTTTTAAAATTCCATGTAGTTGTTTTAAAGTTGAATAATCAAGCCAAATAATTAAATCAGCTTTATCAAAACGTTCTTTTAAAGTCTTATTATAATTCCCATCAATAACCCATTTATCATCTTGAGCCTTAGAAAGAATCATATTATCACGTTCTGTCTTATCAATTTCAACCCAGTTTGGTTCATAGTTAATTGCATCTAGATGGATTGCAGGTAAGCCTAATTCTTTAGAAAGAATATTGCACAAAGTGCTTTTGCCACTACCAGAGCCGCCAACAATAGAAATACGATTATACATTTTTTACCTCCCTATACTTTGTACATTTTACAAGAATTAGGAAAGAAAATCAATATTTAAGTGGAAAAATCTTCAAAAATATGATATATTGTTGGCAAAATAGAATGTTTATGGGTTTATTACGTGAAGTGGAACAAACGACTAAGTAAAAATATTGTATATTGTGCAAGGAGGAAAATATGAGAATTATATTAGCATCAGGTTCACCAAGAAGAAAAGAATTATTGGGAATGATAACATCAAATTTTGAAGTACAAGTAAGTGGAGTAGACGAAAAATTAGAAGAAGGATTAACTCCACAAAAGCAAGTTGAAAGATTAGCATATATAAAGGCAAAAGATGTTTTTGACAAAACATCTGGAGACAGAATTGTAATTGGGTCAGACACTGTTGTAGCTAAGAATATGAAAATCTATGGAAAACCTACGGACAAAGCTGATGCAAAGAAAATGATAAAAGAGCTTATTGCTGGAGATGGAGTTCACAGTGTTATAACAGGTTTGAGCATACTGATTGAGGAAAATGGCGAGATTAAAGAATACACATCACATGATGAAACTAAAGTTTTTTTGAAGAAAATGTCTGACAAAGAAATTGAAAAATGGGTAGATTCAGGCAAAGCTATGGACAAGGCAGGAGCTTATGGAATTCAAAATGAGTTTTGCGTTTTTGTAGAGAAGATTGAAGGCAATTACAATAGTGTGGTTGGCCTTCCTGTACATATGGTTTATGATGTGATTAAGGAGTATGTGGATTAATGAAGACATTAGATGAATTATTAGCAGATAAAATTATTGATTTAGTAAATTATGGACTTTCTAAGATAATAAAGCCTGATATTGAGGTTGAAAAAGTTACTGATTTGGATGCAAAGATGATTGATGAACTAAAAAAAAAATATGGCATTGAGGGCGTTATTTTGGATGTTGATGAGACTTTGAGAAAGGATATGAAGAGAATTCCTAAGTGTAATGAGGATTGGATTGAACTTTTGAGAGGCAAACTTAAAGTTGTGATTGTGAGCAATGGCTTTGATAGAAATTTAGAACGCATTTTTGATGAGAAGAAAATCAATTATATTATGTTTGCTCATAAGCCTTTGAAGATGAATTTTATTAAGGCGTGCAAGCTTATGGATCTTCCTCCTGATAAGGTTTTGACTGTTGGTGATAGCTTACTTGATGATATTCATGGTGGCCATAGACTTAATATGCGTACGGCGTTGGTTAGGGACGTGTGTGATGGCGGAAATGTTAGTGCTAGGTCTAATTTGAAAGATGAGGAGGAAAGGTAAGGATGAGTTTAAAAGAAAGTAATGAAATAACTGTAAAAATAAAAGGTAAGCTTGAAGATTTTTATAAAATAATAGAAGAAAAAGGATTTTATATTGATCATGAATTTTCAATGAATGATGCATATTTTATACCTGAAAATTTGGAATTAGATAAAATGAGTACAAGAGAGATACTAGCCAAAGCAGTATTAGTAAGAAAAATCATTGGAAAAACATCTGGAAAAATAACAAAACAAATAGCATTTAAAATCAAGAAATTTGATGAGGATGGGAATATATTAGATCAAAAAGCAGTTAATTGTGATGTTTTAGACATAGAAGATGCTAAAAATTTATTAACAGCAATTGGTTACCAAGAACTTATGTGTATAAAAGAAGATGATGTGGTTTACGAAAAGGATGGATTCCAATTAGCAATAAAAGATATACGCAATGGAGATAAATTAATAGAAGTTGAAATAAATGAAAATGATGAGTTTGATTCAATTGAGAAACTGATAAATAGAGTTAATCAATTGGATATTCCTATTTATACAGATAATTATTTTGTGAAAAAAGCCGAGATAGAGTTAAATAAGGTATTGAAAAGATAGGAAAATTAATGGATTGAAAGTGTTTAGTGTGAAAAGTAGTGTGTAGCATTGATAATGTTGAAAGATAAAGGACTTCTAAAACTAGTACTAATTTGATAATAAAAAATAACTCATAACTCTAAGGTGAGTTTGAAATAATTTTGCTTTATAATTCTTATTTAATCGCTACAGCTTGAGTGGTTGTGGCGATTTTTTGTTGCCTTCAAATTGGTTGCTATAATGCTTTAAAATAGTACTATTATGTCAAATTGGGGAGAAATTGGGGATCAACTTCTAAATTGACATAGAACCTCTAAGAAAAGCTCATTTTACAAAAATTCTTAAAGTTATTTTTGCAACAAAGTAAATCAAAAAAATATAAATATGAGAGTTACAAAAAAGATTTTTAGATAATATTGAATTCCTAATTTGTTTTGCTTGAAATCAACAAATTCTCTAATACATTTCCAGCAGTCCTATCATGAGATTTTAGTGGGTGAACATAGAAATTGTATGTAGTAGTAATTTGTGCATAACCAAGTCTAGCAGATACTGTTGCAACATCAACTTGTTGTGAAATAAGAAGAGTTGCATTTGTATGTCTTAAACCATGAAAATTAATTACAGGCAATCCAATCTTTTTAACAAACTGTTCAAACCATTTACTAATTGTAGATGGATGAATAGGTTTACCATCATCTTGAACAAATAGCCTATTAGATTCGTGCCAGAAATCGCCTACAATTGTTTTTTGTTCATCATACCATAACTTATATTCCTCAAGTAAAGAAACGATAAAATCAGGTATTGCAACATCTCTTATTGAACTTTCTGTTTTAGGTGCCTTAGTAAAAACTCCTTTTTCAGAAAGATATTGACTAGACTTATTAATATGGATAATACCATTTTTTAAATCAATATCACTCCATTCAAGCCCAACAAGTTCACCAAGCCTTGCTCCAGTAAAAATATCAAGTAAAATTGCAGTACGATATTTAATTTGATTGCCTTTTAACTTTTGCAAATTATCAACAAGAATTTTAATTTGATCTTCATCATAATGACGTCTTAATGGCTTAGATGTTTTCGGTGGTTGAACACGTTCAGCAGGATTGCTTACAATAAGTTGCCAATATACTGCTTTATGAAGCATTGCTGATAGCAAACGATGATGTTCTAATATTGTCTTTTGAGATAATGGCGTTCTTGTTTTCTTTCCATTGTTGTTTTTTCTTCTAATAATTTGAGTATCTTCTTCATTATAAATTCCTTGGATAATATTTCTAGTTGTTTGGGGTTTATTTGAAGTTATGGCAATTTTTTTTCCTAGGATACTATTCATTAGGGTAGATTTTCCAACATTAGGTCTTCCAATTAATCCTACAAAACCGCTTTTCATTTTTTTCCTCCTTTGATTAGGGTAAGACTATTTTTTAACCGTTCTCTTCTTTTTAAGTCATCATTTATCATATAGAAAGCATAGTCGATAATGGGATGTGATGATGTTGCAACTGTTTTTAGGTTAGATTTATAAGAATCTTTATTATCATCTATTAGTATTTTAGTGGTATAATTATTATTTTCCATATAACAAAGAAAGTGATAGCCTTGGTCTATATATTTTACTATATATTCATAGTCTTCTATAAATGCTAAAAGAGGAGATGGTATATAATAAATATCATCATCTTCATCATAGCTATTTGGATTTCTTAAACATCCAATTATTATATTTTTTTCTTCTAGTTTTAATATTTCTAGACAATATCCTTCTTTTATTTTTTTAAACATTTAAAATCCCCCTTATTTTAAATAGTTATTATCAAATGGTAACGGACAGATATCTTTTACTAAATATCTTTTTTCTTCTTTATTTTTATTCATAAATATTACTTCGTTATCTGGATTAAAAAATTCTGATATCATTTGGCGACATAAAAAGCAACTTGGTGTTATTTGATTGCTATTTGTCATTACGTAGAGGCATTTAAAATCACCTTTACGGTAACCTTCGGATACTGCTTTTAGGATAGCTACTTTCTCTGCACAGGTAGTAGCACCATAAGAAGCGTTTTCGATATTTACTCCAGTAAAATAATTTCCATCTTGGGTAACAACGATGCTGCTTACTTTAAAGTTTGAATAAGGACTATAAGATAGTTTTAATAAGTTTAATAATTTATCAGTCATAATTACCTCTTTTCTATTAATATAAGTTATTATTTATTTATCTTTCGATACCGTAATCGTTTAAATAATCTTCTTGTTTTTTAAACATTATTTGTTCATCTTCTTTTGTTTGATGGTCATATCCTAGTAAGTGAAGAAGTCCGTGAACAGCTAAAAAACAAATTTCTCTTTTTAGAGAATGGTTGTAATAAATGGATTGTTCTTTTGCTTTATCTAAAGATATATATATATCCCCTAGAACGCGGTATTCACTGATACAGCAATCTTCTGTATCTTCTAAGGCAAAGGATATTACATCCGTCGGTGCATCGATATGGCGATATTGTTTGTTAATTTCTTGTATTTTTTTATTGTCTATAAAAATGATGTTAAAAATAGCATCATCTAAATTTTCTTTTAGAACAAGATAATCAATAAATTCATATAAAACATCAATATTATCGATGGTATTTCCACTTTCATTTATTATTTCAAACATAATTAACCTCCTATTAAATTTATGCTAAATGAATTTATAAGCCACGTTAAGACTAATAATATAATTAGGATAATGATAGTATTTAAAAACCAATCTTTTTTTAGATATGCGGGAAGATGATTTTTTATTTCTTCTAGAAAAATATAGAATAGATAACCAATAATACCTCCTATTATGTTTAGTATAATATCGTCAATATCAAATATTCTACCAATATATAATTGGGTTGTTTCAATGGTTATAGAAATAATCGCTGTTAATATTACTGGTACATATATTTTTTTAGTTTTTATTAAATAAGATGTAAAAAAACCGAATGGTATAAATAATAGAACATTTCCCATTACATTTTTAATAAATAATCTTGAGAATAATTCGTATCTAAACATCTCTTTAAATGGTATAAAATTGGATGAGGCAAAATTAACGTCTTGAAATGTTACTATATGGAATAGGCATAATATATAGATTGCAAATAATAATATTAGTAAATCTTTATATAAAACAATTTTTTTCTTATTAATAATTATGTCCATAATCCTAAGTGATGTTAGAATTACAACAGTAATTATGATCATCGGCCATATTTCTAAAATAATATTACTGATAGTATTTTGGAACATAAATTACCTCCAATATAATTTTACACTATTATTTAATAAATTGCTACTTTTTTTTAGTTTCTGTTAATCTAAGATGAACTGTACTAATATATCATTTGATATATAGAGATAATCAGGGTTTATTTTTAGGTGATTATCTTTAATTAATATTTTTTTGTTTTCTAGTAAATTATTAATATTATATACTTTATCAAGTGATATTTTATATTTTTGTTTGAATAGGCATAAATCTATACCTTCTATTTTTCTTAAGCCCAATATCAGTTCGTTACTCATACGAATTTTTTTATTTTCATAACTTTTGCTTTTTTGGTAATTACCATTTATATAGTTATTTATATTTTTGGTGTTTTGGATGCGATAGTTATTTAAATATGAGGTTGCTCCAAGACCAAATCCATAATATTCATCGTTATTCCAATAAGTTAGGTTGTGTGATGAATAGGTGTTGTTTTTGGCGTAGTTACTTATTTCATATTGCTTAAAATTATTATGTGATAAGGTTTTATTAATTAATTTATACATATTGTACTCGGTATCTTCATCTATGTTTTCATATAAATTATTTTTTAGAATAGTATGGTCTTCAATTATTAGGGAGTAAGTTGATATGTGGTTGATATCAAGGTTTAAAAATTCATCTAAGTCTTTTTTCAAATCTTTTATTGTTTGATCTTTTAATCCATATATTAAATCGGCATTAATGTTTTGAAAACCGACTTCTTTAGCTAGTTTAATAACTTTGTTTATTTGTTCTTTATTGTGTTTCCTATTTAATATTTTTAAGATTTTGGGATTAAACGATTGAACTCCAAAACTTAGGCGGTTTACTCCGTTTTTATATAGAAATGATAGTTTTTCTTTAGTAGTATTTTCAATGTTGCACTCGAAGGTAAATTCAATTTCTTTATTTAATTTAAATATTTTAATAATGGAAAATAATTTTTCTAACTCTTTAAGGGTTAGGGAACTAGGTGTTCCTCCACCTATATAGATAGTATTTATTATTTCATTTGAATATCTTTTTTTTATTTCTTTTTCTAGGGCGTTTAGGTATTTATCAATATATTTTTCATTATAATATATTTTAGAAAAGTCACAATAACTACAGATATTTTTGCAAAATGGAATATGAATATAGACGCTTTTCATAAAAAATCACCATATTAATTATATAACATTTTGTTTATTTTATCAAAAAAGACTGATACTTATATGGTGATGTTTAATAAAAAGAAAAACTTATTTTAACATAAGTTTTAAGGCTTCTTTTATTTGTTCTTCTAAAGTATTATTGGTATTAACACTTGGAATAACTTTTTTTATATCATTATTTTTGTAACCTAAGTTTTCTAACACTAGGATTAATTCTTGACTGTTATTTATATTTGTTTGATCTTGTTTAGCTAGTTTGCCTTTTAAATCTAGGATTATTTGTCTAGCTACTTTATCTCCTATTTTAGGGAATTTTTTTAAATAATTAATATCTTCTTTCTCGATTGCTTGTTCAATGTTGGTAATTGATCCTGTGGCTAGTATTGGCATAGCCATTTTTGGTCCTAAACCTTTTACCGATATTAGTTTTAAGAATAGGTCTTTTTCGTTTTGGTCTTTGAAACCAAATAGTAGATGTTCATCTTCTTTTATTTGGGTGTAGATATATACTTTATATTCTTTATCTAACTGGTAATAATAGGGATTTCCTGTATATATTGCATAACCAATATTATTATTTTCTAGAGTAATATAGGTCGAATTAATATCGGTTATTTTTCCTTTTATATATTCATACATATTATTTTTTAATTCCTTTTAATCCTTGAGAGTTATAGTTACTTAGGATATTGGTTTCAAATGAAGCAATCTTTTTCATTTTCTTTTTATAATCTTTTATAGTAGTGGTTATTAAGTTTTCTAGTAATTCTTCATAACTAGTTCCTTTTCCTTCCCATAGATAGTATGCTAAAGATCCAGGAATGGTATTTATTTCATTTACGTATACTTCTTTCTTTTTGCTATCAATTAAGTAGTCAATTCTAACAACGCCACTGCAATTTAAGTTTCTATATACTTTTTTAGATATTTCATCTATTTCTTTACTTAATTTTTCATTTATTCTAGCAGGAATTATTCTTCTTGTCGATGCTATTCCTTTACTGCTGGTTTTAGCACTTCCTAAGTATTTATCTTTATATGATAGGATTTCATCTTCTTTGATTACTTCTTCTATTTGTGATGTTTCATAATAATCGTAGGTGCCTAATACTGATTGATTTACTTCACAAAGATTATTTATCGCTTCTTCTACGATTATTTTATTATCGTAACTAATAGCTAACTCAATTGCTTCTTGTAATTCATCTTTAGCTTTAACAAAACTAATACCGATACTACTTCCTAATGTTGCTGGTTTTACTACTAATGGGTATGTTAGTTTATTGATATTTTTTAATATTGTTTCTTGGTTATCATAGTATTCGTTATCAAAGAACCAGATGTAGTTGGTTGTCGGTATATTTGATGATGAAAATATTTGTTTTTGAATTACTTTATCTTGACCGATAGCAGATGAGACTACTTTGCTTCCAATATAAGGAATTCCAATTGTTTCTAAAAATCCTGCGATGGATCCATCTTCTGTTCCATTACCATGGACAATAGGAAAAGCTATATCAATATAATCTACTTCTTTCTTAAACCACTTGGTTGATTGTAAGATAATACGATCTTTAGAATTTATTAAATTTACTTTTTTGGCATATTTTTTTATTAAAGAGGCATCTTTATAGCTTTCTATATCTTTTAGCATGCCTCCAGTATACATTTGTAAGTCTTTAGTTATATATATTGGAACGATATCGTATTTATTAGTATCTAAATGATTCATCGCTTGAACTGCTGAAATAACAGATATTTCGTGTTCAACACTTTTTCCTCCATATATAAATCCAACTTTAATTTTCATTTTCTTCCCTACTTTCTTTATATAAAAACTTATCTAAAACACTAATTGTTTTATTAATATCTTCTAGATAGGCATAATGGGTTTTATTTTCATAGATAACTAACCCGCTATCTTTAATTATGGAATTTAGTTTTTTTGCTTCTTCTAAGGATACCGCAGTATCATTATCCCCTTGAATAATAAGGGTTGGCACTTTAATTTGGCTAGCTTCTTTAGTTAAATCGGTATTAACTGTTTGAACTAATATTTTTCTCATCATCGGAGAAGCATTGCGATAATCTTCTGAGCCAAAATGATTCTTAGCCCAAAGCTCTAATTTATTTAATATTGGTATTTTCTTCATTACTTTTAAGCATTTTTGTTTAAAACTTGGGCTTTTTTGTCTTTTTTCAAATGGACTTGCTAAGAGAATTAATTTTCTTACTGGATATTTGCTAGCGTATGCGATTGATATTCTGCCTCCAAATGAGTGACCCACTAAAATAGGATTTTCTATTTTTAGTTTATTTAATAATTTATGTATTATATCAGCATAATCAGTAATGGTTAAAACCTCTTTAGGTTCATCACTGCTACCAAAGCCTGGCAGATCAATAATAGTTATTTTGAAAATACTTTTAAAAGCATTGGCAATTGGCATCATCATTTTAATGTTTTGACCCCAGCCGTGCAAGAGAACCATATTTATTTTGCCAGATCCATATTGTATATAGTTTATATTTATATCTTCTATTCTTATTTTGTCATTAATCATTTTTTCACCTTATTACTATTATACACTAATATTATATTAAAGGTAAATATTTTGTGTGATATTTTACTTTTCGTTTTGTAAATAAAAAAGAATGATTAGTTTTATTATAATTAATAATACTATTTATTTTTATTATTATATTTATTGGATCTTTCATTATTTCTTTACATTAGTTTATACCACTAATATATTATCATAAATTTCCTTTAAATTACATTTTTCCAATTCATAAAATATGTTTTAGATAATACAATAAGACATAATAAAAACCTATAAAGTATATCTTTCTTTTTTAGTTTGCTTTATAGGTTATATTTTAATTTTTAGTGTCAATATTAACTTTAACATTTGGCTTTTCATTGATATAACCGCTCGCTTGAACGATTGTTCTTATGGCATTAATCATTTTACCATCTTTGCCAATTACTCTACCAATATCTTCTTCGGATACAGTGATATTTATCATATATGTATCTTCTTCTTTTTTTTCTTCTACTGATACTGCATCAATATTTGTAACAATTCTTTTTACTAAGTATTCTGCTAATGCTTTTAAATCCATTATTTGCTTTGTTTAGAATTATGGTATGCTTCCATAATTTTAGCCTTACTTAAAATGTTTTTAGCAGTATCTGTTGGTTGAGCTCCATTAGCTAACCATTTTAAACATTTTTCATTATCAATATTTGTTTCACCAGTTAGTGGATTGTAAGTACCTAAATTTTCTAATACTTTACCATCTCTTGGAGAACGTGAATCTGCAACAACAACACGGTAAAATGGTGCTTTTTTAGCTCCCATTCTTTTAAGTCTAATTTTTATCATATTATTCCTCCTTTTTTCATTAGTATTATAGTATCATAGATATATTTTTATGTCAACCTTTTTTGGTTAACATTATATTTTTCCAATTATAGTATTATATATAGTAAAAATTTATCATATTTTTCTTTATTTTTTCATATTAAAAGGACTTTACCAAAAGTCCTACATTTTTTAATGGCGTCCAAGATAGGATTTGAACCTACGACCTATCCCTTAGGAGGGGTATATCCATCTCCTAAGGGAACACCTTTGCTATATCTTTCAATCCCTTATATTATAAGGGTTTCTTTTAATTTTATCTTAATTTTTCTGAACTTGTTTTTATATGAGGTGCCGTAAATTGGTGCCATAACACCTTAATTTTAGGCATTTTGCATGTTTTTCATCATTTCATCAAACCTATCTGCACATGCATTTTTACTTTCTTCGAATGCATGAGTGTATATTTCCATAGTGATTGATGTATCTGAGTGACCTAATCTCTTACTAACAGTCTTAGGGTCAACACCAGAATTGATTAATAAACTTGCACAAGTATGTCTCAACTCGTGAAAACATATTGGGTCTAAGTTATACTTCTTAACAATCTTTCTAAGAATATGGTCACATGTACCTGGGAACATATATTCTCCCTCTTTGGAAGTAAAGATTCTGTCATCCTTACCAGTCCATTTTCTTTTATTCCATTTCTTATATGCCTCTTGCCATTCTTTGTATTCAAGTAGGACTTCGATTGTTGATTCACTTATCTTGATTGTTCTGATTGATGATTCTGTCTTAGTTGTCTTTTCATCAATAACACCTTCACAAACTTTAAGTGATTTTGTTATGCTTACCATTCTTGTATCAAAGTCTATATCTGACCATCTAAGTGCACATATCTCACTTCTACGAGCACCAGTATCAAGTGCCAACATTATAAGTAATTTGTACTTAATAGATTCATTTTCAAGAACATCTAAAAGTTTCTTGACTTGATTAACATCATAGAATCTTTTTTCTTTATGGTCTTTCTTTGGCTTGATAGTTTTTAAGTTAGGATTCTTGTCTATAAGTTCCCACTTAATTGCTTGATTGAACATAACATTTATAACTTTCTGATAGTTCTTCATGGTATGATAACCAACTTCTTTTACTTTCTTACCAGTTTTAAGTTTTTGGTACATGTTATCTAATGTAAGAGGTGTAATCTCTCTTATCTTTTTACTACCAATTATAGGATTGATTCTTGCAAGTGATGTCTTATATCCATGAGTAGTAACATTTGAGATATTTGGCTTACAATATTTTTCAATAAATAAGACTGACAAATCCTCGAATGTTAAATCACTAATCTTTTTAGATTCTCCTACATGGTAGAACTCAGATTTAAGTTCTGCCTCTTTTTTTGTTGCCTCTGACTTAGAACCTTCAAAGTTAAAAGTTTTTCTTTTACGATTACCTAATATATCATAACCAAGTTCAATAGTTATCTTGTATTTATTTGTATCAATTTTCTTGATTGCCATATTTAATTCTCCCTTCAAACATGGCATAAAATACATCAACTATCTATATATATTATACCACATTTTGGCCGTTTCCCCTAATACAAAAGGATACTTTTTTTAGTTTCTATCTTCTTATTTTCTAACCACTCATCAACCTCAGAAAGTTTAAATCTTAAACTATTTCCAACTCTATAATGAGGGATAAGTTTTGCTCTTGTAAGTTTTCTTAGATATGGAACTGACATTCCTAAATATGTTGATATGTCCTTAATGTCATACAAAGTCTTAGTCATACCAATGCCCCCTAACAATTAAAAATTAAAATCATCATCATACATAAAACTTGCCATGATAATTTGATATAACTGAGTTATACATTCTTCAAGTTGAATCTTGTGGAATGACTCTAAGGATGATTCCGGATATTCTCCTAATTCAACCATGTTAATAGTCTCAATAATTCTACTTGATAATTCTGGTAAATCTGATGTCATATGGACATCTTCAAATCCAGTAAGTTGATAAATAACCCACCATAATACATCTTCATATTTTTTATCAACCACATCTGGATAAATAGGTAAATCCATTACAATGGAAATAGCAAACTCAATATCTTTTGCAATATCATCAAGCGTAAATCCTTCCATGTTTTGAAGTCTGTAATAGGACATGATGTAATATTCAACTACTAAATCAACTTTCTTTTGCACATCCTTTGATGTCATATAACCAAATCTAGTAAGTTTTTGAGTTGTCTCATGAATAAGACTTCTTAAATTATTTATAGTAACAACCCCATGTTCATTTCTTATCTTATCTTTTAATTTCATAATTTCTACCTTCTTTCGTTAGCATAAATTATATTGGCCAATCAAGAGTATGCTTTCTCTTGTTGATTAATATTCTATATTAATTAGGAACCTAAAATCTGCCCCTATAAAGCACATTTCTATTGAATCGGTGTTCGATTCTTGTTCGGTATCAAAACAAAAAAATAAGAGGACTAATGTCCTCTAATCTATATAATTTCTTTTTAAGTTACATCCGGATTCTTTGACTATACCTTGTCTTTCTAAATACTTCATAAGTTGTTGAATCTCTGTGCAAATCTTTTTTAACTTTTCTTCTGATGGAGAAGTAGTATAACTATTATACCAGTAGTACATCTTATCATAATAGTTTATACACTTTCTATCTCGACTTTCTTTTATGTCTGAATGTTCTTTTAAATATTTATCTAACACTTCAAAAGAACTATCATTTCCTTTATCTAATAAATTGTTAAAGTCTACCAATGCATTATAAGTATAGTAAACATCACAAGTGACTTTTTCTTGAATCCTATAATCACCACAATTACTCATAAGATTTTCATCATACCTAAACATCTTTAATCCGTTAGTCTTGTTATTATAAAACTCTGTACTCGTTGGCAACTTATTTGTTCTAGTATTATAAATAATCAAAAGACATCACTTCCTTTTGGTCAACTATTATATCATAAAGTAGTTAAATCTTATCTACTTGTTTTTATTATATTTTGGATAACTCTGAATTGGTCTACCATATTGACCAGACAAATCCAAACAAGTAGGACATCTATAACTGAATCCTTCTTTAATCATTATGTCCTTAATAACATTTATGACCATTTTACTTTTTAGCATTTCAACTAAATGGGCTTTCTCTTTGTATTCCTCATGACCATCTTTTAACTTACCAATTAAGTCTTCTTTTTGTTTTTCTCGTTCGACTTCTTTTTCATACTTTTCAATTTCCTTTCTAATCATAAGTTGAGCATACTCATCATCAATACTTAAACTTATAGTCTTATTATCTAAGTTCAATAATCTTAGTAAATCACTATTTGACATATTAAACCTCCTTTGAGTTAAAGAAGTTTTCCCAATCACTTCTCTTAACTATATAATTTCTTCCATGCTTTTTAGCTTTGACTATATGACTACTTACAACCTTTCTTACATAAACCAATGTAACTCTGTACTCATCACATATCTCATTCAATAGTAAATATTCTTTCTCCATGAATCATGCCTCCTCATATAAAGAGTAGTAGAACTCAGAAGAAACTCTAAAATAGTGTTATATAGTAGGACTTAGTTGTATAAAAAAATCGTGCCACAAATTGACACGAACACTTGTTTCTATATATACCTATTTTTGCTTATTTTTAGCCTCATAGAGACACTTTAATCTTTATCTGGATTCATTGTTCATCCAGGGTCAAATCGAACAGGAGGGTACCGGATTTTGCTTCAAATAAAACTACCCCGAGTGGGGTTTAGTATAAACTGATATTTTGCTCTCAAAAACCAATGGTAACCCCAAATTGACTCGACCGATTTTCTTTTCTCTTTCTATCAAGAAGGGGGAACAATTTTATTATGAACGAAGTGAATAATAAAATTGCTTAGGGGGATAATTAATCTTTCTCTTTTCTTATAATACTTAACAGAAGGTCTAATTATTATATATAATATAAATATATTAAATGAATGAAGTAAAAAATCTAATAAAAGGTACTACTATATCTAATGCAAGTATACTTATACTTACTACCTTTTATATCTACCAATAGGTATATATATAAATACCCCTTAATATATATCTATATAGTAGCAAAGTATTCTTAAAACTCGACTTTCAGTTCACAAAAAAAGCAACTCTGTTAAAGTTGCTCTATAAGTTCAAAGCATTGCTCAATCTTCTTAACAATTTTTTCTTGTTCTTCAAGTGGTGGCAAAGGTATAAGCAAAGAGTTTAATTTCTTTTGGGTAACTTGGTTAATAGTCATAGTATTTGTATTCTCTGATAATTGATTATAATAGCACTTTGATTGCATAAACCAATAGACATACCTGTAATAAGGGGTTCTAAATATTGTCATAAATGCACCATAAGTCATAGATTCTGTCATATTCTTTAATAAACAAGATTTTCCAACTAATCTTTTGCTACCATTTCTAGCACAAATTAGAATATCGTTTTCTTTAACTATTATATTATCGTTTACTTTGCAATCAACTCTTACTATATCTTTCAAATCCAATTTACCATCTTGAATGTTGCTACTTCTTAATACTATTATGCCATTATCTTTTATATTTTCTGGCTTGTATGTTAAACCTATACCGGAGGTACCAATATTTTCATATTTGCACCATATCCATTTCTGTGGTATATCAAATAATCCATTTTCTTCTTTTTCTTTTAAAGATGATAAACTATTGTCACTACTTATCAAAGTACCATGAATAGCACTATCTAATATCTTTTCTTTCAAATATCCTTTTAATTTTTCTTTCTCTTGGTCATTTTTTTCTTTTTTATCTATTAATTCAAATAATTCATCAATCATAGTTGCAATTCTATGTTGTTCTTCAAGAGGTGGTAAATTATATTTAATTTCTTTAAGATATTTAAAGTTTCTTGTATACCCACTCGAATCAATTAAGGAAGTATTATATAACATATGGTAATACAAATATTTTACATTATGTTCAGTTGTAGAAAAAACCTTTGTACCATCTGCACCGACAACAAAAGGAAAATCAATATATTTCACAGTTTTACTATGGTCTCCAAACACTATGTATTCTGAATACAAGTTCAGCAATTTTTCTTTTTCGTCACAATATCCCTCTATTAATTCTTTTGACTGACTTACAACAGGATACAATCCTTGAAGTTTTATTTCTTTTTGATTAATTTGATTTGACTTCACCGGTATAGTAAAGAGAATATCTTCAATATTTTGTTCAATCCATTTAATATTAGATGGAGAAAATTTTCCATTAAAAGTATTTCTTAAAATTGTATATTTTAATCGTTCATTATTATTCATTTAATATACCTTCTAACTTAGAAAGTATATCTGAATTATCTTTTGTAAGTTCTTTCATTTTTGTGATTATTTCTTCAATAGTATAAGACTCAGTCTCATCAATTTTATTTGGATTTTTTATATCCATATTATAGTTTTTTAAATCTTCAACTTTAACTAACCATGCCTGTTCATTCTCAACACGATTATTCCACCATTGTTTTATTTGATTAAAGTGTTGTTTCTTAATTGGATTAGTTTTAGTAAATCTTGCTTGTCCTTCTGGAAGTTCTAAATCATAGTACCATATTTCCTTTGTCCCGTTAGAATCTCTATTAAAGAATAAAAGATTTGTGGTAATAGAAGTATAAGGTGCAAACACTCCTTCTGGAAGTCTTACAATAGTATGTAAGTTAAACTCTTTAAGAAGTTTTGCTTTTATATTATTTTTAACACCATCACCAAATAAAATGCTATCTGGTAATACTATACCGGCACGACCATTATCTGATAATTTTTCCATCAATAATGCCATAAATAAGTCGGCAGTTTCCTTAGTTTGGAACTCTTTTGCAAAGTTAGTTGAAACACCATCTTCTTCAATTCCACCATAAGGAGGATTAGTAACAATTACATCAACTTGATTCTTATCACTAAATCCAGAAACTTCACCAGTAAGAGAGTTTCTATGTTCTATATTAGGTATATCAATTCCATGTAATAATAAATTAGTCATACATAGTGCATAAGGAAGTTGTTTCTTCTCAATACCTTGTATATTCTTTTGAATTAGTTCTACATCTTCTGATGACTTAATTTGTTCTGTCTTCTCATAATGTTCAATAGCACAAGTTAAGAATCCACCAGTACCACATGCAAAGTCTAAAACTCTTTCATTTACTTGTGGATTAACCATTTCAACTACAAACTCAGTAACTGGTCTTGGCGTATAAAATTCACCGGCACTACCGGCACTTTGTAATTCAGATAACATTCCTTCGTAAATATCATTAAACTCATGTCTCTCTGTATTAGTATTAAAATCAGTTTGATTGATTTCATTTATAACTTGTCTTAAAAGAGTTCCACTTTTCATATAGTTATGTGTTTCTGAAAATACATCATAAACTATTTTTTTTCTAACATCATCACCTGGGATTATATCTTTTAAATCTTTAAGCATTTGCTCGACAAACTCGATAAGTTCATCACCAGTCATACCTCGTTCATCCTTAGCCCAATTTTTCCAACGATATTTTTCTGGAATAGCACTTGTATAAGTTTGACCTTTCAAAGCTGATTTAATTTCCCATTCTTCTTCCTTAGAATCAAACAACTTCATGAATAACATCCAAATAGTTTGCTCTAATCTTTGAGCGTCACCATTAACACCATCATCCTTCCACATTGTTTGTCTAATATTTTTAATATTTATTGCCATTTATAACAACATCCTTTCGAATTATTTAATCATGTTTTGTGTAACAATTATACTATCACTAATATAAAAAATATCATTTGTACAATTAGCAACAGAATCAACAACGACTAACCCATATTCACATTTAACATCTTCATATTTTGAACACTCAGTTTTATTTATTTCTCCATATTTGTAATAGTTTTTATTTGTAATTACATATCCATCTGTAAGAGAAACAACTTTTTCATCCTCTTTAAATGTATGAATTAATTTTTCGTTAGATTTATTTTTATCATAATCATAAGTAATTTGATATATTTCATTTCCTTTTTGATAAACATATAATTCTGGGTCGTTTATATCTAATTGAGCAATATAGGAGATATTATTATTTAATCTATATAATTTTATTTCCATTTGGTTTATTCCATACCATGCACGACCTTTTTCAATTTCTTCATTTGTAACTTTTTTTAGTTCTGAACTCCAGAAAGTATAGAAATTACCATCTTTACTAATTAATGTATTTTTTATAGCTTTATCAAAGATTACATCAGTTTCAACTTTTCTGCAATTTGTATTTGTAGTAGAAAATAATTTGCTTGATGTTTCGTATAATATTCCTTGATTATCAACAAAATATCCTTCACCAGAGTATGCAATGTTTTTTATTTCTGGACATACAAACTTTTCATTTACTACAAAATCATATTTACCATTATTGTTATTAATAGAACATTGTGATACTTCTTCTTTTATTAAAGAATCATTTCCTTTTGAATTATTATCACATCCCGAAATAAAACAAACTAATAATAATAAAAATATAATATAAATTCTTTTTTTCATTATTATGCCTCCAAACTATATAAATTGTTTTTCATTTCTTCCATTGCTTTTTGGAAGTTTTGTAATCCCATAAATATAGTCATAATAATTTCAATAATAGTACCATAAACTCTTAATTCTGGGATATTTAATAATTCTGGATTTTCAAGTTCTTCAAGACCACCATCAACATACTTATCAAGTATGATAGAAAGTACTTCTTTTGCTTGTTCTCCATATTTTGCAAAGTAGTCACTTTGTTTAACTTGTCTTGCCCTTTGACTTCTTGTAAGTGCTTTCTTACCATAAGCAACATGCACTAATAAATCGAATGGGTCATATTCTTCACCAACTTCTTCTTCAAGAATATTTAAGTAAACATCTTTTTCTTCTAACTCTTTAATGATATTTTGTTTAAGTTCTTCTGAATCCCAATGTTCCTTAAATAGAGAATAAGTAGCATACTCATCAGTAATCTTGTTTTTAACAAATTGAGTGAAGTTTTCTGTAATCAATTCACCATGTTCATTGATTAATTTTTGTTGTCTATAAAGTTCTCTAACTTGTTCATTTGGTAAAACAATTTTAGGTTTAACTTGTCTTCTTTTTGCTTCAACAACATCATCTGGATTAACTGGAATCTTTTTCTTTTTATTAGGGTCTATTCCTTCTGGTGGGTCAACTAAAACGATTGGTGTAATTTCTACATCACCATCAAACTTAGGGTCTTTGAATAATTCTGTTGCACCAGTAAAGTCAATGATAGTAAAAGAATACTTATCAAACTCTTCTGATATACGAGTTCCACGGCCTATAATTTGTTTGAACTCGACCATACTCTTAATATTTGTATCTATAACTATTAACTTACAAGTTTTAGCATCCACACCAGTTGTAAGTAATTTTGAAGTAGTAACTATTGTTGGATATTTCTTTCTTGGATTAATGAAGTTGTCTAATTGCATTTTACCAATATCATCAGAACCAGTAATTCTCATGATATATCTATCATCATGTTCAACCATGTCTAAGTTTTGATTGATTAATTCTCTTCTCATTCTGTCTGCATGTTCTTCATCAACACAGAAGAAAATTGCTTTATCCATTCTACGATTAGTTTCTTTTAAATAATCTGTAACAATCTTGGCAACAAGTTTATCTCTTTCTGGAAGTACTAATTTTTTATTAATATCTGTACCACCATAAACACCTTCTTCAACTTCTTCACCATCAGTATTTCTTGTACCTTGTTTAACTATAATATCTTCAATATCTTTATCAAGTCCAACTCTTAAAACTCTATAAGGGGCAAGAAATCCATCTTCAATACCTTGTTTTAGTGAATAAGTATATACTGGCTCACCAAAATACTCATAGTTTTGAATAGTCTTTTCATTTTTAGGTGTAGCAGTAAGACCAATTTGAGTAGCACTACCAAAGTAATTTAAAACTTCTCTCCATGAAGAGTCCTCTGAGGCACTTCCTCTGTGACACTCATCAATAACAATTAAATCAAAGAAGTCTTGTGGGAATGTCTTATATAAATCCGGTCTTCCTTCTGAACCTTTAAGTTGTTGATATAATCCTAAATAGATTTCATAAGCCGGGTCATATTTACCTTTGATTTTAGTCATAACACCTTTAAAAGGTGCAAAGTCATTTACCATAGTTTGGTCAATTAAAATATTTCTATCGGCTAAGAATAAGATTCTTTTCTTAGTCTTTGATTTCCAAAGTCTATAAATAATTTGGAATGCAGTAAATGTTTTTCCAGTACCAGTTGCCATAACAAGTAAAACTCTATCTTGTCCTTTTGCAACGGCTTTTAAAGTTCTTTCAATAGCAATTTGTTGGTAATATCTTGGAGGATACTTTGAAGGATACAAAGGTTCCTTAATAATTCTTTCTTGTTCTTCTGTAAGTTCTGAACTTGTTTTATATTCATTCCACATATCTTCTGGTGAAGGGAAACTATCAAGAGCAATTTCTGTTTCTTCCCCAGTAATCATATTTTTCTTAATATATCCATCTCCATTTGAAGAGAATGCAAAAGGAACATCTAACATATTTGCATAGTCAATGGCTTGTTGCATACCAAATCCAATAGGATGATTGTTATCTTTTGCCTCAACAACGGCAATATAACTTGAATTATATGTTAAAAGATAGTCGGTTCTTTTTCTTACACCTCTTGAATATTGGCCTTTTCCTTCATCAATTACACGTCCATCAGTAAAAGATTTTTCTTCATGTATATCATCATAACTCCATCCGGCATTAACTAATGATGGAGTAATATATCTTGTTCTTATTTCAGTTTCGCTTAAACTCTTTTTATCCTCATTCATACTTATACTTCCTTCCCCAAATAACATAAAGTTATATTCATATATAATTATACACTAAAAATGTAAAGTTTTGGAGATTTTGGTCGAAATTTATAAGCAAAATTTTAAAATCTGAGCAAGTTGTCTACTAAAAAGTAAAAATTAAAGAAAATTATTATTTAATTTAATTATATATATTAAGTTTTAATATTATAAATATAAATTTATATACTCTTGATAAATACGAGTATAATTAACTCTTTAATATAAAAAAAATTAGAGAGGGGTTACCTCTCTAATAAATTTATTCCATATCTCCTATATCGATACCAAAACATCTTCCATTTCTATAAACTCTATAATTATCATCAATAACATAATCTTGAGAAGCATAAATTATTTTGTTATAGATTTTACTTAAATCACTTTTTACAAAACCATAAGTACATTTAACATCTACATATTTATTGCATTCCTCTTCATTAGTTTTAACTAATTGATAAAAATTTTTGTTTGTCTTAATCAAAGTACCATTCATGTAGATGATATCCTCTTCACTTGGTATTTCACCCAAATATAATGTTTTTGAATGTTTATAGGCATATATTTTATTATCTTTAATATATAATCTTTCGTCATCAGTACAATCATTTGAAGATATAAAATCAAAATCGAATTCTAAATGAATCAATGCATTCTCAATATGTTCATTTCCATTTGAATCAACATATAATTGACCATCTGCTTTTATTTTTTCCATATCAGTTAAAATATCTTTTTCTTTCCAACTATATTTTGCAACAATATTATAATTTTCATCATAAATAAATGGTCCATAAGCAAATCTTGCATTACTAACGCTATCAATAATAATACAATTCTTTTCGTTAGAGAATAATTTGGTCATATTCAATTTATAAACTTTTCCATTATTTGAAATAAAGAAATTATTATCAACATATAAAGCATCTTTTATTTCATTACAAACTATACCATCAGGATTGCCACCCCATCCAACACCATAGCCACTCGATTCGATCTCATCATAAACTTTTGATGAATTACTCGAACATCCAGTGAATAACAAAGCTATTAAACAAAATAAAAATATTTTTTTCTTCATAACATCACTCCTATATATATATTTTAACATAAAAAGAGAGATTTTCATACCTCTGTATAAAAATCTTTTCTAATACTTTGTGCTATGCTAATAATTTCTTTTTTTTGCTTTTCTGTATAAATCAATGAATCACAAATTTCATTATAGACAAATAATGGATTGATGGGTTCTTTCTTTTTACTTTTATAATACTCATCATAGAGGTCTAAAAGTTCGGCAAGTATAATGATGTCTCGTTTCTTGCTAAGATTATCTGATTTTCTTATGAACTCTTTATATGTCATAAACACCATTTTCCATATAATCCAATATTGTAGATTCACAATAGTAAGTTACTTTAGATTCCTTATTGCCAAGTTGTAAGTCAATAAGTCTTTCTATAATCTTTTGTCTATAACTATAAGGAATCTTATTCAAGAAGTATCCAAACGTAGATAATAAGAACTCGCCATCTGGTTTATATACATTTATGTTCTCGTTTCTGTTATAAATATAATCTGGTAGGTCAGATTCTTTTATTATAAATTCATCCATACCATCATCAACAAGTAAATACTTGTTAGTTTTAACAAATTTTTCCATCTCTTTTGGGTCAGTTATTTCAATAATTTTATCCATTTTCTTTCCTTTCATACACTTTTTTAACCGAGCTTCTTTTCAAGATGGTGTTTTATCCCTTATTTTACCGATAGTTATGTTATCTTAAAAGGTGCCGTAAAAAGTGCCGTAACAAATATTAGTTAATATTATGTTGTATCACTTTGTAACACTTTTTAAAAAACAAAAAATGCCCCGAAACCCTTATAATTTCGAGACATTTTAGTATCATCTGGCGTCCTTGGGCAGATTCGAACTGCCGACTTTTCGCTTAGGAGGCGAATACTCTATCCTACTGAGTTACAAGGACATTGATTTCCCCATAAAATAAGGGGATAATATTTGTTTTAAAAATCCTTTCATAGTCTCATAATGGATAGTCACACTCTTAGGAGGGGATTGCTCTATCCAACTGAGCTACTTGGACAAATTAAAAGGTTACATTTGTAACCTAAATAAATCTTCCTATAAATAGGGCGCCGATAACTAGAGCATTTCTGAATTTAACTGCACAAGTATTACCATAGTTTTCAGCAAATTCATATATGGCAACAGTTTTATCGACAATATTAACTACCCAACTTTCAGCATATTTAGGTAATATGAATGGCATAACAGGGAACATATGCGAAACAATAATATCTTTCTCAAGTTCTGAGATAATAAAATTGTTATCTGCATTAGTAACCGCTTCTTTAGAATGTTTGAAAACACTTACTAATTTTGTTTTGTTATCAGTTATATTAGTAAGGAAAAAATCATGTAACAATCCAGCCCTAGCTACTTTTCTTTTATCTAAATGTAATAATTTTGATAATTTATATGAAAAGTATGATACTCTTAGGGAATGATTTAATCTACTTGTCCCGTGATGGGATAAGTTATCTATCTTTTTAAAATTATCATTTTCTAATATGTTTTTTACTATACCAATATATTCTTCATCATTTAATATATAATTCATTATTTTTTGCACCTCAATACTAGCTAATATAATATATAAGATTTTTAAATATATTAGAATAATAAAAGTTTATTTTTCTAACATATTAAGCAAATTTATTTTAAACATATCTTTATCAGCATGTGTTTTTGATACCATAACGCCCTTATATGTTGAAAGTTCAGTTTGATGCCCTTCGGTTAATATATCTTCTGGAGTAATCGTGTGGAGCATTACAATATTTTGATTTTCATATACAGAATAATGTAATATCATATCACCGTGTACTTTTGAAAACATTGCATCTGTAGGTAGTTTAAGTTCATATTTTGTAATATGTTCTTTTTTATTAGTTGAAACTACCACACCGGAAAATTTACCATCTCTAAATGCTGGGTAATATTCAAATATTAATTTTTTGTATGCTAACATATTGTATTTTTTTACTGATCTTTCTTTTTTTCTAAATTCATTTTCATTGACATATTCAATAATATATGCATCTTTCATAATAGTAACCCCCTTACTATTTTATCAACCAATGCCTAATCATTATAGCATAATGCTTAAGTATTGTCAAATTATTAAAGCCCCATTTAAGGGGCTTATAACTATTTACATAATTTTTTGCTTTGTTCAATAAAGGCATTATAAGCGTTTATTGAATTAGCTTCTAAGTGCCAATTAATATTATTTCTAGCACTAGGTTGCATTATAAAATCTTCATCAGAGTTATAATGGTATGCTTTGCCTTTAACATTGACTATTTCACAATCATTAATTGTTGTAATGATTGCTTCATCTTCAAGATATCCAGTATCAGCATAAGCCATAAAATTAATTAAATATTGAGCCCAAGGTGTTAACGAACCAACATTGTATTCTTTATTTTGAATTTTTATATTTTCAAAACTTGTATACATTTTAACATCTTGTTCGATTAAACTTCTAGCCATTTCACGAGCTTTATCACGATTACCTAAATGAGCTTCGTTATTTATTTTTAATCTTTCATTGATGAAATAGCTAATTACTACGGCGTCTTTTTCATTTAATATATAGTCGCTTACTAAGTCCCCATATTGTGCATAGTTTTCACCCTTAGTTTTAATATTAGCTCCTAAATATTTTTTAGCTTCGTAATTTAATTTATTCCAATAAGTTTCAAAATCTAGGATAAAATCTAAAGTAATATCATTAGTGTTTGCTTGTGTCAATTCTGGTGCTATACCATTTAGATAAGAAACAGCGATTAACCCTTCTTCTTCTGATAAATTTACCCCTTTAACTTGGTTCATACCTCTAGCATAGTTATCGTCAACTAGTGATAAAATCATAGCTTTTTCTTCATCAGTTAGCACTGATTCAACTTCTTTAGCTAGTTTTAACATTTCTTTTTCTTTGTTTAAAAGAACTTCACTAGTTTTATCTGTTTGTTCTAAGTTTTTAATTTCTTCTAATAGAGTTAAAACATAAGTATGTTTTTCTTGTAATTGGTCAACTGCAACATCGTTATTATTATCTTTTATAGATGGTGTTGGTATTACATCAACCATATCACTGGTTATAATGTTATTGGAATTAACTTCTATAGTTGGAGTTGATGTTGGTGTATTTTTAACTTTAGTATTACCTTTTACTTTGCTAGCAATAAGGTATCCTATTCCTGTTCCTACTAGTAAAATTGCTAAGGCACCTGCAAGTGTTTTCGTTAATCCATAAGCTAATTTATTTTTTTTACTACCTTCTATATCTAAATCAACTTTTTGATATTGAGGCACTTTTTCTAATCCCATATATGGTGCTATACCTTCATATAATTTTATACTATTTTCTTTTTTAGATTCTATGTTTTCTAAAACTTTATTTTTAGCTTCTGTTAATTTTAATAAATTGTTTTTTAATTGACTAATAATCAAATCATTTTCAGAGCCATTTTCTAATGATATCTCTTTAGAAATAGCATTTTCTAATTTATTATATTTTTCTTCTATTTCTTCTTTAGTATATTTTTGACTTGGATTTAATCCTAGATAGTTATATGCATTTTCTATAGTCATATTATTTTCCCCCTTTAACTACTTAATATTACTTAGATGATACTTTTTCAGTTTTGGTTTCGGTTTTAATTAGTTCCCATCCATTACCTAAATTAGCATTTCTACTCCAAGTATAAATTGTTTTAGTTTGAGTTGTTTTATTACGATAGCTGTATAATGTTCTTGTTTCTGTCTTTGTATAACCTGCAGGCAATTTATCTTGCCAATCTTCAGTATATACAAAGTACCCCTTATCTTCTTTTATTCTTTTCTTACCAGTAGCAATATAATCTGATTCTTTTTCATTTTTTGTCCATATTGTTTCAGTTTTGCTTTCACCTGGGATAACTGTTGTAATAGTTTGGCCTTCGATTGTTTGTCTTTTAAAATATCCTTCTGTTGAACAATCGTATGATTGTTTTTCAGTCCTATAAGCGGTATAAGAACAGTCATAAGTTTCTGTTTTTTTCACTACTTGATTTTCACAAACTGTTTCATAAATTGTTACTGTTCTAATCGCACAAGTTGCACAGTCTCTTACTGTTTTGGTTCCAACTGCTACTTTTTTACAAACTTTTTCTGTTTCTTCAACTTCTCTTTCACAGGTTTTAGAAACTGTATAAGGAACTTTTACTTCTTTTTCACAAGTTTTAGTTTCTCCTGGAACCCAAACGCTTACTACTTTGTCTTCTTCTTTAGTTGTTACTGTTTTATCTTCTTCTTTAGTTGTTTTAGTATGCTCATACTCATATACTAGATTTTCTATCCATTTTTTACCTTTATATTGGGTTTTGGTTCTAGTGTCATCTGCTTTTTTCTTTTCAGTAGTCCAGCTACTCCAAGATGTCCATCCAGTTTGAGTTACTGTTTTTTTGTATTGATATAAGTTATAAGATACTTCTTGTTCTGTTAATTTACAATCATTGTTACAAGATAAATTACATTCTAAATCTAAGTAACTGATGATGTAATCTTCTGTTTTGCCACATTTTAGATATGTTTTTAATTCATATTCATTTTCAAGTCTTTTTATTTCAACATATGATTTGTCTGTATCACAGCTATTACCATCTTTATCAGTAAAGTTTAAGATTAATTTTTTATCTAACATTTCTTTTAATGTAAGTTTAGTACTATCGCCTACTTTTTTTGGTAATTTAGGAATTGTGAAGTAATCTTTAGCAGATTCTTTCATATTTTCTAGATTGTCATAAAATACACGATCAGTGATGATGTTTATTTGGTCTTCTAATTTGTCTACTTTCACTTCAACCTTTTTTACTCCAGGTAGCGGAATAATCCACATAAGTAAAAAGACAAATACAACTATGATTGCTGCTCTTGCAAAAAAGTCAAACCAATTAAATTTTTCTCTTGATTCTACATACATATAAAATCCCCCTCTTTTTAAAAATGTGCCCTATATTCTAGCACATTTAGCATTATTTGTCAACTTTTAGTGAAACAACGGTAATTCCATCATTAAAATTATCTAATTTATAATCTTCAACATATTGATTTTTGTTTAATTCTTGATGAACACTTTGTTTAACAATATGGCTTCCTTTTCCGTGAATAATAATTATTTTTTTATTACCTAGTTTGATATTTTCTTTAACAAAGTCGTCTGTTAGCACTCTTGCGCTTTCCCTATCTAAACCATGCATATCGACACTTGGATACATATCGATAAATATATTATTATTTGCTTTTTTCATAGATTCTTAATACTTCTTTTAAATCAGGAACGGAATATCTTCCACCAATTTCTCTTACAGACAAAGCTCCAGCAATATTGGAAATACGCATAACATCGGCATAATTATATTTATTCATTAATGCATAAACGAAGGCTCCGTGAAATATATCACCAGCTCCAGTTGTATCTTTAGCTATTACTTTGTAGCCTGGCATTAGTTTTACTATACCATCTTCTTTATATAAGCAACCGTGTTCTTCTAAGGTTATGACAATGTGTCCTTTAAAATCTTTTTCTAGTGAATTATAAACATTATTTAGACTGTTATTATCATTTATGTCTATTTTCATTCCAGTAAAATCTTCAGCAAAGTTTCTAGATGTTACTAAATAATCTACTATTTTTCCTAGTTTGATATTAGCATATTTTGCTCTACCAGCATCTAGTATGGTTATTGCTTTGGGATATTTTTTAATCATTTTTAATGATAACTCCAATTCTTGAGCATCTACTAATATGTAATCTGGATTTATATTTATATCCATATCATTTATTCTCATTTGTGGATTGCGATAGGTAAATACTGTTCTACTTGCATTTTTTTTATTTACAATTATAAAACTACTGGTAGTTTTGTATTTATTTGATAATTCTAAATATGTAGTATCTACTCCAACATCTGTAAATTCTTTTTTTATTCTTTTTCCATAAATGTCATTTCCGACAACACTGGCAATATATGTTTTTATGCCCCATTTTCCTAATAAATAGGCAGCATTTGATGCCGGTCCTCCTCCACATTCAATTCTTTTTTCAACACGGTATTTGACATTTTCTTTGGGATAGCCATCAGTTAGAACTGTAATATCATATGCGGTATGGCCAATACATAGTACTTTCATCTATTATCACCTATTATCATTATAACTCAAATATAAAAAAAAAGAAAGAAAATTTCTTTTGATTAATTACTGTTTTTTAATGATAATATTTCTTCTTCACTTAATCCGGTTATTTCAACAATATTCTTTATATCCATATTCTTATCAAGCATACTTTTAACTACTTTTTTAATTCCTTGTAACTTTCCAAGTTCAATACCTTTTTCTATGCCTTCTTTCTTTCCTTCTTCTTTAGCATATTCTATTCCAAGTTGATACTCTTCTTCTAGCTCATTTTCACTTCTAAATG
>OLRV01000508.1_pt1 | contig 38529 bp, 41 predicted proteins | sample 1672421 | NCBI WGS metagenome assembly OLRV01 (sample SAMEA3136684, study PRJEB25190) | human gut metagenome | biome: human gut; feature: human-associated habitat; material: faeces | place: Austria | collected 2013
TGGCGCCGAAGGGACACAGCGCCGCAAAGGCGGCCTTGTCTGGGATAAGCTCGGGATGGAAAATCAACCTTGCCATTTCAGCGCCCTCCCTGCCACAGCTTTTGTTCCTTCAGCAGGCCGAACAGCCGCCCGGCCAGCTCCGGGCCGGTACCTGTCCACTTCTCCTGCTTGTGGTTGCTCTCCGGGGGAAAGATGCGCTGCACCTGGGTGGGGGAACCGCTGAGCCCGTAGTGGGCCGGGTCGGTGTCCTCCATGTCCGCCAGGGTCAGGCGGTGGATGGGCGCGTCCTTCATGGCCTGCTTGCGCACATAGCTGGGCAGGCGCGGCTGGGTGATGTCCTTCTCCACCGAGAGCAGGCAGGGCAGGGACACCCGCACGGTTTCAACCTTGTCGGTGAGGTCCATTTCCACGGTGATGGCCTCCGCCTCCGCGGACAGGATGCGCAGCACCCCCGCCACCGCCGGCAGGGACAGCGCCTCGGAGATCTCGCTGCCCACCTGGGCGGTGTCTCCGTCGGTGGTCTGTTTGCCGCACAGGATCAGGTCAAAATCGCCCACGCTCTGAATGGCCTGCGACAGGGTGTAGCTGGTAGCCAGCACATCCGCGCCGCCCAGTCGCCGGTCGGAGAACACATATCCGTCGTCCGCGCCGGCCACGCCGCCGAGGCCGTCCGCCGAAACGTAACCGTTGTAATCGCCGGTATAGCCGGTTAATCGCACAGAGCCGCCGATCCGGCTTTCGTGCCATTCCCCGCCGTCCGCCAGCGCCGCCGCGCCAAGCAGCATCAGTCCCGCAAGCAGACACGCAACAAACTTTTTCTTCATTTATTTTCCCCTCTTTCCGCGGTTTTTTCCGCTTTTCCATATTCTGTCTATTCGACGGACGAGGGCGCATTTTTCTTCCCGATTTTTTTTGAAAAAAAGAAAAACACCCGCCTTTTCAGACGAGTGTTGACATGGAGCGGTAGACGAGATTCGGACTCGCGACATCCACCTTGGCAAGGTGGCACTCTACCACTGAGCTACTACCGCATCGCTCACTTGCAAAGATTATTTTAACACGAACCGCCGCCGCTGTCAACCCTTTTTGCAAAAAAGTGGTCATTTTTGTCCTTTCCATGGCAGGACAGGCGGTTATTGTCAGAATATCGCGATTTATCGCGCGCCACAATAGGGCTGAACCGATTGGAGGTGAAACAACGAATGGCGAACAACACGAGCGGCGGCAACCGCATCAACGTGCCGCAGGCCAAGGGCGCGCTGGACAACATGAAATATGAAATCGCGCGCGAGCTTGGCGTCAACCTCAAGCAGGGCTATAACGGCGACCTGACCTCCCGCGAGGCCGGTTACGTCGGCGGCTACATGGTGAAACGCCTCATCGAGCAGGCCGAACACCAGATGGCCGGCCAGAGCTGGTAACTCCTCCGGCTGCGCGCCCGCATCCGGCGCGCGGCTCCCTTTTGACGATTGAAAGGAGACTTGATTTCCATGTATCAGAATCAGAATAATCCGCAGAATCAGCAGAACGCGCAGCAGTCTTCCTCCAGCTCCCGCAGCGGCCGCACCGTCGTGCCGGAGGCCAAGGGCGCGCTGAACCAGATGAAATACGAAATCGCCAGCGAGCTGGGCATCAACCTCAAGCAGGGCTATAACGGCGATCTGCCGTCCCGTCAGGCGGGCTACATCGGCGGCTATATGACGAAGCGCCTCATCGAGCAGGCCGAACGCTCCATGAGCGGAAAGGCGTAAGCGCTTCGTTCAGACTACGCATGCCAAGCGCCATCCCTATTTTGCGGGGATGGCTCTTGTTCTATGTCAAATCGCAGGAACAATGCGCTCATCCTTAAACATCACCCACTCCGATTCAGGTTTGAAGACCATTTTCTTGGTAAACATGTCCTCCGTTCCAACTTTATTGCCACAGAAATATCCTTTGTATTTCGGATTTCTGATGATATGTGCCATCGTCGCGTGGGACAGTTTATTGCCATTATGGTTGTGAAACCCATCGTCATATAGGATTTTCTCAATCTGCTTCATGCTGTATTGATCCGTGGCATACAGCTCAAACAGCTTTCGAATGGCCGGGGCTTCGCTTTCGTCAATCTCCAGCTTTCCGTCTCTTTTTCGAAAACCGAACATGTTGTCAAACCCAAATACCGTACCGCGTTTGATGGCTTCCTGTTGTCCAAAGCGAACGGCTTCCGATTTTTTCGCGGATTCATCCTGCGCCAGTGCCGAGAAGATCGACAGACGAAGCTCGCCGTCCTTGTCCAGATTGAGGATGCCATCCGTATCAAACCAGATGCCAACCCCAACCTCAAGAAGTTTTCTCGAATACATCAGGCTATCAGTGGGTCGCCGAGATCACGAATGCCATCGTGTTTGCCGATCCGACGAACATCGACGCGCGCCTGCTGTGCGCCGACGCGATGGAGCAGCTTGGGTATCAGGCGGAATCCGGCCCGTGGCGCAACGAATACCTGACCGCCGCGCAGGAGCTGCGCCATGGCAACGCGAATCTTACGGCCGCCGCGAAGAACACCGGCGAAATGGTCAAAGCGTTGTCCGCGCCGATGCTGTTTGATTATATGGCCATCGTCATGGATAAGCAGGCGCTGGCCGACGAGGATTTCACCGTGAATGTGACGCTGCCCGACGTAGGCGAGCGGCACATGCTCCGCGTGAAGAACGGCGTGCTGCTGGTCTACAAGAACACGCTGTCCGACAGCGCGGACGTATCCATCACCTGCCCGAAGAACGCGCTCTTCGCGATTCTGACCAACAATCAGGAAACCGTCGCCAAGGCCGTTCAAATCGAGGGCCGCGCCGAGCTGCTGACGCGGATGATGGAGAACATGAACCAGTTCCGGATTACAGGAACCAACCCCTTTAACATCGTCGAGCCGTAACGCCTCTCCGGATAAATGCGCACTCATAAGAAGGGCTGCCGCATGAAAGCCAATTTTTGGCCTTCTGCGGCAGCCCTTTGCAATACATTCGCTTCCCCGCGTTAAAACGAAAGCGTTTCCAGCACGCCCAACACGTCGAGCACCTGCTCGCGCCGCACCCGTTCGCTCGGCACATTCCGCTCGGCGCATTGAACGAAATGCGTCAACTCGCGCAAAAACCATCCGCTCGGCGGCAGATTGATTCCGCAGGGTACCTTGATCTCGTCTTCCACGTCGAATCGGGTCACCTGCCCATCCGCGCCGTAGCCGGTCAGCCCCTTGTCGTCGCAGACGACCATGCCGTGTTCAAAATACACGCGCCATCTGGCGGTAAACGGTATGCAGGCGTTGAACCATGCCGCCTCCGCGCTGACCGTCATGCCGTTTTGATACCCGTAGCGCATCCGATACTGATCGCAGATCTCGCTGTCCTTTCGGCGGCAGGCCGTGTAATCCACGCTGTCCGGTTTCCCGAATACGCTGACAATCACATCCAGATCATGCACGTGCAGATCGAACGGCAAAAGGCCGCTCTTGTCCCGGTCGAACAGCCAATTTCCCTCGCTCCATGCCGGCCGCTGGGACAGCCGCTCAAAGCAGGCGTCCAGCGGCTGTCCGTAAAGCCTCTCGTCCACGATGCGGTGGAGCTGCTCCACCTCGCGCGTAAACTGCAAAACCTGCGCCACATAGAGCTGCACGCCGTTCGCCTGCGCGGCGTCAAACATCTCCTGCGCATCCTTCACGTGCAGCGTAATCGGCTTTTCGCAGATCACCGGCTTTTTGCAGGCCAGCGCCTCCAGCACAATCGCCTTGTGCAGGTAGGTCGGCACGCACACGTCAAACAGATCGATCTGTTCCCGGCGATTCGCCTCGTCCACGCATGTATACAGCGGCAAGCCCCACTGCTCCGCGTGCGCGCGGTCTCTCTCGCCCCGGCCGACAAGCGCGACGACCTGCGCCCCTTCGATGTGCCGGTAGTTCATATAGTGGCACGTTCCCATTCCGCCTGCGCCAACCAACGCAATTCTCACCTTGTATCTCCTTTACAATTCAAATCCGTTCGCCGTCAAATACGCCGCGCTGTCCGCCACAGCCTGATCGACCGCAGCCAGACTGCCCGCGCCTTCCGGCGTAAACTCGATTTCGATGCTCAGCGGGCTGTCGTTTCCGGCCGCCTTCAATTCCTCAAAAATCGCCGGGAAATCAATATGCCCCTTGCCCAGCGCCGGGAAATCCCACACGTCGTCCCGGCCGCCCTTATCCTTGATGTGGATATACGCCGTTTCCGTCAGGCATGTTTTCAAATCCTGCACGGGGTTCACGCCGCCGTAAAAAATCACGTTTGCCGTATCGTAGTTCAGCTTCACGCGGGCGCTTCCGATTTTGCGGACAATGCGCGCCAGCTTTTCTCCCGTGCCATGTTCCTTGCCGTGCGTTTCCAGCACGAGAATCAGGTTGTTTTCCTCCAGCATCGGAATCAGCGACGCGACGCGGCGAGCCACCTCGTCGTCGTCCGCCACGGCCTTGTTGGCCAGATGCGCCTCCCCGACGGAGGAAACGATATACTGACACCCGAAAAACGCCGCCAGCCGAATGTTCTTCTCAAAATCGGGGATGCGTTCCGGGTCCATCAAATTGCAGTGGCCGCTCATGGCGAACGGAATCAACTCGTTTTGGCGAAGCAGATCCTGAATGGCGAGCAGCCGTTCAAAGGGCATATCCGGAAAAACATGCTCCGTCCAGCCCTTCGTCGCCGTCAGCTCGATATAGCGGAAGCCCGCCTTGCGAATGCCCGCGACCGCCTCCTCGATGGTGTAGCCATGGTAGCAGTTGGAATTCACAGCGATGATGCGCTTCATGCCGCGTCCCTCCTCGATCAAATTTCGCTCGTTTTCACCCTGCGCCCCGTTTCGGAGGATTCAATCGCCGCGAAAACCGCGCGCATCGCCGTCAATACGCTCTGCGCGTCGATGCCCTGCACGGCGGGATTCTTCAGGCTTTCCACAAACAGATCGATCACGCCGGATTTGGTCTGGTTGTCGTTGGTCTGGATGGCGTCCACATCGTAGCAGACGCGAGCGCCGTCCTTCTTTTCCAAAATGAGCGTGTGTGCCGGATCGTCATAGATGCGCAGCACGCCCTTCGTGCCGTTGATGACCGTGGAATTATCCTCCGGGCCGTAATTCGTCCACGAAGCGGTCATCGTGCCGACCGCGCCGCCGTCCATGCGATAGATGCAGAAGGCGTTGTCGTCCACCGTGATGGGGCTGCCGTCGGAAAATTTCTTATCGAGCGTGCAGAGCTGCGCTTCCACCTCTTCAACCGTCTGCCCGATCAAATACTGGATGAGATCCGTTTTATGCACGCCCAGATCCGCCATCGCGCCCATCGCGGCACGCTTCTTGTCAAAGAACCACGTGCTCTGACCCGGATCAATGCTCCACGTTTCGGGGCCGCCGTGGCGGAAGGCCGTCGCAAACGTGATGACGCTGCCGATTTCGCCCTGCTCGATCAATTCGCGCGCCTTGACGTGCGCGCCGGCCAGGCGCTGATTCTGGTCGATCATCAGCTTTTTGCCGCTCTTCTTCGCCGCCTCGACCATGCGCTCGCAATCCGCCAGCGTCGTCGCCATCGGCTTTTCGCACAGCACATGCTTGCCCGCCTCCAGCGCCGCAACCGCAATCTGCGCGTGGCTGGCGTTCGCCGAGCAGACGCTCACCGCGTCCACGTTCGGGTCGGCCAGCAGGGCTTCCACACTGTCGTAGGCCTTTCCGCCGTAACGCTCCGCCAGCTCCTGCGCGCGCGCCGCATTCAAATCATAAAATGCGGTGAGCTGCGCGTCGGGGTTGTCGGCATATTCGGGAATGTGACGAACCTGCGCAATTTTGCCGCAGCCAATGATACCGATATGAAACATGTCTTTTTCCTCCCTTAGCTCGCCTTTTCCTTCTTTTGCAGCAGCACGGCGCCAATGACGATGATGCCCTTGAACGCCTCGCGCAGGAACGGAGGCACGCCGATGAGGTTCAGCAGGTTGTTCATCACGGCCAGAATCAGCATACCCAGCACGGAACCGATCACCGAGCCGCGTCCGCCGCTCATGCTCGTGCCGCCGATGATGACCGCCGCAATCGCATCCATTTCGTATCCGCTGCCCGCGTTGGCGTAGTCCATGCTGCCGATACGGGCAATCTGAATGGCCGCCGTCACCGCGACCAGCGCGCCCATCAGTGCGTAGACGCGGCGCTTGACCGCGCGCACGTTCACGCCGCTGAGTTTGCTGGTGCGTTCGTTCGAGCCGATGGCGAACACCTGACGGCCAAACGCCGTATGCTTGCTGACCACGTGCAGGATCACCGCCAGCGCGAGCCAGTACAGGATCGGCAGGATGATCTCGCCGCCGATGCGCGCGTTGGCAATCTTCAAAAACGCCTTGGGCACGGTGGGCGACGCTTTCTGCATGCACTGCTGCGTCACGCTGCGGCAGATCTTCATCATGCCGAGCGTCGCGATGAACGGCGGCATGCCGAAATGCGCAACCAGAACGCCCGTACATTCGCCCAGCAGCACGCCGAGCAGAATACCGATGGCGATGGCGATGATATACGCCGGAATACCGGTGATACCCAGACCGGCCAGCAGACCGGCGGGGCCGCCGTCAATCAGCGACATGACGACCGCACCGATCGCCACCATCGTCGAGCCGACCGCCAGATCAATGCCGCCCGAAATGATGACGAACGTCATGCCCAGCGCGATGATGCCCACGCCCGCGTTGTTGCGCAGGATGTTGATCCAGTTTCGGGTAAACGCCGCAAACCACTCGCCGAAGGACGCATAATCGAACCCCAGCGCGAGAATTTGCAAAATCACCATCACCAGAAGCGCGATTCCCGTAGAAAACAGCGGTTTCCGCTTCCAGTTATCGGTGAACCACGCCAGAAAACCTTTTTTGTTGGTCTTTTCCATAGTCGTTTTTTCTCCTTTATCCGCATCAGCCGCCGGTTGCCAGCCGCATGATTTCATGCTCCGTCATCGTTTCTCCGCGCACTTCGCCGACGATTGCGCCGTGATACATCACCAGCGCGCGGTCGCAGACGCGGATCACTTCCTGCGCTTCGGAGGAAAGCACGATCACCGCGACCCCCTCCTTCGCCAGCTTGAGAATGATGTCGTAGATTTCTTCCTTCGCGCCCACGTCAACGCCCTGCGTCGGGTTATCCAAAATGAGCACCTTCGGCTTGCAGCTCAGCCATTTGGCCAGCACGACCTTCTGCTGGTTGCCGCCGGACAGGCTGGTGATCGGGTCGCTCTCTTTGCCCATCTTGATGTGCAGCGCCGCTTTCTCCCGCTCAAACTGCGCCCGCTGCCGCGCGTGGTCGAGCAGGCCATGGCGCATCAGCTCGCGCCATGAAACGATCGTTCCGTTTTCAAGGATCGACATATCCTTGATGATGCCGTTCTCCTTGCGGTTGCGCGGCACATACGCGAGGCCAAGCTGCTTGGCCTGCCAGGTGGACGTGATGCGCACGGGGTTTCCGCAGAGCCTGATTTCCCCCGCACTGACGGTTTCCGCGCCGAAAACCGCGGAAAACAGCTCGCTTCTGCCGTCTCCGAGCAGACCCGTAACGCCCAAAACCTCGCCCGCATACGCCGTCAGATCCACATTCCGGAAATACGGCTCCTGCGTCACGCCGTGCAGGCTCAGCCGCTCCTCGCCCCGCTGCGCGCCGGTGCCGAGCTTTTCCGTGCGAACGTCATGGCCGACCATGAAGCGCGCCAAATCGGACGTGGTCACATCCTTCACGCTTCCGCTGGCAACCATCACGCCGTCGCGCAGAACCGTGTAGCTGTCGCAGATTTCCATAACCTCCCGCAGCTTATGCGAGATAAAGACGATGCCCACCTTCTGTTCCCGCAGCTGACGCAGGATGGCGAACACCTTTTCGATTTCCGGATCGGTCAGCGACGTCGTCGGCTCGTCCATGATGATCATCTTCGCGTTCATCAGCAGCGCGCGGCTGATTTCCACAATCTGCTTGTACGACGCATCCAGATTGCGCACCATCTCTTTGGGATCGAGCGTCAGCCCCATGCGTTCAAAAACGCGGCGCGTCTCCTCGATCATCCGTTTGTGATCCAGAAGACCGTTCTTCTTTTTCAGTTCACGCCCGATAAACATGTTTTCGTAAATCGGCAGATCATTGATGAGGTTCAGCTCCTGATGGATAAACGCGATGCCCGCATCCAGCGACTGCGCCGGCGAATCGAATTTCCTTTTCTGCCCATCCAGCAGAATCTCGCCCGAGTCCGGCTGCAAAACGCCGCCCAGAATATTCATCAGCGTCGATTTTCCCGCGCCGTTTTCGCCAAGCAGCGCGCAGATTTCGCCCTCGCTCAGCTGAAAGCCCACGGATTTGAGCACTTCGTTGGAACCGAACGATTTGCAGATTCCGTCCATTTTCAGTTTCATGGTTGTCCCCCCGCTTTTGGATATGAAAATGGGCTATGGCTCACGCCATAGCCCCGTTCCCCGCTGCCGCCGCAGGGCGGTCACGGCGAAGAAATTCCATCAATACACGGTGTTGTTCGGATCGATGTATTCGTCCACGTTGCTGCGATCCACGATCGTCGTCGGGATAACCAGAACCGGATCAACCTTTTCGCCCTTCAGCACGGAAACCGCCATATCCACGGCCTCGCGCACCATCAGCGGGCTGTACAGCGCGGAGCAGATGTTGATGTCTTCGTGCTCCTTGATGATCTTGAAGTATTCCTGGCATCCGCCGCCGCCGGTGATGACCTTGATATCGGTGCGGCCGGCGTCTTCGATCGCCTGAAGCACGCCGATGGAGGTTTCGTCATCCAGGCTGTAAACCGCGTCGATCTGCTTGTTCGCCGCGAGGATATCGGTGAAATCCTTCAGGCCGTCTTCACGGGTGAAAGCGGTCGCGTACTCGATCACGTTCATTTCCGGCGCGATCTCCTTGATCGTGTCGGTGAAGCCCTTCATGCGCAGCTCGGAAACGCTGCCGCTGGTCGGAACCGGAAGCGCCACGACGGTGCCGGTGGTGCCGATCTTCTCGACGATGTACTTGGCGGACTCAACGCCCATGCCCTCGTTGTCGCCGGTCACGCGATACACGCCGTCCGCGTCGATGACGATATCGAAGTTCACGACCGTGATACCGGAATCAATCGCGTTCTGAATCGGCACTTCCATGCCTTCCCACTGCGGGAACGCAACGATCGCCTGAGCGCCCCAGGTCATGAGATCGTCCAGTTGGGTGGTCATTTCCTCGGCGTTGTTCGAGGTATAGAGCTTGTAGTCCACTTCGTCCGCCAGAGCGAGGCATTCCTGCTCGGCGTTATAGGCGACGCCCGCAACCCAGCCGTGCGTAACGGCAGGCGCGAGAATGCCGACCTTGTACTTGTCCGCCGCAGAACCCACGGCGCACAGCGCCATGCACAGCACCAGCGCAAGAACCACAGCCAAAATCTTTTTCATACCGTTCTTCCTCCTCAAGAAAGATCTTTCATTTTAGGCGCGGGATGGATTTCGTTCTCTCCGCGTCCTGTTGTCCATATTTTAGCACGGGCTGATTTCCATGTCAATTCAAACTGCTTCATTTTCACAGTTTTGCATAGTTTTTTTACGTTTCCGGTTCCCTCCTTCGTTTTGTTTTTGTACACATTCCAATTATATTCAGTCAAATTTCGTGCGTTCTTTTCATTATCTGTTTCATTTTACGCATCCGCATGCTATAATATTCGCAGCATCGGCGCGCAAAAAAGCGTTCGCCATTTAGAAAAACAAGGAGGAATCATGCGATGAAACTGGGTTTTGTCAGCGCCATTCTGGATGGCTGGACCTTTGAAGAAATGATCGATACGGCAAGCGAAATGGGCTTTTCCTGCGTGGAGGTCGCCTGCTGGCCGCAGGGCAGGGCGGAGCGCCGCTACGCGGGCGTCAGCCACATCGACGTAGACAGCCTGAGCGACGAAAAGGCGGCCTACATCCTGAATTACTGCAAGGAAAGAAAGGTTGAAATTTCCTCTCTCGCCTACTATCCCAACACGCTGGACGGCAACCTTGAAAAACGTGCCTGCGTCGTTGAGCATCTGAAAAATGTGATCCGCGCCAGCCACAAGCTGGGCGTCAACATGGTCACGACGTTCATCGGCCGCGACCAGACGAAGTCCGTCGAGCAGAATCTGGCGCTCGTCAAGGAAGTGTGGCCGCCGATCATCGCGCTGGCCGAGGAGCTGGGCGTAAAAATCGCCATCGAAAACTGCCCCATGCTGTTCGGCGAGGATCAGTGGCCGGGCGGCCAGAATCTCATGACCACGCCGCCGATCTGGCGCAGGGTTTTTGAGCTTCTGCCTTCCAAAAACCTCGGCATCAACTATGATCCCTCCCACTTCGTCTGGCAGCAGATCGACTATCTGAAGCCGCTCTATGAATTTAAAGATCGGATCTATCACGTCCACTTCAAGGATATCAAGCTCTTCCCCGAAAAGCTGCGCGAGGTCGGCGTGATGGCTTACCCGCTCGATTTCATGAGCCCGAAACTGCCCGGTCTCGGCGACGTGGATTGGGGCAAGTACGTCTCCGCGCTGACCGATATCGGCTATGACGGATACGCCTGCATCGAGGTGGAGGATCGCGCGTTTGAGGGAAGCCGGGAGCGGATTCTCGATTCCCTGCGCCTGAGCAAGCGCTATATGGAGCAGTTTGTCATCTGACGCATTTGCTCCGCCCATTTTTCGATTCACCCGCTGAAGTCCGCAACGCGCCAAAGGGCATGACGCCGCGGCCGCTGTAAAACAATCAGGCTCCCGGTACCGACCGCTCGGTATCGGGAGCCTGATTGCTTGGCGGGAGCGTCTGCCCCGCGCGGGAATTTCATTCGGACGGGCTGTCGCTCAGCCCATCTTTTGGGCTGCCTTGAGATGTTCCTGCGTTGCAGCGACTTATTGAATTTCACGCTTTTTATAAAAGACGACGGACATATACTGTTGTAGTAAAGCTCATCCGGGCACAGATCCTGTCCTTTCGGCCACTCCACGGTATAGCCGTTGACAGATACTGCGCTGAAGTACCCCGGATCCTTCAGGTTTCCGTACCAACTTCCTTTGATATAGGGTTTAACATCGAAGCGGCGCTTCTCTCCGTTATCAAAGGTCACGATGAGCTGGTAGGGACAGCCGTCACGCACATTTTGGGGCTGGGGTGGTACGGCAATCAAGCATGGCGATTCATGTGCTTGGAAAGTAATGACAGGATCGGCCCTTTCCAGGCGGGTTCATTTCAAAACGCAGTCTCCCGACCAAATGGAAAATAGGATTTGTAATATGGCCAAAGTATGATAAAATATAGGCAAGGGGGCTGTGCCGTAAGCTGTGTTTGGACCGGAACAATGGATACGGATTTGCGGGCAGACGAATGTGCGCTTCCTTTTTGAAAGGGAGCCCGCGCATGTACGTTATACTAATTCGCAGTTAAAATGCTTAACAGAGCGCATCAGATTTTTTGTTCTGACGAAGCCAAGTGAAGTGAGGCGTACTGGAGGTACGTTGAACGGAACGAGGCAAAGTCAGAGCGAAAAAGATGGTGCGCGGATTAAGCCATTTTAACAAGAATTAGTATTAAAACGGGAGGGCGAACAGGATGATGTTGCCGCTGGTGATCGCGGTCATGCCGGAGGGAGCGGACCGGGATTATATGGAGTGGCTCTTTGTGGAGCATCATAGGCTGATGATGGTGACGGCCTTTGGCATCGTGCCGCAAAGCGCGGACGCAGACGAGATCGTCTCGGATAGCCTCATCGCCTTATACAAAAAGATCGATAAACTGCGCGGCATGGAGAAAAATGCGCTGCGTCTGTACATCGTTTCGACAGTTCGAAACACGTCGCTCAACTACCTGAAAAAGCATCAGCAAATGAACAGCCAGTTCCTGCACATGCCGGACGCGGTCATCTGCCAGGTACCTAGCAGGGACAACACGGAAGGAAAGATCGTCCTGTCCGAGGAACTGGATCGGGTGCGCATGGCCATCCGCGAATTGCCCGAGCGCGAGTGCATGGCGATTCAGCTCAAGTTTGACCTGGACAGGACGGATGCGGAGATTGCGCAGTTGATGGGCATCAGCGTGGACAGCGTCCGGCGGTACATCCATCGGGGGCGGGAGCGAATCCGGCAGAAGGTCTATCAGGAGGAGAAGGACGATGAATGAGAATCGTTTGAATTTTCCGGAGATTCAGGACGCGCACCTGGATCAGATGATCCGTCTGGCCTTCGCGCAGGAGGCCGCGCTGTGGGCACAGGAATGGATGGCGCAGAGCGAAACGCCAGAGACGCCGCAGGAACAGGAGCGGGCAGAGCGGCTTTTGAGGCGGATGCGGGCGCAGATTGACCGGGAGGAACGCGCTGTGCGGCGCAGAAGCCGGAGCGCCCGCCTGCGGCGGATCGTGCCGCGGGTTGTAGAAATTGCGGCCTGCGTGGTGCTGGCTGTCGCTGTGGCCACACCCTTTGCGATAGCGAACGTGGAATTCATCCGCTCAGCGGTGATGAAGCTGCTCATCCGTATCGACTGGGATGAGGGCGTCATGCAGATGAATCTGGTGGAAGACGAGGGCGCCGCGTTCGACGTGCCGGCGGACTGGCCGGGCGAGTACTTCCCGTCGTACCTGCCGGAGGGCCTTGAGGTGACGTGGAAGAGTTATATTCCTGGATATCCATGCATCGAGTACACTTCCGAATCGGGCGAACGAGTGATCAATTTCAGCGAAATGGGAGAGAATTCTACACAAGTTAACGGAATTGAAGGCGCGGTCATCTCGTATATGGACATCAACGGGCAGACCGCTGTCGTGATTGAGACCGAGCATCCGGAAAATGAAGCGGATTACTACGTCGGTATCGCATGGGACAACGGGGAAAAGTGGTTCAGCGTGGATACCAGTGGGATACCCAAGGAGGAAACGATCAAAATCGCCCGCAGCGTCAAAAAAATACTCAAAAATTGAAAAAAGTTTGTCCGGTTTTGGCCGCCTCAGTTGTCTTATATAGTGAGAAGCAATTGAGGAGGTTTTTCCCATGAAAATGCATCAAGTCGCAGCAAGTATTCTGTGCATGGCTTTGCTCCTGGCGCTCTGCCTGTCTGCTGCCTACTCTGAAGAAATCATCCCCTTTGCGGAAAGTGGAAACAATGTTCAAGCTATACTGAGATTTTCAAATGGCAAGGCTATTAGTGACGGTAGAGTAGCCAAACTTGAAGCAGGGTGTACCGCAAGTACAACCGTCTATGTGCAGGCCAAGAGCGGGAGCGGATGGACGACCAAGGCTTCGGGAAGCGGTGGCCGGGAAGCAAGCGCTTCCTGCACAGCGCAAAAGGGTACGGAATACCGCGCTTATGCCGTTGCAACGATTTATGACAGCGAAGGGAACAAGGTCGATACGGTCAAGAGCTACAGCAGCTCCAGCGTGTATTGATGAATTTACCGGCAGAATAGAACTGTCATCAAGATATCGGAAAGAAAAGGCCGGTAATTACCATAATTCAAGAAAGGAGATGGTACCATTGGTTGGAAATGATAGTCATTTGCTACAGAAGAATTGGAAATAGGAAAAATGGAAGCTTTACAAATGAGACGAAGAACAAAAGGAGGATCATCTACTATGAAGAAAATCGTGCTGAGTCTTGCTCTTGTTGCTCTGATGCTTTTTGGCTTGGTAGCAGCCGCTGAAGGAATCGTCCCATATGGCAATCCGGATACTACATTGGATAATCCGCAGTCTCTTCCGTACAGTTCTTCCTTCAGTTTTAAGGAAGGTTCGACAACCAATGCATTCAAGACTTCTTCTGGTTCCATTACGGTGAAGCTGGAAGATGCTTATTTGACGACGAACAGGACGGCTAAAATCAGTATCAAAGCGTATTACTGGAATGGAAGTACGTGGAAATCGTCGGATTCTAGCAGTGTTACAATCAATAATACCAAGGCTGATTATTCCGTTACGCTGAGTGTTTCTGCAAACAAGCCGCTCTACGTAAGACTTTCCAAAACGGATTATACCGGATATTATGCTAAGGGAACGCTGACGATCGAATGACAGATCAAGTGAAAGTTCTTTTGCGTTAGGTGAGAAGAACTTCTCATTTTCCCACGACAAAGGAAGGTAAAAAAGATGAAACGACTTGTACTTGTGGCGCTGCTGTGTGTGCTGTTGGGCGCTGTGGCGTTTGCCGAAACGGAAGATGAAGCGCGCGCGGCGCTCCAAAACACGTTGATGGAATTGGAGGAGACGTACGGCGCCGAACTGTTGCCCGAAGAACAGATGCAGCTCAGCTTCCTGATCGATTGGGCGGATCGTTACGTGGAAAGCGAGCAATGGGCGCAGTTTGCCGAAGACTTCGGGCAATGCCAGGACGCCCAAAAGCTTTCGGAGCTGCTCAATACGGACTACATGGGCATCAACCAGGCCGAAGAAGGGCTGATGCAGCGCGAGGAAGCCCGGCAAAGAAGCATCGAGATTGTGCAGGCGGCGGGATTTGACCTCGAGCAAATGCCTTACGTATCCCTGGGCAGCAAGGGCGGTTGGAACGGCTGGGAAGTCAGGGTCTCCCAGATCCCGGGGGATGAGCAGCGCACACCGGGCGTCATGCTGGACCTGGCCAACGATGGAGCCGTCCGGTACATGGAGTACCTGGGCGAGCCCACCGAGGCGGCCATCGGCGCGGCCATCAGCGAGCAGCGAGCGCAGGAGATTGCCCTTGCGTTCATGACACAGTATGTGGACGCGGAGGGCGAAGCGGCCTGCACCGCGCAAGCAGAGGATTCGCACTGGAAGGTCACGTTCGAAGGGCAGGCGGACCAGCAGCCGTGTGAGGTATGGATTGACAACCAGACGGGCGCTGTCCTTCTTGTTGAAACGTTCACGAGGTAAAATCCAAATCACCTCGTTGCTGCCGCCTCTGTGAGGGGCACCTGGAATCCGTAACACAAGGACGGAGCAGGACAAGCCGTCCTGCTCTGTCTTGCACAGGAAAGGGGGCGCGATTTCATGACATTCATGGCGAAAGGGCTGATGATGATCCTGCTCCTGCTGGCAGGGTCCGCCTGTGGCTTGGCGCAATCGTGCATTCCTTTGGAGGTTCAGCCCTTTGACTACACGCTGGATGTGCACGGCACGCGCTACGCGGGCACGGCCGTGGTCTCCCCGGTTCCCGGAGAGCCGGTGTATGAGCTGACCGCCGAAGGATATACCGGCGTGCGCGAGGACGCCGAACGAATCTATGCCCTGTTGGGCCACGCGGGCGAGGCGATGGAGGAAAAACACATCAACAGGGAGTACACCCATTCGTACATCATTGGCACAAAAGACGTGCATTTTTCGCCTGCGTGCTTGCGCTATGGGGCGGATCTGGAGAAGCTGGATCAGTTCACCCGGGCGGGCGCGTGGATATCCGGGTTCCATGATACATATACAGACGTATATCGCGGATATCAACTCCCCTGGCGGGAAATCCCCTTGATTGCGCAGACGGACTTTGGGGCACGGGTAGAGGAGGCGTTTGCCATCCTGGAGAGCATGGGCATTGCGTTCGGGGAGCCGGAGGCAGTTGCCTACTGGGACGTCTTTGCGATGCAAAGTGAGTACGACCGGTTACAGTTCGACCAAGAACCCCATACGTTTGAGGAAGCGGACGCGATACTGGAAATTCAAATGCCCACGTATCTGAACGGCATGCGCTTAAAGGCGGCCAGCATGGGAACCAGCGACGCCAGCCTCAACGATTGCCGGACATCCATCCGCGTGCGCATGACGCAGCAGCAGATCATGGAGATCGACGCGGGCGATTGCCGGTTTAAGGCGCCGCAACAGCAGCGGGGCGGCGAACCCATCCCGCCGGAGCAGGCGCTGGCGCAGTATGAGCAACACCTCAATCAGATGCTGGTTCTCGAAGAGGGGATGACGGAAATCACCGGCATACTGCTCGAGTACGATGTCTGGCATCGCTACACGGCAGGCGTGTTTTCCCCGACGTATCATTTTTACCCCGTCTGGAGCATCTACACGGCGAGGAGCTGCGATCAACCGGCGATGATGATTCACGCGCTGGATGGAACGGAAGTGATCTGGTGAACCGAAGCGAAAAGGCCAAAACAGCGGCCGCGCCGGCACGGCGGAATGTGCCGCATCGAATCTGCGTGTTTTTGAAAGAAACCTTCCTGACGCTGCGCTTTGCCGAGGGGGCGCTCCTGTGCTGCGGGATCTATGTTCTCGGCGATCTGGTCTGGTGGGGCGCGAAAAGCTTTCTCTATGTGTTCGGCGCGTCCACGCTTTTCAGCTCCTTCATTTATCTGTTCCCGGTTTGCGCCGCGTTTCCCTACGCCCTGCGATACCGGGAAAACAGAAAGAACCATTTGGACTACATGATCTTGCAGCGGTGCTCGGTTTTCAGGTATTTGAACACCCTGTTTGTCCGCACCGCCGTCTCCGGTTTTGCCGTCATGGCGGTGGGCACGCTCCTGTTTCTTGGCCTGATTCCCGTGTGTTTCCCTCACGCCGTCCTTTCCTATGAGCTGGAAGAGATCGGCGGCCTCATCATGCCGTTCCTGGAAACTGTCGCCCAGGCGGAAAACTGGTTTGCGTACTTCGGATTTTATACGCTGCTCATCGGGATTTCCGGCGTTTTTTGGGGCGTTCTGGCCCTGACTGTCTCCGCGTGGGTGGACAACACGTATGCGATTTACATTTTTCCCATTCTCTTTTTGTACGCGATGGACTATGCCGCTCCCAACCTTCACCTGTATTCGCTTTCAGGGCAAATGTTTGCCATGTATTACTATGAAACGTGGCAGCAGGCGCTGCTTTATCCGCTGGTGACCTTCGGGTCGATGAGCGTTTTGTGCTACCTGGCATTCATCTATCGGGGAAGGAGGAACTGCCGTGAGTCTTAACAGGCGTTCCAATCATCTGCTCAGGGACATGGTCATGAAAATGCGGTCCGTGTTCATTCTGCTGTTGATTGTCGCGTACGCAGGTCCCTATCTGAGCCAGGGATATGTGTACACAAGCCGATACGGGGCCGTTTTGAATGCGTGGGGCACGTTTGCCTGCGCCATGAGCAATGCGAAAATCCTGCTCGTCTGTTTTGTGGGCTATATCCTGTTGATCAGCGATGTCCCCTACTTTTCCGCAGCCAACATCTATGAGGTTGTGCGTTCCAAACGGTGGACGATCATGCCCGTGCGCGTCATTGCGCTGTTGAAGGTCACGCTGCTTTATTTTGCCGTGCTCTTTGTGCTTTTCTGCATTTTAGGCGGCTGTACGGATTTCAATCTCAACGTCTGGGACCGGATCCATTATTCCTACGCGCACGGGCAGTACATTGAGGACCTGTATATGGATGTTCCGGGGAATGTGATTGCAAACTACACGCCGTTTTCAGCCTTCGCGGTCAATCTGTGCCTGCTGTTGCTCGTCTTTACCAGCATGGGCCTGCTCTTGCTGTTTGCGGCCATGCTGTTGCCCGCCAAAAAAGTGCTGCTCGTGAGCCTGTGCGCCTGGGGCGGGTTTGACATGGCGATTGACGAGATGGGCTTCGGCTACAAAATGTATCTGTATTCGCCGTTGTCCTATACGCGCCTGAACATCATTGACGCGCATCACACCAACCTGTATTACCCCTCAAAAGGACGAATCGTTGCGGCCGCGCTTTTCATTTGTGCTGCGGTCACCGCCGGATGCCTGCTTTTCCCCGTAAAACGCCGGTTGGGCTATCTGAATAAGAAGGAGTAATCATCATGAACCAAATCATCCTTCATGGAATGAGCAAGTCCTTTGGCAAGAAGAATGTGATCAAAGCGCAAAATGCCTGCTTTTCTCCGGGCCAGATCTACGGGATTGTCGGGCAAAACGGTTGTGGGAAAACCGTGCTGTTCAAATGCATGAGCGGCCTGATGCCCACGACGTCCGGACGTATTGAAATCCAGCTGGACGACTCGGTCCAAAAGGTGCGCCCGTACTGCGGCGTTGTGATTGACGGCGCGGGATTCAATGATTCACTCAGCGGTCTGAGCAATCTCGTCGCCCTAGCGGACATCACAAAAAAAGCCGACAAAAAAGCAATCGCCAGCCTCATGACGTCCGTAGGTCTTTCACCAGACAACCGAAAAAAAGTGCGGTATTATTCCCTGGGCATGCGCCAGCGGCTGGCGATTGCCCAAGCGATTATGGAAGATCCCGCGATTTTGCTCCTCGATGAACCGCTGAATGGACTGGATTACGAAGGCGTAAAAACGGTTTACGACATCCTCAAGGTGCAAAAGGAGAGGGGGAAAATCATCCTCGTCGCCAGCCACCACGAGGAGGACATCCGCCTGCTCTGCGACGAGGTGTATTGGCTCAAGGATGGCATTCTGGAGCGGATTGAGGACATATCCGAATACACGCGGTTTAAAGAGACATGGGTCAAAAACGAAAAAACGGATTGAGGAACTGCAAGCGTTTTCAAACAGTACAAAGCTCGCGCTTTACGACCTGCATGTTTGATTTCAAATCATCACAGGGCATACAGTGCGGGCTTGTCGTGTATTCGTGGGGAGCAGAGGCACTTTGCCTGCGCGCTTGCCATGCTCAAACCATTTTACCGAGTTTCCCGCATCCGGCTTTTCCATATGCGGTTGCTCCGCTTCCGATGTTTCCATCTCCGGTTCTTCCGTGCCGGATCGTCCATTATCCGATTCTTCCGGCTGTTCTTCCGTCTGCCGGATGGGCTCTTCGTAAAAGTTGTATTCGGTATCATTCATGCGTCCGTCTGCGCCGCGCACACGTTTGCGCACCAGATAGCCGCCCTTTTCCAGTTCTTTAAGCGCCGTCCCGATGCTTTCCACCCCTTCTTTACAGATGGCAGACAGCCCGCGAATCGTGAAATTCCAATCCTCCGGCAGCGCCAGAATCATTGTCAACAATCCCTTTGCCTTGAGCGACAATCTCTTATCCCTCAAATGATAATCGCTGATCGTCGTGTAATCCTTGACCTTCTCTACTCGAAATATGCCCACATGAAAACCCTCCATTCCATTTGTAAATTCAAGACGCGCTGACCCCATGGTCAAGCACCGTTCTGTCATCGTTCCTGATTTTTCTGCCGCTGTTTCTGCCACACATCCAGCAGCTTGATGATGGTCTGCTCCATCTACTTGGGCGTATACGACTTCGGAAAATACCTGCGCAGCGTGTCACTCCTGAGCGTCACCTTATCCATGTAACAGAAATCCCTTGTCCGTCAAGGGCATATGAACAGCGGCTGCGCAGCTGCCTTTGACAGGTTGTAGGATTTCTGCTTCATGGCAATCAAGGCGGCGAACAGGATACCCTGCCCGTCGCCTCGTTTCACTTTAGTTTTCGCACCGGATTTTGACGTTTACACAAAATATGGGATAGCCCCTAACAATCATTAATACTGATTAAAAAGGTTAACTTTCCACTTTTGGCTGCGTGCAATTGATTCTGCGAGACTATTTGAAAAACAATGAATGGTCAGTTCAGCATCAGATAGCCTTGCTTCACTTTTTGAAAACGCATCTTCCTCAATAGTCGTATTCATTGATAAAATCACAACATCTTTCAAGCAACGACAATCATAGAACGCTTTTGATGGAATTGATGAACATGCTTGGCTAACAGTAAAACTAGTTAATGCCGTTGCACTAAACGCTTCTTCTCCTATACTCTCTAATTTCTCCATTCCTTGTATTTCTTCCAGCAAGACAGAGCCCTCAAATGCGCCCTGTCCAACGGATATTACACCATCACATCCTTCCACTCTACAAAGTTTTGTAAACCAAAAAGCATAATCATCAATCACAGATACTGTTTCTGGAATAATCACATATTTCAAACTTTCTTCGGATGCAAATGCAAAACTACCGATATATTCAACGCCCGAAGGGATCTTAAATATGCTTTTTCCACTAGCTGACGGATAACATAGCAATTTCTTCATATCTTTAGAATATAGAACACCATCTTTCGATGCATATCGAACGTTTTGATCATGAACATCTATTTCTTGAATTTCAGCAAAGCTCCCATTTCGTTCAATTTCATCATCGCCCGAAATCAATGTTGAAGGAATGATAAGACGTTTCACCTTTCCCTGCAAGGAATTTGTTGCTAGGTTGATTACCCCTTCCTTTATTTTCAAAATATCAACCTTTTGACCGAAAGGCTGCAAAAGAAAGGTTTTTCCGTCTTTTGAGTAAAGACAACCATCATACGAAGATAGTTGAGGGTGAGTGGCAGACACATCAAAATCTGTAGCATTAAGTCTGTTATAAAGCACATCAATTTGAGAAAATGAATCCGGTACATAAATAATCGCTTTCTCATATTGATCCATTTCAAGCAAATCAGATTTAGACAGTTCTGTACAACCTTCCTTTATTCTTATATATACCTGATATAAATTTATGGATTCAATTGAAATATTTTCTACCGCAATAGCTTCTTGCTCCCACACCATGAACAGATGTATCAACATAAAAAATATTGCAAATCTCTTCTTCAAAGCATCCGTCTCCTTTTAGTAATTCGGCTCATGTCAAGCTCATCCAAGGAAACAACATACTTCGGGAAGTTGTCTCGAATACGATCATACGCGCCAAACTCACGGTTGACCGTTTCCTCAGACGCCAGCAGATAAGCGACCTGCCATACCATTCTTTCTTTTTATCTCTCACCGATGATCCCGCGCAACGCTTTTTTGGCCATCATCAAATCGGCCGGGTCGCGCTTAATCCAACTGGAAATCATCGAGCCATGGATCAGTGCAAAAATTGCCTGCGCCTTAGGAACACTTTCCTCTTCAGAAAAGCCAAATCGCACCAGATGATCCGCATAGAGCTTCTGCCAGTCATCGTAGAGTCGGCGGCAGGTTTGGTTGACGCTTTCATCCAGATAGACAGATTCAATCGAGATCATCGTAAGGAACAGCGACGCAAAATATTTACCCGAAGCCACGCGCTGAGCGAGGCGATCCGCCATATGTTCAAAAGAAGCCAGCGCCGTTTCTTCCACGAGGATATGCCCATTGATGCCGCGCTCCATCCTGCGGTAGCTGAATTCGAGCGCTTCCTGAAGAAGCTGCTTCTTTCCACCCGGGAAGTAATAATAAAAACTCCCCTTCGGCACATCGCAGCTTTTCAGCAATTCCGACAGTCCCAGCCCATAGTAGCCCTTTTCCGCAAAAATGCGTTCTGCCTCCGCAAGAATCAGCGTCTTTTTGTCCAACGCCTGATCCGTTTCGTTTGCCATGTTCCTCACTCCCATGACATCATTATACAAAAAAATACCGGAATCGGCAACCGACTCCGGTATTTTTTACTTTAAACCGTACAAATCATGTAGGCTCTGCTTACTGCGCGATCACGGCGTTCACCGCGTTCGCCGCATCATAACCGGAAGCGATTGCCCATCCAAACAGCGTTGCGCCCATATAAACGTCGCCCTCCAGACCGCCGACGACTTCGCCCGCCGCGTACAGACCCGGAATGGCTTCCTGCTTCGTGTTGAGCACCTGCATGCTGTCGTTGATATGCAGACCGCCGAGGGACGCATAGTAACGGATGTGCATCTGAAGCGCGTAGAACGGGCCTTCTTCGCTCTGTGCCGCGGCAGGCGTGCGCCCGAACGCATCCGCGGTCTGAGCCGCCGCACAGTCGTTGAATGCCTTCGCGGAGGCTTCCACCGCGTCCGCCGGAAGATTCATCTTCTCGCAAAGCTCGGCGAGCGTCGCGCCCTGCTTCATGACCGGCTGACCGTCATAATCGTCGCTCAGCCACTTCTCCACGTCTTCCATCGTGTAAATCTTGGAATTGGTCATGCCCGCGTTGAAGTTGTCAAACGCCGTCTGATCCATAATCAGGTACTGCGCTTCGTTCTGCTTCATCGCCTGCATCAGATCCCATGCGTTCGCGCTCTCGTTGAAGAAGCGCTCGCCGTTCTGGTTGACCATGTAAGCGCCCGCCTTATATGCGCCCGCAACGCCGGGGTTGCAATACTGACCCAAACCGCTCGGCAGGATCATGGAGTTCGGCTGGGTGTTCACCAGATCCATGTTGATGAGGTCGGCATCCAGTCCTTCAACCATCTTGATCGCATCGCCCGTCGCGCCAGCATGACCGGCATAGACGAACTTCTTGTATTCATCCGGCACAAGCGCATCGTTCGCGCCATAGCCGCCGCTGGCCAGAATGACTGCCTTCGCGCGGATGGTGTACGCCTTGCCTTCGCCCTCAGCCTTCACGCCGACAACCGCGCCGTTCTCTACAACGAGTTCCGTCGCGGGGGTGTTGGTCAGGAGCGTGCCGCCGGCGGCCTCCAGCCGCTCAGCCAGGTTCTTGCAAACGCCCGCGCCGCGCCCCTCGCCGGAGTAACTGCGGGACGGCTTGCCGCTGCGCTGATACGGAACAGCCGCGCCATCCTCGCCAACCAGCCAGTCAAACGCCTCGCCGATGGTGTTGGCGAACAGTTCAACGGTCGCACGGTCGTTCTTCTGGTGGCCGTTCGCCATCATATCCTCGACCAGCTTCTCGGCGGAATCCTCATATCCGTCTTCCTTCTGCCACTTGGAGCCGGTCGCCATCGTGCCGGAACCGGCCATCGCGCTTGCGCCGCCGATTACGCCCATCTTTTCCAGCAGGATCACGCTGTGGCCATTCTGAACCGTCTTCAGCGCCGCGGAAAGACCCGCCGCGCCCGCGCCGACGACGACCACATCCGCGTCCATCTGGACGTCTTCCAGTTCGGAAGCTGCAACGGCCGCCGTCATCTTATCCATATCCGCGCCCGCCTGCGTGAGCGCATCCGTCATCGCCGCTTTGAACGCTTCAGACGTCACCGTCGCGCCCGCAACGGAATCCACGCCGATCGTCTGATTTACAAGCACCGCTTCCACCAGCTTCGGCAGTGCCGCCGCGCCGATGCCCTCGGTTTCGCTATGCTCCAGAATGTCGATTGCGGTGATCTTCTCCGCATCAACCGTCACGCTCAGCTTCACATCACCGTGAAAGCCCTGCGCTGCCGCTTCATAGGTACCGGGGGTCATGCCCTCCGCCATCGCCGCGCCGCCGATGCTGCCCAAAAGCAGCATGGACGCCAGAAAAGCCGATATTACCTTTTTCATACGTCTTTCCTCCTATTTCATTTGCCTTGTAGACACTCGTCTACTATACGACCGTCTAGTATAATAGCTCAGTGACAAGGATTTGTCAAGACGATATTCAAGAAAAATGAAAGTTCACCCGTAGATAACTTGTTTGTAACGGATGTACAACGCAAAAAGGGACCGCCAAGTTTTTAGCTTGACAATCCCTGACAATCGGTTGGATTTCTCTTTTGCAACAGTCACGGCGGCGAACTGATTGCTCTGTTCACCGTCTCATAGCACTATGATTTTTTCTGACTCCTACGTTTACACAAAAGTCGGAATAGACTCTAAAATGAAGACTCCATACTTATTCTGACTGATTGGGCAAATTCAGAAGCGCCGTTCGGATATTGTTCAGGTGAATCCTCATGGCTTCCGCTGCTTTTTCGGCATCGCGCTGCGTGATCGCCGCAAAAATATAACGCATTTCCTGTTCGGAAGGCCCCATTCGGTTTCTCCACTCAATATTGGCTCTACGGATTCGCTGGATTTCAGAGGCATATCGACTCAGAATCTCTCGAATCATCGGGTTACCACTACGATCCTGAATCATGCCGTGCAGCTCAATGTCGACCTTGGAGATGAATTGACTCCTCTCCTCTGAACCCGGCACCATGATATCCAGAAGTTTGAAGCGTTCTTCTAGATAGCGTAAATCTTCTTTGGTAAGGTTTTGTACGGCATGTGCCGCAGCATAAGGCTCTAATAAAAGTCGAATATCAATGATATTGACGGCACGAGAAATGGAAATCGGCGAAACAATACTCCCGCTTTGTGGGCGAATGACAATTAAGCCTTCTTCCTGCAATTTGCGCAAAGCGACGCGAATGGGCGCCTTACTAATGCCATATTTCTCCGCGAGGGAAGCTTCGGAAAGCTTCTCTCCCGGCTTCAGCGTTAAATGAACGATATCGTATTTGATCTTTTCATAGACGGAATCACCGATTGTCCGATTATCGAGCATGATTGCACCACCTTTGGTTTTAGAGATAAACTAACATTCTACTTTATTATACATGATTTGGGCGAAAAAAGAAAGGTCATCTGTCAAATATGTAAATATTCACTGTAAAACGGAGAGCAGGCACACACGAGTGCTCGGAAAAGAGCGAATAAAAAAAACGGCGAAAATTTGTTCATAACGTCTTGACATTCCAAAACTAAAATGTTAGAATTCTAATAAAGCAAAAAGAAAGGAAAGGAAGTAAACAATGGCGCAATCCGAACACATTATCAAAAATTATGACATGTTACTTTCTCACGGGGAGACAAAAACCCGGAAGGTGGCGTTGGATATCGCGGAAGCAGCCATTCAACGTGCCATTCCGTATCACGAAACACTGCGGCTCATTCGGCGAACGCCCGAATCCATCTCAATCGGAGAAAGAACAATTTTCCTCCGAGAAATTGATCATATCTATGTTGTAGGCGTCGGAAAAGGAGCTTATCCGATTGCCCAGGCTCTCGAGGAAAAACTGGGCGATCTGATCGACGAAGGTATCGTGTTGGTCAAAAAGGGCGATACGCGCAGGTTGAAACGGATTGAAATCATCGAATCAGGGCATCCACTTCCGGATCAAGCCGGAATCGACGGCGCGAAAAAGATTCTATCCATCCTTCAGAAAGCAGGAGAAAGGGATCTGATTTTTGCCCCCATTACAGGCGGTTCCTCGGCGATGATGAATCTCCCGTGTGGCCGGATTACATTGGAGGATTTAAGAAAAATCAACGATGCCTTGCTCAAGAGCGGCGCAAGCATTGGAAAGATGAACGCTGTGCGCAAGCATTTGTGCAAAATGAAAGGCGGTCACTTGGTCGAATATGCGAAACCGGCAGAAATCCATACACTGACTCTGGATACGGCGCCGCCCGACATGCCATGGCCGGATTTAAGTCTGGCTGATCCGACGACATTCCAAGACGCTATCGACATGATGAAGGAATATGCGATTTGGGATGAAGCGCCAGCGTCGATTCGCGAGCACCTGCTCGAGGGACTGGCACATCCCGAAATGGAAACGCCTAAGAAGCTGACCAATACGCGAGCATATATCCATAGTGTAGCAGACCCACGTTCCACCTGTGTAGCTGCAGCCAATAAAGCCAAGGAATTGGGCTATACCCCGTATGTGCTTTCCACAGCATTGGAAGGCGATGCCTGTAATTTGGGTATATTTTTCTCTGGCATTGCTAATGAAGTTACGAAAACCGGGCGTCCTTTTGCCGCCCCCTGCGCTATCATTTCTGCGGGAGAAACCACCGTCACCATTCATGGGCCATGCGGCGCTGGTGGCCCCAATCAAGAAACGGCACTGGGCTATCCGCTTAAACTCCATGCGCAAAGCCCGACGGTGTGCTTGTCAATGGACAGCGACGGTACAGATGGTCCGAGTGACATTGCCGGAGGCATATCGGATAATCAAACGTTTGAAAGAGCTTGTGAATTGGGACTTAATCTCTGGGAGATGCTGGGGCGGCATGATTCGTCGACAGCGCTGCTTCAACTGAACGACGCGTTGATAACGGGACACACCGGAACTAACATCATGAATTTCCGGGTTGTCGTGATTGAGAAAAAGGAGAATGAATCTTGAGCGTTAAAATAGAACAGATCTATGCCCGGGAGATCTTGAATTCGCGAGGAAAGCCGACCGTTGAGGTTGAAATGACCTGTACGAACGGTTTGACGGTTGCCGCATCCGTTCCGAGCGGCACATCGACGGGAAAATACGAGGCACTCGAAATTTACGACGGCGGAAGTCGTTACCACGGAAAGGGAACTCGAAAGGCGGTTGAAAATGTCAATCAGATTCTGGCTCCTGCCGTCATCGGAATGGATGTCACCGATCAGCGAAAAATTGACAGAAGGCTGATCGAATTGGATGGCACAAAGCAAAAAAGCCGTCTGGGTGGTAACGCTATTTTAGGGGTTTCGCTGGCGGCTGCGCGAGCAGGTGCGCTGGCGCTTGGGCTGCCGCTGTATCGCTATTTGGGTGGTTTAAGTGCAACGAGATTGCCTAACGTAATGTCTACGGTAATTTCCGGCGGTGCCTTCTCCCCTTCTGGATTGGAATTTGAAGATTATCTGTATGTGCTTGACGGTTTTTCCTCCTTTCACGATCAGGTGGAGGCCATCAGCGACATGCGCGCTCTGCTGCAAAAACGCTGTGCAGAAAAATACGGTGTGATTGCCGAAGACGGAGGCGCACTAGCGCCGCCGATGAGCAGCACGGAGGAAGCATTCGAAACCATGCTGTCTGTTGCAAGGCAGGTCGGATGTGAAAAACACGTTTTTCTGGGGCTGGATGTGGCGGCCAACGAATTATTTGACGCTCAAAAATCCTGCTATAATATGAAAAGCGGTTGCATGGAGGCTGAAAGGCTGATCGAATATTATCAGCAGCTCTGCCGCAATTACCCACTGCTTTACATCGAGGATGCTTTCCACGAAGACGATTGGCTCCACTTTTCACAGCTGACGTCGCTTTTGCCTGAGAAACAAATTGTCGGCGACGATCTGTTTGCGACTAATGACGAGCGACTTAAAATGGGTATTGAAAAAAAGGCAGCCAATACATTGTTGCTGAAGGTGAATCAAATCGGCACAGTGAGCGAGGCGTTGAAGACAGCGGCGATGGCGAAAAACAACCGATTTGAAATTACGGCTTCTCTTCGTTCTGGCGAAACAAATGACACGTTCCAAGCGGATCTGGCCGTTGCAGTCGGGGCAAAGCAAATGAAACTCGGTTCGCCGGTTCGAGGAGAGCGAAACGGAAAATACAACCGACTGATGCGCATTGAAGATGACCTTATGAGCGCCGTAATTTGATCGTATAATGCACGCTGAGCGAATACAGCGTGAAAAATAAGGAGGAAAAAAACATGAAGAAAATCGTATGCCTGTTGGTCTCCATCCTACTCGTTGCTGCGCTAACTACGGCCGGTTTTGCCCAAAGCGATTTTCCTAAAAAGGAAATCACGATTATCGTTCCTTTCAGTGCAGGCGGTGCAACCGACCTGATGGCACGTTCCCTTCAGCCCATTTTTAAGGAATTACTGGATGTGAATATCGTTGTGGAGGATGTTGCAGGCGGCGGTTCCGTTACTGGCATCACGCAGGCAATGACTTCCAAGAACGACGGTTACACCCTTGGTCTGGTGACCAGCTCGTATATCGCGCTTGCCGCTCAGGGACAGGTTCCGATTATGCCAGAGATGTTTACCAATATCACATCTCTGAGTGAAGATCCGCTGTGTGTGGTCGTGAAATCCGCAAAAAACGGCGGAAAATATTCTTCCATTCAGGATTTACTCGACGACGCTATTGCGCGTCCCGGCGAGGTAATTATTTCTCAGGCAGGCAACAACAATGCGAATCAGGCCTGTATCGGTGTGCTGCGTGAAGAAGCGGGGATTCAGTTCAATAATATTCCGTATGATGGCGCTTCCCGTGTACTGACGGAGATCATTGGCGGCCATATTGAGGCGGGCTGTATGAAGCCTGCGGACTGCTTGAGCCAGGTTCAGAGCGGTGAAGTAGAAATCGTGGCGTTCTTTACCAGAGATCGCGTTGAACTGTACCCGGATGTACCGACTTTTGCAGAACTCGGCTACGACATTTTCAAGTATGGCGATATCGCCATGATCTCCTATCTTGCGGCGCCGAGCGGTGTTAGCGAGGATGTTCGTGCCAAATTGGCGGAGATGTTCCAGACTGTCTTGTCTTCCGAACAATGGCAAGCTGTCGCGAAGGAACGTTCCTTCGTCAGTACTCCGATAAACGGAGAAGAATTGGATACGTACATTCAAAGCATTTATGATGGTCTGAGCGTTGCCGCACAGAAGATTTTCCAGTAAGCGCTACAGCGTCATTAGCGACAAATTTCCCGCGCCGTCCTTTCGGAAACGGGAGGACGGCGTTTTCTTTCCTGAAAATGAAGGAGCTGAAGGTATGGATTTGAAAAAGCAGCGAATAGAAATGGCAGTCACAGGCCTGATGCTTGCCCTCGCCAGCTATTTGCAATATATTGCCTATCACACAAAGGCGAGAACCAATGTGCAAGGTATGCAATCCATGACGTTTCCTAAGATTATCCTATATTTGATGATGTTCCTTTGCGCGGTAACCTTAATCCGAGGAATAATAACGTATCGGAAGCTGAAAAAGGAAATGACGTCAGCCCCTTCGGCTTCTCAAAAGGGACAGGCGACGAAAATTATCGTGACCATCCTGCTGATCGTTGTCTATGCAGCAATGTGGAATGTAATTGGTTTTTTCGTTAGTACACTTATTTTCTTTTTCGTGGAAAGTATGCTGCTGGACACCTCCTTCTCGTGGAAAAAAGCTGCTCTCCTTTCCATTTTGTACGCTATTGTCGTTTATGCGGTTTTCGGCTTGTGCTTTAACGTGTCATTTCCGGAACCGATTCTGGATATGATTCTAAACTAAGGAGGCAACGGAATGAATGAAGTTTTAAATTATGTACTCTCTGCCGTCTGCAATCCGACTTCCTTGATCATGGTATTGGCCGGAACCTGTATGGGTCTGATCTTTGGTTCTCTGCCTGGACTTTCTGCCACAATGGCCGTCGCCTTGTTAATTCCTATGACCTTTACGCTTGAGCCCGTTCCGGCAATCGGCGCAATGCTTGGTGCTTATGTGGGCGGAATGGCCGGCGGCGCAGTAGCCAGCATCCTGCTCAACATACCAGGTACGCCGTCCGCAGTAGTGACCACTTTTGATGGATATCCCATGTCGAAAAACGGAAGAGCTGCTGAGGCGTTAGGGTGGGCCGCTTTTGCCAGCGGCGTTGGTTCGCTGGTCAGTTGGGCGATTCTGGTTTTCGCTGCGCCAAAGCTGGCGGCGTTGTGTACCAGTTTTTCCGCGCCAGAATATGCTGCTCTCGCCTTCTTTGGTTTGACGATTATTTCGACAGTTTCCGGCAAATCCATGACAAAAGGCCTGATTGCAGGACTGATCGGCATTGTTCTTTCGATGGCTGGAACCGATCCCATTTGGGGGGATTTGCGTTTTACGTTTGGCAACTATAATCTGCTATCCGGCGTTTCTACCATGCCGGCGCTGATCGGCTTGTATTCCATTCCGCAGATTCTGAAAGGCTGTTTGGAAAAAAACGAAACGGAGAAGGTGGATGTCAAACTGAAAAATTTTGTTCCGTCACCTAAAAAGCTGTGGCAACATAAATGGAATTTGCTTCGCTCCAGTCTGATCGGAACCATGATCGGAATTATTCCTGCAACGGGCGGAAATATTGCCTCGTTTATCGCCTACGATCAAGCCAAACGCTTTTCCAAAGAACCGGAAACCTTTGGCAAGGGTAATCCAGACGGTGTAATCGCGTCTGAGGCCGCCAATAACTCCGTTTGTGGAGGCGCGCTGATTCCTTTGCTCACACTGGGCATCCCCGGAGATAGCCCGACAGCCGTTTTGCTCGGCGGTCTGATGATCCATGGTCTAACGCCGGGACCGGCAATGTTTAAGGAAAAATACAACGTAATTGTCGGCGTTTTCTGCATGCTTCTGATTGCAACAATTTTCATGGTGCTGCTTCAGATGTTTGGCATTAAGATTTTTACAAAGGTGCTGGCCGTACCGACCAACTATCTTTCGGCAGCGCTGGTTGTGCTTTCTCTTGTGGGTTCTTACGCGCTTCGCTCAAATATGTTTGATGTGCTGATGACCATCGCGTTGGGTCTATTCGGCTACCTGATGATGAAAGCGCAATACCCGATTGCTCCCGCCGTCTTGGGTCTGGTTCTGGGAAGCATGTTCGAACGAGAATTCCGTACAGCATTGCGAACCAGCCTGAATAATCCACTGGTATTCTTTAAGCGTCCGGTTTCGTGCACCATTATTTTGATTGCCTTGGCCGTACTGGTTTGGACGGTTATCAGCCACTACCGTGACAAGAAAAAGAAAACTCACTCCGATATGTTGATCTGAGCAGTTCTCGTCACACACGGATTTCTTGGCGTCACATGTCAAAAGGAGTTGCCTCTTTTCGTGAGACAACTCCTTTTTATGCGCTCTTTGCCCATTTTCGGGCGTCTATTTCAACGATAATCAAAGAACGTCCTCGGCATTAATATCACGCTTTCATTCTTAACCTTTGGATTCTTTTGCTATTACTTTTCTCTGCATCAGCATCTTCTCAGCTTTCTTAATTTTTTCTGTATCTGCATCGTTACTCAATGCTTCCAACATTTGAACAATTTCTTCGTCCATGTTGGTTGGCTTCGGATCGGCAAAGCGAATTTCCTCTGCCAGCTTGGCGAGCTTCGGGTTGCCTACTGCCAGCATGTTTGCCTTCGCGCGGATAGCTTTCCATGCCTGCGTTTGATCCGGCACAACCCGCTCGGTCTGGTTGACCACGTCGCGCGCGACGCTCTTGCCCAGCATCACGAAAAGTGTCGCCGCAATCATCAGCCCTTCAATGACCGCTGCCGCACAAATCGGCACGACGCGGCTCACCGCCATCAGCACAAACGAGAGGGCGATCTGCGCAATCAGCATCATCACCGCAACTTTGAATATCGGCCAGCCCAGCAGGCGGCTCTGCCACCCTTCTCCCTTGGCAATCGCCGCCTTGCATCCCACTGCCGCCAGCACAAAGAGAATCAGCGTCGTGCAGACTGCTATACCAAAGACAATGTTGTGCGCAAACGGAATCAGCATCGCCAGCGCCATATAAATCCTGCATTTACAGATCGCCCTCCTTGCGATTCACCGAAACCCCGACGTCAAACCCGTTGGGAAAACGCTGACGCAGTTTGTCCAAATTCTCTTGAAAAACAGCCTCCAGCGGAACATCCAATGCGGTGGCCGCCTCGGCAAGATACCACGCCACATCTCCAAGCTCTTTGATCAAATGCTCTTTATCCAGCTCGTGTCCCTGCATCAGCCACTTTTTCACAATGTCAATGGCTTCGCCGGATTCCCCGCACAAGCCCATGACGCTGTTGATGAGTACATCCTTTTTATCAAGCGCAGGGTTCAGCGTTGCCATTGCCGCTTTCTGATATTCGTTGACTTGCATCTGCTTCCTCCGTTATTTTGCCTGTGCAAAATTGTATGCCTGCTCAATCCAATCAAACAGTTCTTCGTCCAAATCGGCCGGGCTGCTGATGACAAAATGCGTTGTCCACCGTCCCGGATACGGCTCGGTTTTTACCGCCACCCGGTCGGACTCCAGCGGAGCAGACAGCCCCAGCGTAAGCACAAAATAGTCTTCGGGCAGCTCCGCTTTCTTTTTCACCTTCAAGAAGGAGACGCAGGCGTAAAGATGCCGATTGTAATACGAGATTTGGGATTTTTGCACCTTGATTCGGCTTTCTGGGAATCTGGCAAGCAGTTTTTCCTGAAAACACGCATACAACGGATAGACAGCTTGATGCCGGTCAAAGAAAAACAGCGTATCCCGCATGGTGGTATCCATTTTGTTCACCTCCGTGATTCCCGATTTGTTGATGGATCTATCATAGGCGTATCTCCAAATACTGCCGAAGCAGCTTCTCATTGCAGAACATCTGCGCATAGCCCATCAGTTTCCGCAAGTCCTTGTCTTTTTGTTACTGCTTGAGCGCGCCCTAAAAGGTCTGCATCTCGATCTCGCTGCGGATTATGTCGCAGATGGTGCGCTCCATATACGGGAACAGTGCGCTTCCATGGGAGAGCACACCCTGTGCACAATGCAAGTGCAGCAGATACACAGCGTCTATCCAAGCATCAGACGAAACATAAACGCCATACGCCGCCTGCATTATATCCGACATTAGCAAGAAAGTAAACAGCGATTTCAGAAAAGCAGTAATCGCTCAATAATCCCCCGATACAGAAAAGCCGCGTTCCCAGCACTCACTCTGCCGAGAACCACGACTTCATTTTTCTGACCATGGGAGCAGATCATCAACCTCAAAGTCCTTGTTCTGCTCTGTGCGCTCAGGCAATATGCCGAGCACGGGCGCCATGCACTCACGCTTTGACCGATCTGCTATCGCCCATGAATCAGCCGTCTCCGCTCGATGATTCCTGCGGCTCGCTTTGCTTCCGGTATTGTCATGTGCTTCCCTCCATAGTTTTTCAAGTTTACTTGTTTTCTGGATTCCAGTTTTTCAAGTACTATGGATAAGTATCGCATGTTTAGAGGACGTTGTCAGGACACGGGATTATTGAGCGGTTACGAAAGGCTTGTAGGTAAAACCTTTCCGGTGAGAATTTGAGATCATATATTATTTGCGATAAATACAATATGTTTGACCCTGAAAGGACGCGGAAACACGTTGCTCAGAGGCTCATACCAAAATGAGTAGCAGCTGGTGCCGGTTAGACTTTGTCACAACGTAATTTTGAAAATTAAGGGAACAAATGGTAAGCTCTGATCGTCTTGTTTATAAGTTACTAGAACTAGTGGAGCAGAAGACTCTTAGACGAGGAGGTAATTCCATGAAAAAACTTCGGTCTATAGGCTGCTTAATCGTACTGATTTTGTCTGTTTTGAACTTGAAAATTGCTCTAGGCCAAGGAGAAGAAAGTCTTAATAATGACCAAGATGTAACTCTGGAGGTTGATGGTGGATTTCTGACCCTAATGATTCCAGCAGAGTATCAGTATCAAACTGTTGAACTAACAGAACTGGAACGCTATCCGTTCAGCTATACGTTTATGAATGAAGAAACTGGAATCCGGTTTATTGTGTATAGTACGTTGCATAGTCAAAAAGATCAGAGCCATTTTCTCAAAAAGCTATACGACAAGAGCAACAGATACATCGTTTTTGAGGATGTCTTGATTGGTGGGTATACATACATTGTCTATACAATTGAACAAGCTACTTATGATTATGGATTTCTTGTTCGTACAGATAATGGATATAGCTATCAATTCCAATACGCTCTACCGTATGATAGGATTCAAAACGAAATACCGGAAGATGCCATCTCTATTCTATCAACTATGGTCATTCACGAAACCCCCATACCTGATCAATTGGGAATGGAGAATAGGCATGCCCATTAGGGCATAGAAGTTTCGATAGCGGGTTGTCAAATTTGGAGTATGGAATAATACATCAAGTATTCTGGTATTCTGGAGGTAAAATGAAACGCAAAATAGTGTTATGCCTAATCATTACGCGGATGTCTTTTCATGCTGCTTTTGCAGACGGTACGGAGTTGCCTCATGCTTCGGATTCCATACAAGTGTTGAATCAGGACAATCTTAAATAGGGATACCGGATCTATTCCCGGTTTTCCCCATTTGGTCGCAGAATACAAGTCTTTGACTTCTTCATAAATAAAGTCAAAGTTTATTGCTCTATCTATTTTCCTCAACAAGTGATCTCTTGGAACCAAATCTTCCAAACTTACAACGCGGATATCTTTCTGCTTGTCTCGATTCTGCTTCTTATACATAGAATCACCCCGGAATCATGATTCGTATTATATCATGTATCCGGGGTGTTTGCATACTTTTTTCGACAGGCTGAGGGGCTGTTTCCGGAAGGAAGCAGCCCCTTTCTTTTCGGGTAGTATAAGCATGTTGTGCAAATATATTTCGCATATGTTCATAATACTATTTTAGGTAAACTGCTTCATCCAAGCTTTCAGTTCCATCGCTGTTTACAGGAACAATCTGAATTAAAGATATCTCATGTTCAAACATAATACGACTATAAAATTGTGTTGGAATGCTTACAATAGAAGAATCTTGCACCGTGCCTATGTTACACTCCTTTACTCCGTTCATGTATAGATTGAAGCTCGAAGGATAGGAATTCAGTTTCACGCCAGGATCGATCACGATTTGAATTTCTACATCAAACGCATCTTTCGCCGTTTCGGTCATTTTTGCGGCAATGGTATATCCCCTTAGAATATACTGCGTTGTCGAATATTGCCGCAACGTTCCCTGCCGTGTTGATGCAGAGGCGTCGGTCAAGGCCAGATAGTTGGCAAGCATAAACCCATAGGTATCATTTGCTTTTACATGATACCAATCATCGACCTTCCCGATTACCGTAACTCTGTCTCCATTATAATACTTACCAAGCACGTCAGCTTCTAAAGAAGGCTGACTGCGCAAATTCAACCATGCATTCTTTTTGTTATTCGTTACATAAGCAATGGGTGTTTGAGAAGGGATACTTGCAGGATCGCTTCCCAAATAAAGGAATTCTGTCTTCATGAATCCGTATCTGTTTCCAATGGAAACATAGGCCCATTCCTGCGAAGGATCACTATAGCAGACGACTTCAGCCCCAGTGTAATATAGCCCTAACGACTCAGATTGTGTTGAGGGTAGGCTCCGAAGGTTAAGGCGTTGTCCATTGGAGTTGTTTACAACAGCGGTACAATACACTGTATACCCTGGCTGCGGTGAAGTCCACTGTGCTTCCTCCTGCGGAATCGTTGTCTGTGGAGTCGATGTTTTCTCATCGAAAACAGGTGACATTGTGACCTGAGCAACGGGTGTTGGTGTGATCAGGACAACGGGATCATTTCCAGGTAGCACTGGATCTCCAGCTCCAGCTTTTTCGATGTTGTCAGCTGTTATCCAACCTGTAAAAAAACCCAGCATTTCTGTATGCATTCTTATTTCAATCCAATCACCGGAGATAGAAAGAATATCGCAAGGTTCGCCTACAGCAAGAGCTGAAATGATATCGGAATCCTTATCGGGAAGACTGTAAACGTCTTTCGCCCTACCGTAATTCACATATCCTTCTCCGATTGATAATGAGGAAGCTATTGCTGCATACCCATATGTTCCTGTAAAAAGCACTCCAAGCAACAGCACCAGCAAGACGAAACACGTTTTTTTCACGCTCATCCACCTTTTCTTTTTTCACAACTTTCCGTATCCCTTCTTACATTATAATAGACGATGAATGCTTGCCAAATCATGCCTCCTTTCTGCAAATTCCAAAAAAATATCCATTTCTTCATGCTATGTCTCTTTGTAAGTGCTAACCCTGCATCCTAAATGGGACGGGGCTGGACAAAAAGTTGAACAAGTCATGCAGCAAAGCACCGGCTATGCTCAAGGAGACTGAGTCCACCTGAAGACAGCTTGATGTATTTCTGATTTTACTTTTTAATGCAGTTGCCATGAGAACAATCATCCCATACTTCGACTCTTTTCTTCGCTGCGCATGGACGTTCAGACAGCTGTATTCGATATCTTTTAATACATATTATACATCTTCACCCTGTTCAAAGCAACGGCGGAGCGCCTCATATTTGAATTCTATCGATGGACACCTTGGATGATCCTGGGTATTGCGTATATGATCGTTTTTTCAGAATGGCTATGGTATATCATACTTAACCTCCGGTCTAGCTTTCCTGCGTTCATACAAAGGGTAAAGGATGGACATGCAGGGGTCCCCCAACTGCCGGACTTCCTTATGCATAAACTTCAACCATTCATACTCCTTTAAGACCCGTACTTCTTGCTCTTGTGCATATCAAAAACTGTCTCTGTCATAGTGCAGCAGCTCGCGCCCAACAGGGAGAGTATAAAGCTCCTTGATTCCGCCGGCCGCCTTGCCGATACACCAGCAGAGAAGCATATTGAATTTCAGCCCGCGCTTGCGGCTGAGCCGAACCAGCGGCGTGACATCCAGCGTTTTGAAAAAAGTCGCCATGGGATTCGGCGCGTTCATCCAAAGCGCATACGCCTCAGCACGGGTAGTCGTTTTAGGATCGATAACGGTCGATTTCATTCTTCACACTCCAATTCACGATCCTCCATTCATCTCGCTAAAATCAGTTTTACAAGCCCGCCAGCGCCAGGAATTTTTTATCCGACTGAATACTCTGTGTCAGAAATTGACCGTCCCGGAACAGGGCATAAGTCGTGACCGGCGCGGGTACATTCTGCGCAGATGCCTTGTCAGTGATATGGATGACCTTGAGCGGGATGCCATGTTCCTTCGCCGCCGCCTGCACCCTTGGCACCCAATAATAGGTGTAGGGACACTGGTCGGTGTAATACAGGACAAAGCCGGTTTCCTCAATCGCCGGATGCTTCGCGCATTCCCGGAACTTTGGCATCTGTGCGGACGGTTCAATGGGAAGGTACATGAGATTGATCCCGCAGTCGGATATGTCTGCCACACGGAACCCCTTATGAGCAAGGAATTTCGGGTCAGCGAGAAATTCCCGCTTCCGGCCCTCCGCGCACAGAATACAAATGCCTTTCTTCCCCTGCGCCTTGGCATCACGGATGCACGCCTCCAGCAGATCATTTGAGTATCCATGTCCCTTCATGGAACCGGATACCCAGAGGCAGTTGATGTAGAGATAGCCGTCTGCCTCAATAGGCACCCATGCGTTTTCAGCCGGAATGTACTCGATAAAGCATTTACCGCGTTCCTCACTGCGATAGAAAACAAGTCCATCATCAAAGCGCTGCCGCAGCCATTCCTTTTTGGCGACGCTCTGCTTGCCGGACATGGCGCAGCAGATATGTTCCTTGTCAATATTTTCTTTTGTGATCCGAATATAGTTCATCGATCATTCCTCCAATGCCGTTGTTCTTTCGTTTTGGCGACGGCAATTCATCGTACATGGCCTCAAACAGCTTCTTAAGAAACTCTTTGCAGTCAACTTCATCTACCAGCAGCATTTCTTTCGCGCCCTCATACGGGAGCTCACAAATTGCCGCAGGCATAAGTTCCAGAGCGGATCTTGTTTTCTTGACAAGCAACCGATCATCATAGATTCCGCCGATGATTTTACCGCGGTAGTAGAGGATATATTCTCCCATCATGGGACGGTAAGAAACATCGTCCAAATCGGATAGCTGTTCTAAAATGAAATGAAGATACTCTTTACCGGATGCCATTGTTCCTCCTATTCAGAACATCTGTCCCGGCAGCTTCAGCTTTTCCTTCTTTGGAAAAGTCGCTTCAAATCGTTCAAAGCCCTCCGGGTCTTTCTCACAGACAAAATATCCCTCCGGGTCTTTGTAGGTGCCGGAGATACCGTCCAAAAAGCCGGGCATCAGCTCCTTGATGAGAAAATAATCCGCTTCAGGGTCGTCGGCATACCGCACGCCCTTTGTTTTGGCAGGCACAAAGCCGGACTTTCCATAAAAATCAATGTTGCCAGTGATGGCAAGTGCTCCTGCACCCATTTCCTTCGCTTTTTCCATGGAATAGTCCAGCAGCTGCTTCCCATAGCCCTGCCGCTTGTACGCAGGCGCAATGCCGATGGGGCCGAAAGTCATGATCGGCACCTTTCTTCCGTCATCGCAGTCGATTTCCGACCGCACATAGATGACCTGCCCAATCAGCTCACCGTCCAGCTCCATGACGAAGTCCAGCTCCGGCACAAAAGCCGGATCGTCCCGATAGCAGTGCAGCACATAGTGCTCCATGCAGCCGGGGCGGTAGACATTCCAGAAGGCCTCGCGGGTCAGGTTTTCAACATTGCGATAGTCGTCTTTCGTTTCCAAACGAATGGTGATCTTCTTTTCTGTCATGGCGTTTCCCCTTATCTTTGATCAATGATTTTGTCGATCAGCCCATTCGGCTAATGTTCCTGTATGGATGAATGCAGTTCCTGAAGCTCCATTCCCCGCTTGTTTTTTATTCTTGTTTCATCGTTCACGCCGTTAAGTATCTTCAGCCGCAGACATCTTTTAAGCTGCGTTCTCTAACCCAATGATCCAGAAACTGCATCTGTTCCTCGGTATGGAACCAATGCTCCCCGTCAGGCATGACGGTCAGATCAGCATGGTGCTGCGTTGCAAACGCCGATACTGTTTCAATCGATGTCAGGTTGTCGTGCTCGCCGTACAGGATGCAGGTGGGGACATTCCAGATGATCGGGTGCTTACGCACATAGCAAAGATACGCCCATGACAGCGTTTCTCCGAAATTCGTGGCGATTTCCCTTTTCTCGGCAAGCTCCTGTTCGGTTACATTCGACCATTGCATCATATTGCAAATCAAGTTCTCCATATCCACGATTGGAGAGATGAAATAAGCCCGGTCAACCAGCGTTTGATCCAGCGAGAACAGCGCAAAGAAAGCCCCGATGCTGTTCGCAACCAAGGTAAGGTGCTCACACCGGCCTCTCTGCTCGGTAAAAAACGCAAGAAACTCTTTCTTGGCTTCCCAAGGTGTTTGCGACCGATAATCAAACCCGATCACTTCACGATTGGGAAAGAGCGTTTTGTAGTACGCAGCTTCCCCAGCCGAGCCGCCCTTTCCATGAACATATACTATTAACCTTTTCATTTTATCCTCATGAACCCTTTCTCAAAACAGCGGAATCTCGCCGTCAAAATGTGCTGCCTTTTCCCTTCAGAGAATGATTCGTGCGA
>OLRV01000529.1_pt1 | contig 37743 bp, 25 predicted proteins | sample 1672421 | NCBI WGS metagenome assembly OLRV01 (sample SAMEA3136684, study PRJEB25190) | human gut metagenome | biome: human gut; feature: human-associated habitat; material: faeces | place: Austria | collected 2013
GATGTATTTGAAGACAGAGTCGTATATCGGGTTGGCGATATGTACGATCATGATTCCTATGAGTTATGCGTTGGTTAGTAATGCGTTTTACCTTACAACAAAGGTAAGCATAATTTGTGGATTTCCATTCATACAGAGGGCGAAATGTGAAAAGATACTGGATCTGAGTGCACTTAGAATCCAAACAAATGATAATGGCAAAGACGTTTTGACCACATTCCCAACTTTTTTCGTACCTTTGCGGAAATAATGGGCGCTCAATATTCAGCGGTGTTTAGGCTGCATGTGTTTGGGGCGCCAGTCAAATATAGTAACAAATCTAAAGCAACAAATATAATGGCTCAAGAAGACGTTTTCAAGAAAATCGTTTCGCATTGCAAGGAATATGGTTTCGTGTTCCCCTCAAGCGAAATTTATGACGGTCTTGCCGCTGTCTATGACTACGGTCAGAATGGTGTAGAACTTAAGAATAACATCAAGCAATATTGGTGGCAGTCAATGGTGCTGCTTCACGAAAACATCGTGGGCATCGATTCAGCCATTTTTATGCACCCAACCATCTGGAAGGCTTCCGGACACGTTGATGCCTTCAATGATCCCCTCATTGACAACCGCGATTCAAAGAAGCGCTATCGTGCCGATGTCCTGATTGAAGATCAGATTGCAAAATACGACGAGAAAATCGAAAAGGAAGTGGCCAAGGCTCGCAAACGTTTTGGCGAAGCTTTCGATGAGGCTCAGTTCCGTTCAACCAACGCACGTGTGTTGGAACACCAGGCCAAGCGTGACGCCCTCCATGAGCGTTATGCTGAGGCCATGAATAAGATGGACCTTGCTGAACTCAAGCAGATTATTCTCGACGAAGAAATCGTATGCCCCATTTCTGGTACACGCAACTGGACCGACGTCCGTCAGTTCAACCTCATGTTTAAAACCGAGATGGGTTCAACGGCTGATGGCGCTTCAACCATCTATCTCCGTCCAGAGACCGCGCAGGGAATCTTCGTCAACTACCTCAACGTGCAGAAAACGGGTCGCATGAAGCTCCCCTTCGGTATCGCACAGATTGGTAAGGCTTTCCGTAACGAGATTGTTGCGCGTCAGTTCATCTTCCGCATGCGCGAGTTCGAACAGATGGAAATGCAGTTCTTCGTGAAGCCGGGAACAGAAATGGAATGGTTCAAGTTCTGGAAGAAAACCCGTCTCGCCTGGCATGAAGGCCTCGGATTCGGTGACGAATGCTATCGTTATCACGACCACGAGAAGTTGGCCCATTACGCCAACGCCGCCACCGACATCGAATTCAAGATGCCGTTCGGTTTCAAGGAAGTGGAAGGTATTCACTCACGCACCAATTTCGACCTCTCGCAGCACGCCAAGTTCTCAGGTCGTAAGATATTGTACTTCGACCCAGAGACCAACGAGAGCTATATCCCTTACGTCATCGAAACCTCTATCGGTGTCGACCGTATGTTCCTCAGCGTGATGTGCCACAGCTACCAGGAAGAAAAGCTCGAAAACGGAGAAACCCGTGTGGTCCTCAAGTTGCCAGCAGCCCTCGCCCCAGTGAAGCTCGCCGTGCTCCCGCTCGTCAAGAAAGACGGACTGCCTGAGAAGGCACGCGAAATTATGGACGACCTCAAGTTCCACTTCAACTGCAAATACGACGAGAAAGACTCCATCGGCAAGCGCTATCGCCGCCAGGATGCCATCGGTACGCCTTACTGTATCACCATCGATCACGACACGCTCAACGACAACTGCGTTACATTGCGTAACCGTGACACCATGGAGCAGCAGCGCGTTTCAATCGACAGCCTGCGTTCGCTCATCGAAGACAAGGTCAGCATCACGTCTCTGCTCAAGAAACTCTGATACGCTCAGAGCCGTATTACGAAAGAAATATCCAATCTGGGGAGAAGCACAAAACATTTCTCCCCAGAACTTTTGGTAGGCGTTCAAAGCAGACCAAACGGCTTTTGCATCGTCGCGCATTCTGAAATGAAAAGCAGATGAGCGTTCCAGCCATCCATGCGCTTTCATCGTTGCCGCCAAACGGCAGTTTTAGGTTGCCCCGAACTTCAAGGCCATACTTTAACTTTGACCGCCAACTTACATTCCCAAAGCCCATGAAGCGACTTTTAAAATTCATTTTCGTCCTGCCAACCCTTCTGTTTGCTTTCACATCCTGCGAGGAAACCGAGAGCACAGAAGATATGCAGTATGCCAATTGGCAAGCACGCAACAGCAGTTACTTCACCGAGACAATGAATACGGCCAAGAATGCCATTGCCGCCGCCAAAGCCAAATATGGCAACGACTGGGAAGCCCATTGCGACTGGCGCATCTATTGTTCGATGTACAACGATGCCACCCAAACGGGCTCTCCGACCGACTCAATCGCCGTCTTCATCAAGGAGCGCGGCACAGGAAGCGGTTGTCCGCTTTACACCGACACCGTGCGTGTCAACTTTATGACGCGCACCATCCCCAACGAACTGGGAGAAGATGCTGAGTCAAAAAAACTCGGCAAGCTCGTCAGCTATTCTGGTGTCAGCAAGAATGAAGCCGACATATTCAGTCCGCTCTATTGCATGCCAAACAAGGTGGCCGTCAGCAACAACGTGGAGGGCCTCACCACAGCGCTCCAATATATGCACATCGGAGACCGTTGGCAGGTGTACATCCCGAGCGAGTTGGGCAACGGTGTGAACGGCCTTACAAACATTCCAGCCTATTCCACATTGATCTACGACATCCAGTTGAAAGCCTATTATCGCGTTGGTACAACGGTGCCAAACTGGCGTTGACGTCTCGCCAGTTGGCGACGTAAGATGTGAAAACTTCCAGGCGATTTAGGACGGAGGGATACACTGGAAATAGAAGGCCAGTCAGTATGTATATTATAATAGGTGCTGATTTCATTGATCATCATACATCTAAATAAAAAGCGCAGACCAACGGACAAATCATGCGAAGTTGGCCTGCGCTTTTATTTTTCCTCCGAAGAGTCAGTCGGTATTCCGAAAAAATCGCTATCTTTGCAAATGAATAGCGCCTGTGGCGAAATTGGTAGACGCGCCAGACTTAGGATCTGGTGTTTTACGACGTGTAGGTTCGAGTCCTATCAGGCGCACGAGGAAATCCTAACTGCTTAAATATGAGTGGTTGGGATTTTATTATTTATAATAATCCAGCAAATTTCGCCGCAAAATCGTTTCGATTTTCCGAGTTCCATTTTCCGTTCTTCGTTTTACCGCGATTGCTAAATCGTGGTAAAACATCCGTCGCGGTAAAAAACCTAAAGTTATGTCCTACACTGCAAACAGCCGCAGGCGCTTCTTTTCCCCCGTCGCCTTACCACAATATAACAATATTTTGCGGTCTGAATCCCGAATTATTTCATACATTTGCAGAACAGATTTCACTCCTTAAAAAATATCAACATGAACAACATTCCATTAGTATTTTGGCTCATTCCGATAGCCAGTGTTGTGGCATTGGGAATGGCGTGGTTCTTCTTCCGCTCAATGATGCGGGAGGATGAAGGAACAGAAAGAATGAAGGAGATTGCGGCCCACGTGAGAAAGGGCGCTATGGCTTACCTGAAGCAGCAATACAAGGTCGTGACCATCGTCTTTGTTGTGCTTGCCATTGTCTTCGCCTTCATGGCCTACGTTCTGAAAGTGCAGAATCCGTGGGTGCCCTTTGCCTTCCTCACCGGCGGTCTCTTTTCCGGTCTAGCGGGCTTCTTCGGGATGAAAACAGCCACTTACGCTTCGGCACGCACTGCCAACGGGGCGCGTTCCGGTCTCGACAAAGGTTTGAAGATTGCCTTTCGCAGCGGTGCGGTGATGGGCCTCGTTGTCGTTGGTCTCGGATTGCTCGACATTGCTATATGGTTTATTGTTCTTAACGCCGTGTATGCAGGAGAGGGAACAGCCCTCGTCACCATCACCACCACCATGCTCACCTTCGGTATGGGCGCATCCACGCAGGCACTCTTTGCCCGTGTTGGTGGCGGCATCTACACCAAGGCCGCCGATGTGGGCGCCGACCTCGTGGGAAAAGTGGAGGCAAACATTCCTGAAGACGACCCCCGCAATCCCGCCACCATTGCCGACAACGTGGGCGACAACGTCGGTGACGTTGCCGGAATGGGCGCCGACCTCTATGAGAGCTATTGCGGTTCCATCTTGTCAACGGCCGCTTTGGGTGCCACGGCCTTTGCCCTGAACGGCGACATGCAGCTTCGCGCCGTCATTGCTCCGATGATTATTGCTGCAATCGGCATATTCCTTTCTCTCATCGGCATCTATCTGGTGCGCACGAAGGAAGGGGCATCCATGAAAGACCTGCTTCGCTCGCTGGCGCTTGGCACAAACGTCAGTGCCGCGCTCATTGCCGTCGCCACCTTCGTCATCCTCTATCTGCTGGGCATTGAAAACTGGCTCGGACTGTCCTTCTCCGTCATCAGCGGTCTCGCTGCAGGCGTCATCATCGGGCAGGCAACGGAATACTATACGTCGCAGAGCTACAAGCCAACGAAGAAAATTGCCGAGGCCTCACAAACCGGTCCTGCAACCGTCATCATCAAAGGCATCGGAACCGGCATGATTTCAACGATGATTCCAGTGGTGACCATCTCTGTTGCCATCATGCTCAGCTATCTCTGTGCCAACGGTTTCGATATGTCGCTCTCTGCAAAGTCCATCAGTACGGGACTTTACGGCATCGGCATTGCTGCCGTCGGCATGCTCTCAACCCTCGGCATCACCCTTGCCACTGACGCCTACGGCCCCATCGCCGACAACGCCGGCGGCAACGCGGAGATGAGCGGACTGGGCGAAGAAGTGCGTGAGCGCACCGATGCCCTCGACGCCCTGGGCAACACCACCGCCGCCACGGGTAAGGGCTTTGCCATCGGTTCTGCCGCGCTGACGGCCCTCGCCCTCCTTGCTTCTTACATCGAGGAAATCAAGGTGGCCATGGTGCGTGCCGTTGAAAACGGTAAACAATATGTTGACGCTGCCGGAAACGTTTTCAACCCGACAGATGCCACCACGATCGACTTCATCAATTTCTTCCAGGTGAACCTCATCAATCCGAAGGTGCTCGTTGGCGCCTTCATCGGCGCGATGGCAGCCTTCCTCTTCTGCGGCCTCACGATGGGTGCCGTTGGGCGTGCCGCAGAGTCAATGGTTCAGGAAGTGCGTCGGCAGTTCCGTGAAATCAAGGGCATACTTGAAGGCAAGGCAACCCCCGACTATGGCAGCTGTGTGGAGATAAGCACGCGCAGTGCTCAGCGCGAGATGATCATCCCGTCGCTGCTCGCCATCGTCATCCCAATCGTTGTCGGCCTCGTTCTCGGAGTGGCTGGCGTTCTCGGACTTCTCACTGGCGGACTTGCTGCCGGCTTCACGCTTGCCGTCTTCATGTCTAATTCCGGCGGCGCATGGGACAATGCCAAAAAACTGATTGAAGAGGGTAACTTCGGCGGCAAAGGCAGTGAAAACCACAAGGCCACCATTGTTGGCGACACGGTTGGCGACCCGTTTAAAGACACGTCTGGTCCGTCGCTCAACATCTTGATCAAACTGATGTCGATGGTGAGCATCGTCATGGCCGGTCTGACAATTGCATTCCTTTGAGATATATCTTCAAGAAAAAACAAGCCTAATACCTGTCAGCGCCTCTGGGACGTGAGACGACCGCCTCTGGGACGTGAGACAAATGCCTCTGGGACGTGAGACAAACGCTTCTGGGACGTGAGATGACCGTCTCTGGGGCGGCGTTCGCCGACAGACTGCTTTTCTGAAATGCCACGCCGCGTTCAAGCCTCAAATATTCTTGGGCTGTGTTTCGGAAAGCGGGGTCAGTTGCCCGTTCCTCCAAGCCTCCCCAATGCTTGATGGAGATAAAACAAAAAAAACTCGTTGCAGAGCCCAAGAGCATCTGCAACGAGTTTTTTTAAAACGAGTTTTTTTACTTGTCTTCACCTTCAGGCACCTTCCATCCCGCAGCCTTGGCAATGCGGTAAGGAATCTGCGTGTTGTCAATCTTTCCGGCGAAAGCCTCAGAGCCGGCACCGATGGCGAAGACAGGGACGTAGCCGTTAGAATGGCCCCCGCTCTGCCAGCCAATCAAGGAACATTCGGCGAGAGTGCGGCGGGCAGCATCGCTGATGCCGCTCAGAGTGCTGTAAAGATTCTTCGAGTTGGCCGATTTGCCGTTGATGTAAGCCTCGAAAGCACGCTTCATGCGGTCGGTCTGGTGGTCGGAGAGCTTCACGCCTCCCCAGAAACCCCAGTTCTCCTTCAAGTCGCGCTGCATACGTTCCCAGGTCAACTTGTTGCCCAACTTCTTGTGCAGGCGGTCGAGATAGCGAGTGTATTCCTCAGCGCTCATCTTCTGGAACTTCAGCAGGTCGGTGTGGAGCTCATAGGCGCCGCGTCCCAAGACGATGCCGCCCGTCTCGTGGTCGGCTGTGATAACGATGAGCGTTTCGTCGGGGTGCTGCTGATAAAACTCATAGGCCACCTTCACCGCGTTGTCCAAGTCAATTGTTTCGAGGAAAGCCGTTGCCGCGTCGTTGGCGTGGCAGGCATAGTCAATCTTTCCGCCCTCAACCATCAGGAAGAAACCGTCTTTATCCTTCTGCTTCTGCGTGAGGAACGAGATGCCAGCGCGTGTGATGTCTTGCAACGTCAAATCGCCCGGCTTGCGGTCGATGGCGTAAGGCAAACACGTGCGGTCGTTGTTGCTTGGGACAGAAGGCTGCAGGAGGATGAACTTCTTTGCCTGCTTGCTCGTCTTTTGGAATTGCTTGTAGCTGCGGGCAATGGTGTATCCCGCCTGCTCGCAGCGTTCAAACAGCGTTCCCGTAGCCGTGGTGTCCTTCTTATTTTCTGGCTGGCGGAAATCAGAGCCAGCATAAAAGTCAAAGTCGGCCTTGATGAGGTCCTTGCCGATTTCGTAATATAAGTCGCGCTTGGGCTGGTGGGCATAGAAAGCAGCCGGTGTGGCATGGTCAACAGAAACGTTTGTTGAGATGCCCACGGCAGCTCCGCTCTGCTGGGCCCATACGGCCACGCTCGTGACGGGCGTCTGCAGGTCGGCCAGCATGCCGAGCGCACTGTTTTTCGTTTTGCGTCCCGTGGCCAGAGCCGTGCCAGCGGCGGCAGAGTCCGTCACGCCGTTGGTGGCAGAAAAAGTGGTGACGAGGCCCACGGCTGGAAATTGCGTAAAGAGCAGCGGCTCAACGCCGATGCGTCCCTGTAAGGCCGCAAGATACGTTTCGGTGCCGTTCACTTGGTTGACACCCATACCATCGCCAATGAAGTAGAACACATATTTGGCTCTACCTTCGGCAAAAGAGGTGATGGCGATCAAAAAGAGCATCGCCAAACTCAGAAAACCTTTTTTCATGTTATAGTAATAGTAGTTGTTGTGATTAAGTAATGTTGAAAAAATAACTTCCGCAATTTTGCCGTTGGCAAGTAATATATTATATGCTCCCCTGCCTTTTCGGCTCTTTTCGAACTTATTCTCAGTCACAATGCTCGCATTGCTCCTTCGAATAAGCTCAAAAATAGCTAAAAAATGCAGGTGCAAAATTGCGGAACTTATTCTTTCAACATTACTAAGTAATGAACTCTGTTTGGAAGCGTAGCCCCCGTGGAAAAGCGGTACGCCCCTACAAAAGTACACAAATATTCAGTGCGACAGGCGGCCGTGTGGCCGAAAAAATCCAGTGGCCGAGAAAATTTCGTTGACGGAGGTGGCCACGCCTTCCCCTTGATAGCCTTCATGTTGCCCAGAAAGAGGGCCTCCGTTGTCCCCTCCTGTTGCCATTATGGCTTTTTGACATTATTTATACAGAGAAACGCTACTGCAATCCAAATTAAATTGCGAAATTTGCATGGAGAGTAATAGGCATGAATCGGTTCGGATTGTTTCGTTATAGCGTAGTCCGATATTCGTGTGCCGCTTGCTCCTTTCTTTGTAATACAAATCTTTTTACAAATATATGAAGAAAAAAAATTACTTAACATCAGCACTCCTCGTTGGTGGCCTCCTCGCTGGAAGCCTCACGGCTGGAGCTACGGTACGTACCGTTAAGCTGAACACCTCAAAACCCGTCGGGACTGAGATCACGCTTCAGGTGAACCGCACCTATGCTGGTGTCACCGTTGACTGGGGAGACGGTCAAGTGGAAACCTACAAGGCCGAATCTGGCGAAGTGCTTCAAATCACGGGCACGGTGAAGGGCTCTTTCATCACCATCTCCGGCAACGAAGCTTGGGACATGCTCGCTTGCCCCAACTGCGGTGTGGAAATCATCGACCTCACCAATGCCAAGGACATGCGTTCGCTCTTCTTGCAAAACAACAACCTCATGACTGTGCCTTTGCAGGGCATGAAGAAGTTGGTTGACTTCGATGCCAGCAACAACAAGCTGAACAAGATTGAATTTACGCAGTCGAGCTATCCTGAAAAGGACCTCGTGAGCATTGAAAACTTCAATGTTGCCAACAACCAGCTCTCTGGTTCCTTCGTCATCCGCGCAAACACGCTGCGCTCTCTCGACGTGAGCAACAACGAATTTACAGCGGTCTATACCTCAAGCAACCCTTCGCTCGACTATCTTGACGTGAGCCACAACCAGTTGAAGGCCCTCTCTTTGGCTGGCAACCCGAAGCTCTCTACGCTCATCTGCAACGACAACGCCCTGACCAACATCATTTGGCCGGCAGGCATCACGACGATTCAGCAGCTCATCTGCGATAACAACTCGTTGAGCACAACTTTCAATTTGGCCAACTGCAGCAGCCTGAGCGACGTTTCAATCGCCAACAACAAGATTAGCTCAATCTATTTGCCGGGTAGCTCAAAGACCAATAGCTTGAACGTGTCAAACAATCAGCTCGGTCTTGGTGCGCTGCCTTTGCGTGCCGTGCGTCCAACGCAGCTCTCGTTTAATCCGCAGGCTCCCGTTGATATTTCAGGCTATGCCAACGTGCAGAAAAAAGACGGCGTGCCTTACATGCCAGTGGTTGAATGGGCCAAGCGCCGCGAAAACGGCATTGATTTGACTGAATTGCGCAACATCGGTGTGACGGCAACCAGCACGGGTACGACGGAAGGTGTTGTTACTTGGTATGCCATCGAAAACGGCGAAGAGAAGGAACTCACGCCGGGACGTACGTCTGCAGCCATGAACGACTATTTCGCACAGGGTGCCAAATATAATTTCTTCACCCCGCACGCCAAAGTGTTTGCACGCATCGTGGCCAACTCGGTGTATAAAGACGACAACATCAGCATCAACACCAGCGTAATCGCTGTGGGCGAAGACATGACCACAGGTATCGGCCAGGTTGTCAACGAAAACGGCACGCTCCAGATTGCCACTTCACGCGGTAGCCTCACCCTCCAGAGCGAAAGCGCCATCAGCGTAACGGTTCGTGCGCTCAACGGCAAGACGGTATGGGCCGGAACGGTCAATGGCGTTGAAACCATTTCGCTCCAGTCTGGCGTTTACATCGTGAACGGACAGAAAGTGGTGCTCTGATAAGCGCTCATAGATTTCGATAGCTTTAAACCAACGACAGCACTCGTCTTCTGTGCGCTGTCTGATTTATTCCAAAAAACATCAAACGATGAATATTTTCAAAAACTTATTATATGGCTCCTTGGTGATGGCTTCTCTCACGACAGTGCATGCTTTCGCGCAGAACACACTGCCTGAAGGTTCTCTCAAGATGATTGTAACGCCACACAACCAGAGCGTCAATAGTTACGAGCGTACACTCTGCCTCAACATCAAAGCCAACGTGCAATACACGGTGAGCAGCGACCAGAGCTGGGTGAAGGTGCGCAAAGGTTCCGACAATTCGGTTTACGTTCACGTAGACCAAAACTACGCTATGGAGGCTCGTTCGGCCAACGTAGAGTTTGTGAGCAACGACGGCAAGATTTCGCAGACACTCGTCGTGACGCAGGCTGCCGACGGTTCGGCTGCCGAACTCCCGACAGACATCCGCATCTATCCGTCTTCGGCAACAGACAACACGCATGCTAATTCGGGCAACGACGGTGGTGTGGCATACACTTATGACAACAACTTGTCAACGCTCTACCACACATCTTACAGCCCAAGCAAGTTTATCGTTTCGCAGACCAACCCTGCGATTCTGACCTACAACTTCAAGGACGTCAGCAACATTGACTACATGACCTACGTTCCGCGTCAGAGTGGCAACAACGGTAACTTCGGTAACTTCAGCGTTTACTATAAGCTCCAGGGCGACACTGAATATAAGCACTTCGGCGATTTCAACAACAACGGAAGCAACAACGAATGCACCATTCAGTTTAACGGTGCCCTCGTTAACCCAATTTCTGTTCAGGTTCGTGTTTACGACGGTACGAACGGCTACGCTTCTTGTGCTGAAATGAAGTTCATGCAGGACGGCGGCGCTTCAACGGCCTTCGACATCTTCGCCGACGACCTCCTCACTTCTTTGAAGAAGGACGTGACCCTTGACCAAATCGAAGCCATTTCGAATCCGTTCGTGAAGGGCCTCGCTCTGAAACTTTATGACGGTTCTTACGACAAGAAATACCGCGTGGCAGAATTCCCTTGCTTGCTCAGCGTTCAGGCGTTGGCTGCAAAATGGAATGTCGATGGTAAATACTACGACCAGATGGCCGGCGTGACGGGTATCAGCTTCGCTCCGGGCACTTATGCCATTGCTTGCGAAATGCCAGAAGGCCGCACGGCTAAGTTGAAGATCGTTTCTTGGTACAACGGCAAGAAGGGCAGCAACTTCGACGGTGGCGATCCGCAAACGGCTACCTTCACCCTCAAAAACGGTTTGAACGTCATCGAATACCAGCCGACGAAGATGGGCTTGACCTATTATGGCGCTTGGGATGATGCTTTCAACGGTCTCGGCTACATTGTTTATGACGATGACACGGATCCAGACGCTGTTGCTCCGTTGAAGATTCACTTCATCAACGCTGTTGTCAACGGGTACCTCTCTGAAGACCTTACCAACGAGGAGATGCACGAGCTGACTGGCAATGCCAAGAACTCTCACATGGACGTTGTTTCGAAGAAGGTTCACGCCGTTTGGACTTCCAAGGGCTTGCACAGCTTCTGTAAGTCAACCACGGGCGGTCTCGGCTATAAGCAGTACATGAACGTGCTCGACTCTCTGATCGTTTGGGAACACGACGTGCTCGGCTTCACGAAGTACAACCTCGTACCGAAGAACCGCACCTTCGCTTATGTCAACTATACTTACTACATGTTCCAGGGCGGCCTTGGCGTATCCTTCCACGTTGACCAGGAAAGCCGTGTGCTCAACTGCAACACGTTGATCAACCGCGATGACGACGCCATCTGGGGTCTTAGCCACGAGTGGGGACACCAGCATCAGCTCCACCCATACTTCTGCTGGACTGGTACGACGGAAGTTACCAACAACATGAACTCTTACTACAACATCATGAAGATGGGCTACCGCACCAGCGATAAGATTCAGCAGTGGGCGCCTGCACGTAAGCACTTCATTGACGACAACCTCTCTGGCGTGACAATTGCCAGCGATGCCCGTAAGAAGGCTTACGATAATGTTGGCGGTTTGAGCTGGAACTCCGACTACTATGCTTTGGGTCAGGAAATGAAGGACAACACCATCGTTAAGCAGTCTGAAAACCTCGTGAAGGGCTTGAGCATCCACGAAGTGGGCGTTGGTGAAACGCTTTGTCCGTTCATCATGTTGAACAACTACTTCACGGTGGTTAAGAACATGCCGGACTTCACGCCTGATATGTATGAGGCTCTTCGTCAGACCGACAAAGACGGCGGTTCTAACATTGAAAAGAAAGACGGCGTTGACAAGTACGAGCTCGTTGCCTCTGCTCAGAACAACGACAAGAACAATGGTTTGGCTCGCTTGAAGGCTGCATATCCTAACTCTATCTGGACGAAGTATATCACTGCAGGCCACACTTCACGCAGCACCAACTCTATGCCGTTCGTGCTCAACTACATCCGCAAGGCAAGCCGCCTCTCTGGCTACAACCTCTTCCCGTTCTTCGAACGCTGGGGTTACCTCCGCCAGGTTGCCATGTACATTGGCGACTACGGCAACGGATGGTGCATCTTCCCGAAGGCTGCCTACGACGAGTTTAAGGCCGATATGGACGAACTCGTAGAAAAGGGCGTTCTTAAGGAAATGCCAGAAGGTATGGTTGAAGAAATCTCCACCACGGCAGATCGCTTCATGCCAAAACCTGTATTCCCCAACTGATAGCAATTCTTGCTGAACAATAATAACAACCGGGAGATTCCTCGCAAAGGGGAATCGCCCGGTTTTTTGTAATGGTGAAAGAATAAGTTGAGCAATTTTGACCTGTATTTTTGTTGGTGTTTTCTCGCGTGGCTGGCCATTTGATAATCCATTCATTCCGACCATCCGACAAGTTTTTTGTAAATTTGCAGGAAACGTCAAACATCAGCCTATGCTCATCACCTATACCTTCTTCCAGCATGCCTTGCTCGGCAGCCTTTTGGCCTGTTTGCTCTGCGCTATGGTCGGCACCTATGTGGTGACGCGCCGCATGGTCATCATGGGCGGCGGCATGGCCCACGCCTCCCTGGGCGGTGTTGGCTTGGGTGCCTATTTCGGTTTCTCGCCCCTTGTCGGCGCCGCCGTCTTCGCCCTCCTTTCTGGTTTGGGCATTGGGGCGCTCTCCAGCAAGAAGCGCGTACGGGAAGATTCCGCCATCGCCCTGCTCTGGACGCTCGGCATGAGCATCGGCATCCTGTTTTCCTACCTCACGCCAGGCTTCATGACCGACCTTCCCGCCTATCTCTTTGGCGATGTGCTCTCCATCACGCAGAGCGACCTCTGGCTGATGGGTATGCTGACCGCCCTCACCTTCCTTTTCTTCAACCGCTGCCTCGATGCCATCATACTCGTTGCCTACGATCGCGATTTCGCCCGCACGCAGCGTCTTCCCGTCCGCACGCTCGAAACCGTCATGACGGCCCTCATGGCGCTCACCATCGTTGGCTGCCTCCACATGGTCGGCATCGTCCTCGTCGTGTCGCTCCTCTCCGTGCCGCAGATGACGGCGGCCCTCTTCGCCCGCACCTTCCGCGGCATCCTCCTCCTCTCAGCCCTCATTGGCTATGCTGGCTGTTTGGGCGGCCTTTGGCTCTCCTATGCCGCCAATGTGCCGAGCGGAGCCGCCATCATCCTCTGTGCCATCGCCATTTACTTCCTGGCAAGAGCAATAAAGTGGCTGCAGAAACGTTTTAATTAGTAATGAAATACTATTACTTAACGTTGGAAAATATCCTCCATCCCTTACAAGACAAGCATTATATTTTGTGAAACATAGTTCCAGACATATCCTGTTCGGCATCTTGGCAATATTTCTGCCTCTGCTTCTCCTGATCTCGTGTTCATCCAAGAAGAACACGGGGGCAACGCGTTTTTGGCAGTCGTTCAACACGCGCTTCAATGTCTATTTCAACGGCAGCGAGGCTTATAAGGCTGGACTCGAAGAAAAGGAAAAAGGAAACAAGGACAACTACACCGAGACCTTGCCGCTTTTCCCTGTCGGCAACGAGAAGTCGAAGACGCTCGGCAAGAGCAATTTCGAAACGGCAATCACCAAATGCCAAAAGGCCATCCAGCTCCACAGCATCAAGCGCCGCCCCATCGTGAAGGGCAACAAGCGCAAATCGCCGAAGATGAAGGCCTATCTGAGCCGCAAGGAGTTCAACCCATTTTTGAAGAATGCCTGGCTACTGATGGGCAAGGCGCAGTTCCAGAAAGGAGATTTCCTGGAGGCCGCAGCCACCTTCTCGTACATCGCCCGCCAGTATGCCGCCGAACCGCTGGTGGCTGCAGAAGCCCGCATTTGGCTGGCTCGCTGCTACACGCAGGAAGACTGGTTTTACGATGCCGAAGACGCCCTCAAAAGGGCGGGGCGTGACTCGCTGACGGCGCGTCTGCGGCGCGAGCAAACGGTGAGCATGGCCAACCTCTTGCTCAAACAAGGCCGCCTTGAAGAGGCGTTGCCCTATCTGCGGCAAACGGCACGCTGGGAGCGCAGAAAAGCGCAACGTGCCCGTCTTTATTTCTTGCTCGCCCAGGTGGAGACGTCGCTCGGGCATGCCCAGGCGGCTTATAAGGCATACGGAAAATGCCTGCGCCAGTCGCCGCCCTACGAAACGGCCTTCAACGCCCGCATCCGTCAAACGGAGGTGATGGCCACGGGGCGCAACGCGCAGAAAATACTCAAACGTCTGCGCCGCATGGCACGCTCGGCAAACAATGCGGAATATCTCGACCAGGTCTATTATGCCATCGGAAATATCCACCTCGCAGCCGCCGACACGGCCAACGCCGTGAAAGCCTACGAAACGGGGCGCACGAAGGCCAAGCGTGCTGGCGTGGAGAAAGGCGTGTTGCTGCTGAAACTCGGCGGCGTTTATTGGGACTTAGGGGCTTACGACAAGGCACAGACGTGTTACGCCGAAGCCATCGGCCTCATTGACAAGACCTATCCAGGATATGAAGACATCACGCGCCGCTCAACGGTGCTCGACGAACTGGTGCCGTACACCTCGGCCGTACATCTGCAAGACAGTCTGCTTTTGCTGAGCACCATGCCCGAAGCGCAACGCAACGAAGCCATCGATCGCGTCATTAAAGACCTCAAACACCGCGAGGAACTTGAGCGCCGCAGCAAGGCCGACTCCATTGCGGAGGCCCGGCGCAGCGAAAATGGCGGGAATGCTGGTGGCGGAAATGCCGGCGGCAACCGCAACAACAATTCGCAGCAGCCCAACAGTCAGAATGCGCAGACGTGGTATTTCTACAACCCGACGATGGTCAACCAAGGCAAAATGGATTTCCAGAAGCGTTGGGGACGGCGTAAGAACGAAGACAACTGGCGCCGCTCAAACCGCACAGTTCTGGCCACGCTGGAGTCGGACGAATATGACTATGCCGCCGACGATTCCATCAGCAACGCCAACGCTTCTGCCGAGGCCGCAGATTCCACGGCAGACACATCGGCCGCCGACTCCATTGCCGAAGACCCACACACGCGTGAGTTCTATCTGAAGCAAATTCCTTTCACGCCAGAGGCGAAGGCGGCTTGCCACGACATCATACAAGACGGCCTCTACAACGCTGGCCTCATTGAGAAAGACAAACTGGAGGACTTCCCCCTGGCCGCAAAGACCCTGAAGCGCCTGCAACGCGAGTATCCCGAATTTGAGAAAATGGCCGACGTCTATTATCAGCTCTTCCTGCTCTATTCGCGTTGGAACAAACCAGCGGAGGCCGATGCTTATCGGGCGCTCATGGCGCAGCAATATCCCGACGACGCGATGACGCGGCTCATCAACGACCCCGACTTCGAGCGCAACGCGCGTTTCGGAAAGGCCATTGAAGACTCGCTCTACACGGCCACTTATGAAGCCTATCGCCAGCACCAAACCGACGTGGTGGCGCGAAACTTTGCGCTCTCCACCAACAAATTCCCCAACGGTGCCAACCGTCCGAAGTTCATCTTCGTGCATGCGCTCAGCCAGATTGGTCATGCCGACAACAAAGACATCATGGCCGAATTGCGTGAACTCGTGAGCAAATACCCCGACAGCGACGTGAGCGAAATGGCCGGTTTGTTGGTGAAAGGCCTTGAGAGCGGCCGCCTGCTGACGGGCGATGGCACAGGTCTCGGTTCGCTGTGGTCACACCGCAGTGCGGAGGCCAATGCCGCCGTTGACGAAGCGGGGCGCCGCAAGGAACTGACGAACGACAAAGACGTCCCCTTCATCTGCATCGTGGCCTACCCGACAGGCAGTTTGCCCGACGGACAAGTGCTCTACGATCTGGCGCATTTCAACTTCACGGGTTTCAAGGTGCGTAATTTCGACATCGCCCAAGTGCGCGACCCGCAAATCACCCAGTTGCGCGTGGCGGGTTTCAACTCCTTCGCCGAGGCACACCTCTATGCGCAACAGCTCTTTGCCGATGCCCGCTTTGCTGCCGACATGAAAAAAGCCCGCCTCGTCATCATCTCAGCAAGCAATGCCGAACTGCTCGGAACGACCTACAGTTTCGACGACTATCAGAAGTTCTACGACCAGCACTTCGCACCGCTGAAACTCGCGCCGCAGCTTCCGCTTGACCTCCAGGAAGGCCCAGTGGAACAGCACTACGAAGACGAATACACGCCGGAGGAACTCGAACAGATGAACGGCAAGAAAACCGATACCGACGACTCTGACGATGACGGCGAATGGTATTCGCCATCGTGAGAGAAAGAATAATTACATAAGAAAGAGAAGAAGCAATGGTGCATGTTCTGTGCGCCCAGTTGCTTCTTCTCTTTTTTTGTTTTACGAGGGGATGAAAAAGAGAGCAAGCCAATCCTGTCCCTATACTTTATAGCGAACGCCCTCCCGCGTTCGATCGCGTCTCGTCCCACGTTCGATTGCGTCTCGTCCCACGTTCGGTCGTGCCTCGTCCCGCGTTCGCTAAAAAGTATAGGGACTGCAGGGCCGACGCATTACTTTAGGGCGTTCAAGATAGAATATTGGCAGCCGCGCCCTCGCAGAAGAAAATTGCGCTGGCCCGCATAATCGTCTGTTGCGGCGCCAGCATTGTAGCTCACTTCGCCGCCAAAGTAAGCTACAGTGCTTCGCCTCAGAGTTCGCCGAATGTTCGCGCTGCGGTTCTTTTTACGGCGTTGGCCCGCATGTAATCGTCTGTTGCGGCGCCAGCATTGTAGCTCACTTTGCTCGCAAAGTGAGGGGGACGAACACGTAGCGATTATGGTCAGCACTTTAGCGCATGACTTCGTTGGATTTTTAGCTGTGTTTGGCCGCCACAATATTCGCGCCCCTCACTTTGCGAGCAAAGTGAGCTACAGTGCTTCGCGCCAGACCTTCACCGAATGTTCGCGTTGCGGCTCTTGTTGCGGCGCCGCTGCCCCTGAAAGGGGCTCATATTCTAGGATAGGGGCTTGCCCCTATCTCTCGCCGCAGCTCATCAATTCTCGCTTCTGCCCCTTTCAAGGGCGCTGGCGCCTCTTTGCCAATCTTGATTTTTCCTGAATTTTGAACACCCTACTTATTTTTTATGCTTACAAAACATCGTCTTGGTAAAAGACCTTTTGGGGTTATGCATTGCTGTACGGCCAAAAGATGAGCCACAACTTTGGTAAGTTGTTTTTTTGAGCGTTATTTTTTTTGGCACAAGGGTTACTTTTAAGGAAGTTCCTCATAAAGAGTTATACGACAAACGTTGTACCATAGCATTTGAGTTAATTCCTTATCAATAATCATTAGCGTTGCGCACGACACGAACCAGTGCTTCTTTACACAATGAACAAGATTAAGATTTCCGTATTATTCACGTTGATGGCACTTTGCGGTTGCCTATTTGCAGCTTGTAGTTCGGATGATGATGATGATGTCAACAAGCAGCACGACGGCACCCTTTACGGTGAATGGCTTGGCACATCAGGCTATTACTACAAGGACTACTACTATTTCTCCTCCGATGGTACAGGAGAACATGGTTCGTATGATGTTTCTATCGACGAGTCCTCCGTGGACGAAGATTTCAAATGGTACACGGTCAACGGCAAGTATCTCTACATCAACGGAACTAAGTACGAGTATTCCTGTGACGGTTCATCGTTGACGATAACCGGCAGTAAAGGTACGAAGACTTATCGCCCGAAAGATTGACCCTCACGTTCTGCGTCGTTCATCTGCAGAGCGTAAGAAAGAAAGGGTAGCGTGTAGCCACGACCATTTTGGCTCATTCTAATCTTTCCACCCATCAACCCCAAGCAAGCAAAAGGACTGGCTTCCACATTCGGAAGTCAGTCCTTTTCGTATGTTCAAAAAAATGCCGCGAAAATATGATTTTATTTCTGCCCAGGGGTTACTTTTTCCTCCGACGTTCATAAACAGATAAGCAAGTTCTCTGCCGCGCTCGCTCCGCCTTTTCCAGCAAAGGGAAGGGCGGAAAGGACGGGAGAAACGCGTCATACAAAATAATACTTAACACTTTTAAAAAACAAACACATGAAACATTTTTTCTCAAGCGCTCTGCTCCTTCTCGCAGGACTCAGTTTCTCTCAGACGGTTTTGGCCGATGATTCCGTCACTCTTCCAGAGCGTCACGCTTCGGCGCAGTTCTCCTCGTATGATTTCGACCACGTGAAGGAAACTGGTAGCTATGGAGGCGCACTCTACTTCACTTCCATCGGACAATGGGACAAATTCCATGTCGGTGGCAACTGCTGTTTCGGAGTGAACGCAGGACTTGTGGACGATTGGGGTTGCCAAGTGGAGTTTGGCCCCTCGGTGCGCTACGACCTTGGCAGCCGTTTCTTCGTGAACCTTCCCGTTAATGCCCTGTGTTTCGCGACTTTCCCAGAGGGCTCCACAAGCACTCACACGGAATGGGGGCTCACCGTTTCCCCAACGCTCAACGCCTGGATCACCCCTAAGTTCGGCGTTTTCGCTGGGCCGAAAATGACCATGAATTTCGAGAATGATGCCACTTTCGGCTTCGTGGCCGGCGTCTCCTTCGCGTTCTGATGTGTATGCCGGAAACTATGTGATGGCCTCAGCTTCTCCAACAAGCAGTCAAGAACCGTGAAATACACCATCTCGTCGCTCACAAACAAAGTCATGCCCCAGAGCGTTGGTCATGTTCGCTACGTGTTCGTGGCCCTCACTTTGCGAGCAAAGTGAGCTACAATGCTGGCGCTGCAACAGACGATTGTGCGGGCCAGTGCTAATCTCCGCTGCGAGGGCGCTACCGCTAACCTTTGATATTTCAATTTTGAACACCCCAGATTTTGGGGCTGCCAGTTGGAAATCCAGGGAATGGCAACGGTGCGAATAATGCAGATAAAAAGAGGCAACAGACACTTCCTTGACGGAAGGCGCTGTTGCCTCTTTGGTTGTTATCTCAAAACAGCTTGGCAGATGCGTGTCAATGGATGCGTTGCAGCATCCCGTGCCAGCCAGTTTCGTGAGAAAGCGGTTTACAAATGATAGCCCCAGTCGTCGAGCGCAAATTTCCAGTTCGTTTCCACGAGGTCGCGCGTGCGCTGGGCATAGTCGTATTTGTTTTTCTTGTATCCCTTCTTCGCCCCGACATATTGCTCAATGGCCGTGCGGGCCTTTTCCCATCCTGGAAGCGAGAGTGTATCGTAGATTTTCTTCGTCATGCCGAGCGCATCGGCTTCGAAGTCTTCAAAGCGCACCTCGATGAGGTTGCCTTCGGGGATGCACGCCTTGTCGGCCTCATATTTGTGGTAGAGGCGCTCGTAGACGGTGAGGATGTTCTTCTCGATTTGCTCGTCGGAAAACTCCTCCAGCTTCAGCGGCTGGATGGTGTTGGTGAAGAACGAACGCGTGCTCTCAAACACGGTGTAGGGGTTGCGCATGAGATAGATGAACTTCGCGTTGGGGAACATCTTGACGAGTTCGCGCACGCGGCCCGTGTGGGGCGGGTTCTTCGAGAGGAACTGCGTGCCGCCCGTGTTCCAGAGCGAAATCTTGATGAGCTTCGTAAATGTCTCCTCCCACACCTTCAGTTCCTCAGGCGTGATATCGTTGAAGAGCATGTATTTGTCGCAATATTCCAACTGGTATTTCGGGAAAAACCAGAAGTTGTAATACGTGTACGGGCACATGTTGGCCAGGGCGAACTCCTCTTCCTGCGGGAGATCAACGGCCAGTTCCATATTGTCGGTTGGGCGCTTGTCGGGCATGAGCCACGACATGTTTTTCTTGAAGAACGGCTGTCCGAACATCATGAGGTGTGGAAACACCGTCTGATAGGTGGTGTTGTAGCCGAAGTGCTTGTCGCACGAGAGCACGTTGTGAACGAACGTTGTTCCCGAGCGCCAGTGTCCGAGGATGAACACGGGGGCGTGCTCCAGCGGTTTGTCGGCCAAACGCTTCTGGTAGCGGCGTTCCTGGATGGGCGCCAACGTTGATAGCAGTCGGCACACGGCCTTCGTTAGGCGGTATTTGCCGCGCCATGCGGCGTCAACTTCGCGTCCGTCGGTGAGCGCCTTGAAAGTCTTCCAGTCGGCGCCGACGAGCGTATTGATGGGGAGTTTGTTAAATTCTAATAAGCCCATTTATTCGGTGGTGTTTGGAGTTCGAAGTTCGGTAGGTAACGGTTTCCATTACAGAAGTGGCAGGCATGGTCAAGCGCAGGCCAAGGCGATGAGCAACACCGTGAAGAAAACAATCCAGGTGCCGATGCCCACCCATAGGGCTGCCTTTGAGAGCTTGCGTGCTTTGTCGTCAAGGCGCTGCATGACGGCGTAGTTGCCTTTCTTCCAGAAGTTGTAGGCACACACGTTGAGCACGATGGCCGTGATGCCGAGTGCCGCACCGCCGAGGAGCGCCACGTATGGGATGGGGATGGTCATGAGCACGAGGCCCGTGATGGCCGCCGTGAGGTGGCAGGGAGGAGCCGGCACGCCGTCGTTGCAGTCGGTTGCGGCAGGGGGCTCTTCGGCAGCTGGATGAATCTGCGTGGCAGGGGCTTCAAAGAAGCTTTTCAGCTCGTCGCAGTCGCCGGCGCGTTTCCAGTCGGCCATGCCTTCCCGCCAAACGAAACTCTGGTCGGTCACGCCGTGTGAAGCAAATTCATGCACGTCGATGGGGCCTTCCTGCTGGTTGGCGGTGTTGATGAAATAATATTTCATGGCAGTGTGTGTTGGAGATGTTAGAAATATCCCTCGCGCTTCTTCTGTTCCATGGAAGCATCCTGGTCGAAGTCAATCACACGCGTGGTGCGTTCGCTCTTCGTGGTGGTCATCATTTCCTCCACGATTTTCTCAATCGTGTCGGCCTCGCTTTCCACGGCGCCCGTCAGCGGCCAGCATCCAAGCGTGCGGAAGCGGATTTTGCGCATCTGTATCTGGTCGCGGTATTTTTCCGGCAGGCGGTCGTCATCGGGCATGATGAGCTGTCCATCGATTTCCACACAGGGACGTTCCTTGGCAAAATAGAGCGGCACGATGGGGATGTTCTCAAGTCGGATATACTGCCAGATGTCGAGCTCCGTCCAGTTGGAGAGCGGGAACACGCGGATACTTTCGCCCTTGTGGATGCGTGCATTATAGATGTCCCAAAGCTCCGGGCGCTGGTTTTTCGGGTCCCATTGGTGAAATTGGTCGCGGAAGGAGAAGATGCGCTCCTTGGCGCGGCTCTTTTCCTCGTCGCGTCGGGCACCGCCGAAGGCCGCGTCGAAATGGTGCTTGTCGAGCCCGTGGAGCAGCGCCTGCGTCTTCATCAGGTCGGTGTGTACCTTCGAGCCGTGCGTAAACGGTCCCACGCCCGCTTTGAAAGCCTCCTCGTTGCTTTCAACGATGAGCTTCCATCCGTGTTCCTTGGCATACCAGTCGCGGAATTGCAGCATCTCCTTGAATTTCCATTTCGAGTCGATGTGCATCAAGGGAAAGGGCGGTTTTCCCGGTGCGAAAGCCTTTTCGGCCAGACGCACCATGACGCTGCTGTCTTTACCGATGCTATAGAGCATCACGGGGTTTTCAAATTCCGCAGCCACTTCGCGGATGATGTAGATGGACTCAGCCTCAAGTTCCTTGAGATGGCTCAAGCTATAGTTTTCAGACATAAGTAGATATACTTGGTTGGATAAGTGGTCGGAAATAGGTGACGCATGCGCCGCCCATTTCCGTTTTTATTGTTTTTAGACCTTCTGCCGACAGTTGCGTGCCAGCCAGAAACCCGATATGCAAAGGTACGAAAAAGTTCGGTAAACGCAGGCTTTTGTGGAGGCGAAGCATAGGGGCGCGTTGAAAATAGTGGTCGCTGGTGGTGGTTGCATGCTTGCGTAAGTCCAGTCGTCTTTTTCTCTCAGAGGTCCGACAAACGGTTTGGCCGCATTTCCACGGATGGATGTTTGGCAGGAAATGTCACGTCCGTTTGAACATTCAGACGCTCCCGTCAGCCCGTCAGGCATATATCCGTAGAAAGTTGGCAACGGCCGTGTCTTTCGGCGCATTTCTCTTGGTGGAATGGTTGGAAATTAATAAATTTACGAAGTGACAAAACGACGAGACAGAAGCTTCGTCAGGCAACTTCTCGGTGATGGAAAACCTCATATATCCCAACCCTATAACTTATATAACCTAAAACCCTCCTTATGAAAAAACCTTTCTTCATTTTCTGCCTCATGTTTTGGGCTTTTGCCGCTGGGGCATATTCGCAAATTCCAGTGGGAGGAGCTGCGGGCGCAGTAGTCAAAGCTGTGCGGGCCGCTGGGAATATCAAGCCGCAGGTCGTTCCGCCAGTGCCGCCTGTTATTCCGCAGCAGGTGTCTGTTCTTCCGAAAATCGAAACCCTGTCAGTTTCTGTTCCTGTAACGGTGTATGACACCATAATAAAGAAGTACTACCCTCTCCGTGATGACACCGTTACTGGTCGTTTGGTGTGCGACACGGTGGAATATTCTTATGTCATCCCTTCTGTAAAATGGGTAGATTTAAAATCGCTGATAAAGGAAGCCGGCGCAGAGGCAGGAGATGACACCTCGGCCGTTGCTGTCGACACCTCCAGCGTCTCGTACGCCGTCCCACCCGCCACCTCGTCCGTCAATCCTCCCAAGGAAAGGAAAACCGTTTCCCTGCTCAAAAACGACATGCCGCCTTGGGGCTGGCTTTTAGTTGCCGTCATCGTTATCCTTGGCGTGTACACTTATATATGCTGTAGAAGCACCGAAGAAGAGAAGGAGGCGCAGCGCCGGCAGGAGGCGGCGCGGAAGCCTGAAGAAAAACGGGAGGACAAAAAGCCGAGCGCAGCACCGGAGACGCAGCCTCGCCGACAGCCGTCGCCGAAAGCCCCGTCTGCCGCAAAAACCGAAAAGCCCTCCGGCATATTGTATGTCGATTCGAAGGGCGTTGCACGCAAAAAGATAGAGGAGGAGTAAGGAAGGGGTCTGCCTCCTTCACACTAAACAAACAGCAAAGCAATCTTCGTCAGCGAATGGCGTATGAAGGCGAAGAGGAGGCCCATGCCGAGGCTGTTGAGAAGCGTGGCATACCAGGCGTATGCACCGCGGACGGGCGGCAGGATGAGGCGCGGAAGAATAAGCAGGGCGCCGACGGCAAGGCCTGTGGCCCACCAGGGCAGCAGGCTGGGGGAGATGCAGAACACCACCATGCCGGTGGCAAACACTTGTAAATAAACGGCCGCTTTATAGCGCCAAGGACACCTCTTGTAGATGAACGGCAGAATATCCAATAGGGCGACGAAGGCCGAGATGAGAAAGAAGGGAAGCAGATTGTTTGACATAAAGACAGGTTGGAGAAATGTTTTGAAAATACTTTGCAGGGCTCTTCGGAGAGAGTTTTGGCGATGGCGGCGTTTATACGACAAACGTGCGCTGGCGCTGCAAAGGTAATATTTATACGTTGAATAACGTTAGGGGAAATGGCTTTCTTTGGAAAGGCATGGTGCAAATGTTGAAAGCATTGGATGAGGCTTTTTCTCCCAAAATAGGAACTTATTGCGAAACGTGCTACGGAACTTGTTGCAGAATTTGTGTGTTCAAGAGAAAAACACGGATAAAAATTCGTGGGTCTGAAGCTTTTGCGTTAAATTTGCATGAGATACCCATTCGCTGGAAGCCCAAGGGCAAGCGGGAGGGTGTTGACTTTATGGAAATGGGCGTTTACTTAGCGCCTGTCTTTGACAGCTCGTAATCTCGCAAATTACATTAATCGTCAAAGGACGGTGGCAACCAGTAAATGCTCACGGTAAGGTAATATTATGCCCTGCCGTGGTTTGTCGTATATGTACTTCTCGTATGTGTACGGCTGCTCGCGCATGGGATTAATATATGCCATGCGTGGGCTTTCAGCGTTGTCCGTCTCGACGATTAGGGCAATGCGAGAGCCTCGAGCTGTGGGATGGGCAAAGGCGAATCCCACGCTTTATTTTTATAGAGGTGTAACATACATGTAGAAACACTGTCGGAGATTGGGGTTCTATCCGCATTTTAAAAGATAGAACCGAAATGTATAAGATAACATGGGATAAGGAAACGGGAGGTGTGCAGTTGCACTCCCGCATCGTAGAAGGCACATTGGGTGTCTCCCCTCGTCCTGTGTTCTTTGAGGAGTTGGATTTGTTGGGGCTGGATAAGTCGGGATGGACTTATCCTCGTGTGGAGGCACCCATTATGTGGGCGGTCAATAAGCAGTATTGGTATCGTGGAGTAAGGCTTTTCGATGCCAAGGGGGCGAATATCTATACCAAACCGACATTGGAAATGCAGCCTGGCATAGAGCCGATGGCGTTGGAACCTGTCGACGTGAAGAAGATGCTTCAGCGCACGTCCGACTTGATGTTTGTGTTGGAGAACGAGGCCATTGAATTTATTCGTGACACCTACTTGACATACGCCAAAGCCAATAAGACGTATGCCAAAGCTGACGCCAACAAGCTTGACTTCGAGACGATGGCAGAGCGTGTGGAGAAGAAGAGCAAACAACGCATGGCCGTTGTGAAGCAGAACTGCGACTCGTTTGACATCATTCCGCTTGCCACCGCAGAGAAAGAAGGCAAGCGCGTGTTGCTTTCCACGAAAATCGACCGCTTTATCGCCAGTTTTTCTGGCGGCAAGGATTCGCAGGTGGTGCTCGACCTTTGCACTCGTGCCATTCCCCCAACAGATTTTGAGGTCATTTATAGCGACACTGGCTATGAACTGCCTCCTTCTCTGTCTCTGTATAAAGACGTAGAAGCATACTACACACAGAAATTCCCCTCACTCCGTTTCCTTACGGCTCGCAATCACGAGTCGGTACTCAACTATTGGGATAAGATTGGCACGCCAAGTGACAATCACCGTTGGTGCTGTTCGGTGATGAAGACGGCACCGCTGTATAGGAAACTTATGGAGGGAACGGATAAAAGACAGAAATTTTTAGCTTTCGAAGGTGTAAGAGCGGAGGAATCTGTAAGCCGAAGTGAATACAACAGAATAGGCAAGGGCGTTAAGCATAAATTTGTAGTAAATGCACGTCCTATATTAAACTGGAGTACCACAGAAGTTTTCCTGTATTTGTTCGAACATGAATTACACATAAATACGGCATATCGTGTAGGAAAACCAAGGGTCGGATGTATCCTGTGCCCATTTGGTTCTCCTTGGGATGACATGATTGTAAATAATCGTTATCCCAATAGTCTTAAACCCTTTTTACAAAAAATAGAAGACTCTGCAGAGTCAAGAAAAATTCCTAACAAGGTAGAGTATATATCTGAAAGAAAATGGAAATTGAGAGGGAGCGGGAAATTCTCGGATTCTAATACCTCTGTTTCTTATATTTCAGACCAGAATAAATGGCAGGCGATTATAGAGAATGCAGAGAAAGACCTGTTTACTTGGTTGCCAGTCATTGGAAAATATACTATAAAGGAAAAGCATGATTCTATCATAGGTGAATTGGAGTACCAAAAAGAAATCTACACATTTGAAGTGCTTTTTGGTAAGGATAGGCATAGCTTTAAATTTGTATTATATGATAACAACAACATTCAGTTAAGGTATTACCTAAGACGGGTTGTCAATAAATCTGCATACTGCATAAATTGTGAAGCATGTGAATTAGAGTGTCCTACGGGGGCATTGTCTGTTTATCCCAATATAAGCATAGACAAGGAAAAATGTGTGCATTGCTACAAATGTTTGGAGTATCACAATGTCGGCTGTATCGTAGCGGATTCGTTGATAAAACCTACGGCAATAAAACAAACAAATATGAAAATATCTAAATACGGAACATTTGGAATTCATCAAGATTGGGTTGACCAATATCTGGCAGATCCTGAAATATTTTGGAATGACAAAATCCTTGGAGTTAAACAGGTCCCAAGTTTTAAAGCGTGGTTGAAAGATGCAGAAATCGTTGATGACAAAGTGAAGTTGACTCCTTTCGGAGAATTGTGTGTAGAGGTAAATAAAGAGAATTCCACCCTTCTGTGGGAACTTATTCATATAAATTTGGCCTATAATAGTCCATTGGTGAAATGGTACTTATCTGCTGTCAATATTAATTCTGAAACAGGCCGTAAGGAATTGGATAAGTTGGCTGTCGAATATTTCCAGCAGACCTTTAAGAATACGACTATAACTTATGCTGTTCAAGCATTGGTGCAAACATTTAAATACTCTCCCATAGGTGAAGAGCATTTACAGTTTGTGTGTCAAGATGCTAAAGGAACGGTATTCAAAAGGCTTTCGTACAATGATTTAAGTCCTGAAGCTGTAGCATATTCTTTGTATAAATACGCACAGGAAAAGGGAATTAAAATGCTTCGTGTATCAGACTTGTATCGTCCGGAAGAGGAGTGTGGCCCTTATAGGGAATTTGGTATATGCAAAAACGAATTGCAAAAGAAACTTAGGTTCTTATCCTCTGATAAAAATAGGGTTCTTGTAGCAGAGCTTGCAATGGGCTTAGACCACATTACATTACGTGATGACTTAGACCAACTGACAGCTCTAAAATCTTTGCTTGACTAATGAATAGGCTTGTAGTCAATATGTATAAGGATATGTTGCTTTCTATAAAGCGAGGCAATGGAGTGAATGGAAAATCAATAGCCAAGCCCATCCTGTTGCTTTCTATCATAGAGAATATTTCAAGCCAGAAACTTATTTGCAACAATCTATTATGCGATGACAACAATATAAAGAATTGCTATGCAAGGTTGATGATGGCACATGGCGAACAAAGTAAAATTCCAATGTCTGTCCCGTATTATCATCTTGCATCATCTCCATTTTATCATCTGATTTGGAAAGAAAAGGAAAGACCTCCTTTTGGCGGACATACTCCCTCCGCCAAATACCTCCGTGAGCATCTTCTCTATGCGAAATTAGACGATGAGTTATGGGAATTGTTGCAGGATGCGGAAAGTAGGGAATATATTAAGCAGAGCATCATCAGGCGATACCTGACAGAATAACTATAACAAACTAATCATACGCTTATGGCTACCAAGTATGACGACATAATCAAGCTTCGCGGCGGCAAGGCCGCTTACGACATAGCGGAAGAAAAGAAGGGTGAATGGGTATCGTTTATCCCTAATGAACAATTCAATGGTGTGCTTCGCACGGTTTTAAAGAGTGTGCGGGGAAACGATATAGACAACCACAAGAGTTTTTGGATTAACGGTACGTATGGCACCGGCAAAAGCCATGCCGTGGCTGTCATCAGCCATTTGCTGGGGGATGCTGTGGAAGACATACGCGAATGGGTGGACTACGAATATGAGGATGCCAAGTTTGCCTCTCTCCGTCAAGCCATCTATTCTCTCCGTGAGACGAAGCGGCTGCTCACGGTGAAGGTGTACGGACTGGGAGCAATGACCCATCCCAGCGACCTTGCCCTCGTGTTGCAGAAAGCGGTGACGGAAACGCTACGCAAGCACAACATAGAGATTGCCGTTCCGACAGATTATGAGAACTATACAGAGCAGATTCTGCAGAATCCAGAGATTTGGAATCATCTCATTGACACGCATACAGACCTTTCGTCTGTGGTGGACAATAGTGAGCAGCTGGCAGAAAGTCTGAAAGCAGGAGACATCAGCGTTTTCCATCGTGTGACTGACACGTTGCGGGCGGCCCAACTGGATATCCGTCTGAACAATGACAACATCAAGCAGTGGCTGAGTGAGGTTGAAGAACGTCTTGCAGCGCTTGGAACTTACAACGGATTGCTCATCGTTTGGGACGAGTTTACGGATGTGATGACGGCTGCTATTGGTGTGCCTGTGCTGAAACAGCTGCAGGAGGTGGCGCAGAAATTCATGAATGAAGAAAGCAACTCCTATATCTTCCTCATTTCTCATCCGTCTGCCTTCAATGGTGTCGACGTAGAGCAGCTGAAGCAGACCGACGGACGCTACCACCGCATGAAGTATAATATGGAACCAGTGTCGGCGTTCAAGATTATGTCGCGCAAGTTTGAAGTCATTGATGGGGAACGGCACGGGCAGATGTGCCAGCAATTTTATGCGATGCACCCACAGCTGTTGGACATCTTTACAGCCACAAGCAGCGACCGGCAGGCAACGCGCGAAGACCTTTTCAAACTCTTCCCCCTGCATCCAGGAACAGCCAATCTCGCCACCCATTATGCCACGGTGGTGGGCTCGTCAAGCCGAAGCGTGTTTGAGTTTTTGGGACAGAACGACTCCATACGGGAGTTTCTTGACAGCAGTGAACATTTTCTTAACCGCGACACCATCACGGCAGACTATCTGTGGGACTACGTCTTAAAGGTGTTTCAAGACGATGTGGCCAATTACGGTGCCGTGACCGAACGCTATAATTCCTATATGCTCCAGGTGGCCAATAAAGGCGAGGCATATTATGCCGTGTTCAAGGGTATCTTGTTGCTCAATGCTTTCAACAATGTGTCGGGAGATAACAACAACGGACTGGTGACGCCATCGGAAGACAACATACACGCGCTCTTCGCAGGAACGCGTTATGACAACGAAGTGGACATAGTGTTGCAGTGGTTTAACGAGCAGGGCATCATTCAGCGTGCGCCAGGCGGACTATATTCCGTGCAGTTTTCCGCCCTGCCGTCTGGCGAGATTGAAGAGAAAAAAACAGAGATGCGCAATGTGCAGTTTCGTTACACAGAGCAGATTCTCAATTTCTCGGATGCCGCCGGCACCGCTTTTGAGAAGAAGATGATGCAGAAGGTGATTCGCCCGTATGGCTTCAAGTTCTTTTCCGACCATCAGAATGAAGCCGTGCTCAGAAGCCAGATAAAGAATGCCCGCAGAGACACCAAGACGAGCGCCCTTTTCTTTGCCCTGCTCATGGCAAGAAACTATGAAGAGCTTGGCGTGCTGCGCAATTTTGCTGAGAAATGTGCCGAAGACCAAAGCGACAAAGACCTGAAGAACATTGTGTTCCTTGTCTTTGACGAGGTGTTGACTGATGCCAATTACGAGCAGTTCGTTGAGTATCAGGCCAACTATGCCTGTGCCAGCAGTCATGGCTTCCTTGACCAACAGAAAGTACACCGCGAGCATGCCGTGTCGATGGTCAAGGAGTGGATGGACCGCGTGCAGAGGGGCAATGCCATTGTGTATATAAACGGAGAGGAAAAACAGCCCATCTCCGTGAAGCATCTTTCAAGCATTGTCAACAGTGTGATAGCTCCGATGGTGTTTCCGTATGGCCCAGATGCTTGCGAGTTGTTGCGACAGAAGACGCCGTCAACGTTCTGGCGCCAGCAAAACTCCAAAGAGATTGTGCGCACGTTCATCTTTGCTACTTCGAAGGAAGAACTGACAACCATAACCGCCCAAATGCGCCCCGTGCAATATCTTGTGCAGGAGTGTTTGGACGAGAACATGGAATGGAAGAATGACGTTCCTGAGAATCATCCGTTCAAGATGGTGTATGACAAGGTGCAGAGCATCATCAAGCATGCAGACAAAAGTCTGCCGTTTAATTTCGACGACAAGTTCTCTGTTCTGCAGAAACCACCGTATGGGCTTTACGGCAGTTTCGCTTCTATGGCCATGATGGCCTTTGCCCTGAGGCCTTGGGCCAACAAGATATTCGACATGCAGGGCAAGCCTCGTGATAAAAACGCTCTGATTGACGACATCGTGTGGTTGTTCAAAGTGTGGGACGACAAGAAATCAAACAGCAAGTTGAATTTCAAGTTCCAAACCCCTGAAGAGGGCAAACTGTGCAAAGACCTCATTTCGCTCTTCAAACTCAACAGCAAGAGCAATGACTATTCAGATGTGACCAGCCTCAAGGATGCCCGCTATGCCATTACGGCAGAATTTCTCGGAAAGAAAGGCTATCCGCTGTGGACGGTGAAATACGCCTCCGAAGCCGCTTTCGACAATCTGCCTGAAACGCCAAGTATCACAGACGAAGAATGCCGCTTGATTGACAACATCGTGACCATCTGCATGGAGCGCGATTTGCGCAACCCTGCGTTGGTTAAGGAAACAATAGACCTCATCTCTGAACTGAGATATGAAATGAGGAATATTCTCAATGTGGATGCCGTTTTCTCCGATGGCTTCAAGAACTATCTTATGCAGCTTGACTTCATCAATATTAAGGAAGATGAGATTGACGATGTGAAGCATTTCATCGAGCAGAATCTGCAATCCACCGTGGGCTACTGGACAGAGGAGGAAGTGGAGAAAAAGGCGCTGCAATGGAACTCCGCCCGGAATGCTTCGTCGGGCAACCAGCCTTCAATAAATGGCAACGACTGGCAGTCAGGAGGCAATTCCTCTTCAGTACCGCCTTTCTCAAATACGCCACAAGCCCCCAATGCAAATGTATTAGAGGAAAAGCGCAAGCAGGCAAAAAATCATATTGCAGGCATCACAACCATTGATGATGCCAAGGCTCTGCTAAATAGGCTTTGTGACGAGTGTGGAGAATTGCTTTTGGACATGATAAACAGTTAGTCTATGTATAAGGAATTTGGCTCATTGGAAGACCTTTATCACGAGATAGAGGTTGACAAGCATTGGACGGGTGCGGAGAGTGGTCTTCGCAACCGCTATCCGATACGCTTCGTGCTGTTTGAGAGTTTCGGTGACTTTGGTGACTTCGTACAAGTCTGCCAGGATCATGGCGTGTACGTGCAAAGCATAGAAAAATGGATGAAGGACGGGCAGGACGATAAGCTGATTACCTATTCGCAGCTTGCCGCCTTGTTTGAGGCTTACATCAAGAGCCTGCCAGCCAATGATTTTGTTATAGCGCCGTTTTCTGAGATAACCAGATTCTATGACAACACGCGTTATGCAGAGTTCGATTCCTTGCTGAAGACCATACGCCTTATACAATCGCACGAAGAAGCTCAGCGAGGACACCAGCGTATATATGTTCCTGTTATCGGTATGCAGGGCAAGATGAGTAAATTTAAGGACGACCCCAATATAAACATTTGGGAATATCACTCTGGGACAGAGTATGACAACTATCAGCTTGTTCTCACAAAAGGAACGACGTACGGCGTGAAGGGACTGGAGAAACATTACACACTCTGTGAAGACCTGCGCCATTGGATTGCCCTTTGGAAAAATGTTGGGGACAGGATAAAACCGCAGATTATCTGCACTTCAAGGTGCATTTTTGTCAATAGCAGGAATGCGCAGCCCGATAATGCCTTTAAGTATATCGTGTGTAACGATGTCTTTGAGTTTCTGACAAAGGGCCTCGGCATCGATTTCGGGAATGTGAGCGCAAGAGCGGCAGACATGCCTTATTGGGAAGAACTGGCTTCCAATATCGATGTGGAGGATTTTGATTTCGACGCTTTGACCAACCAACGGTTCAACGCTGCTAACCTTAACGAGGAAGATGCTTTTGTTCAGACATGGTTTGAATATAAGGATGCCTTCTCGCGATGGCTGCTGAAAACCTATTCTTTGTGGAAGGCGGAAACGCGCAATTATCTTGTCAGGGTATTGGAGAATGTCTGCTCGCTTAGCACCTCGGAATTGTTTTCGCAGATAGCGACTCAGATTTTTGATGAACCTCTTGACGGTGAAAGCCTAAGACAACGCCTGCTGTTGCTCAAGGAGGCAAAGAGACAGGGCGTACAGATAACGAGCCTGGCAGAGCAGAAAGTGAAGGCAAAACTGGCTGCAATGGCTGTCGATCCAGAACGTGGACCTTTGTTTGCAATGAAATACATGTCGCCGCTCACATTGTCGGAACAATGTCTGATGGTGGAATGGGTGGGGCAAGGGAAGATAGAAAAGAACAGCATAAGGGCGCTCTTCCCCGAACTGCATGACTATCTGCTGCCATTCAATGTTCAAACGGATAATGGCAACGGCTGGATAAATGAATATTTCCAAGATTATTGCTATTCAAAGGTTGGGAACAGACCGTTTGAAGTCCTGACGAAAAAGCTCAGCGAACTCAACGCCTCTCAACTGAGCTTTGAGGCATGGCATGGCGGCTTCAAGACCGTCAAGACATTCCTGCACAACCGTCAAGACATTGATGTTTTCTATTGGATAGACGGACTTGGCGTTGACTGGATTCCTTTCATAACAAAGGTCGTTGAAAGACATAAAGCCGATGGCGTGTTCTTGAATGAGATTTATGTTGCGGCTTCGGAATTGCCTTCTGTGACTTCTGTTAACAAGAAAAAGCTGGATGAACTGGCAGGTGGCAATTTGGAGAAAATCGGAGACGTTGACAAATTTGCGCATACACAGAAAACCTATCCTGCATATCTGATAGAGGAGTTCGGCATCGTGGAAAATGCCATTTCCAAAGTCCTTTCCATGTACAATGGAAAGAAGATAGTCTTCGTTTCTGATCATGGCATCAGCTACATGGCACAGTTTGGCGTGGGATTGAATCTTGCTGGCGTGGAGACAAATCATGCTGGGCGCTGTGGACATTGGCTCAAAGGCAACGCCCCAACAGATAACTACTATGTCGTTTGCGACGACGGCCAGACGCTGTGCTCATTAAACGACAATTCCCTTTCTGCAAAAACGCCCACAGGACAGGGAGCGCACGGCGGAGCAACGCCAGAAGAGGTGCTTGTGCCCATCATAGTCGTTTCCAGCCAAAAGAACGCAAATGTCTATTCTGCGAAATTGCAGTCAAACGAGATTGTAGCAAGTAATCCCGTCGTGAGATATACAATAAAGGGGCTCAGCAGCATTGACATGCCACATGTGTCGTATAATGGTGTAGATTACAGGCTTTACAAGACCAACGGAGATGTCTATGAGAGCGAGCGACTGAACCTCGTCGGCACTTCAACAAGAATTGTCCTGTGCATAGGAGACTTTAAGCAAACAGACAATCTGAGCATCAATTTGGGTGCTCAGGAAGATGACTTATTCGGATTTTAATCATGCAAGCAACAATCACACAGAAACTTCGAGAGCAATTCGCCTCGATGGCAATATACAAAGACCCAGCATCGACCAACAGCTTGTTTGCAGGGCGGAATCTACCATCTTTCGTGAAAGACTTCATCTTGAAGCGGTTTATCGGTGAAGAAGGAGCGGTTGACCGTATCGGTCTGACGAATTTCCTTGAAAAAGTAATACCGCAAAAGCAGACCGAAGTGAAAGACCGTCTTTCTTCGGGAGAGGAACTGACTCTGCTCACTCGCTTTATTATTTACATAGACTTGGTGAAGGGGGTGCGTCGGTTCGGGATTCCAGATCTCGGCATCAAGATAAACGAGGGGCAGATTCCTGAGTATGTTTACAGAAAACATCAAGGGGAACTTGTAGACGGCGAGAAGTGGGGCATCATCAAACTCTCTGTGCTGCCAGACGAAGATGGAAAGAAAAACCACGTGGAGATGGTGGACTACAAACCCTTCAAGCCTTATCGAAGTGTTGATGTTGACTATCTGCGAAACGCCCGTGCCGCGTTCTCAACAGGAGAATGGATTGATGTGCTGCTGTCTTCAATGGAATATGAAGCAGATGGCTTTGAGACGATGACGCAGAAAATGGAGTTCTTGACACGCCTCCTTATCTTCGTTGAGCCTCGCTTGAATGTCATCGAACTTGCTCCCAAGGGTACTGGTAAGTCTTTTGTGTTTGGCAATCTCTCAAAGTATGGTTGGCTCGTGAGTGGCGGGAAAGTGACCCGTGCAAAGTTGTTTTATGACAAGGCCAAGCAGCAGAACGGCATTATCAAGAACCATGATTTCACGGCCTTTGATGAGATTCAGACCATCATCTTTCAGGAGCCTGCCGAGATACAGGCAGCGCTTAAATCTTATTTGGAGTCAGGCAAAACAACGATTGACAACAATGAGTTCAGTTCGGAATGCGGCCTCATGCTCATGGGGAATATTCCTCTCAGCGAGCAGCGCAGACCTCTCAACTACAGATATTTCGACTCTTTGCCACAGTCTTTCCGAGAATCAGCCTTGCTCGACCGCTTTCATTGTTTCATAGAAGGCTGGCATTTGCCTCGCATCAATAAGGGGATTATTTTCAAAGGCTGGACGCTTAACGTTGAATATTTCTCAGAAATATTGCATGCCCTTCGCACCCAGAATGTCTATGGCTTGCTTTTCGATGAACTGGTGGCGTGTGACAAGAATGCCGACACACGAGACTTCAATGCCGTGAAACGCATAGCCGTCGCTTATATGAAACTATTATTCCCGCATTGGACACACGTCGAAAATGTCAATCTTGACGAATTCGAAACCTACTGTTTGCAACCTGCGATTCGCCGCAGAGGCATCATAAAGGAGCAATGCCATTACATTGATGTTGAGTTCAAGACTGCCATGCCTGGATTTTGGATTAAAATGGTTAAGTAATGGTGGTAGATGCCGTAAGATAATAGCCTTCTTTGTAGAGTCAAGCGAACGGCATGAGAGTCGGAGAAATAAAAAAGCCAAAGCGTGCAGCTTCTTGAGTTGCACGCTTTGGCTTTTATCTGTTATGGGTTTGGTCGCTCCACCTTTCTGATAGAAAGAGGGATACCCTGAAGTCCCCTCTCGCAAAAATGGTTCAGAAGGAGATGGGGAATGCTTTCCCAATGTTTATTTCACGTCAATTATTTCACGTTGCCTACCTTGACGAGATATTCGGCAATCTGCACGGCGTTGAGGGCGGCACCCTTGCGAATCTGGTCGCTGACAATCCAGAAGGTCAGGCCGTTGGGGTTGGCGAGGTCTTTGCGGATGCGGCCCACGTAGACATCGTCTTTTCCTGCGAGGAAGAGCGGCATGGGGTATTCCTTCTTTTCCGGTTCGTCCATGAGCACGAGGCCTTCGCCGTTCTTGATGGCTTCGCGGGCTTCTTCAACGCTGATGGGGCGCTCCGTTTCAATCCAGATGCTCTCTGAGTGTGAACGCAGAGAAGGGACGCGGACACACATGGCCGATGTCTCAACGTCGGAGTGCATGATTTTCTTGGTCTCGTTGTACATCTTCATCTCTTCCTTCGTGTATCCGTTGTCTTGGAACACGTCGATTTGAGGGATGACATTGAAGGCCAGCTGATAGGCGAACTTCTTCACTGTGACAGGTTCTCCAGCGAGCACCTGGCGGTATTGCTCATAGAGTTCGTCCATGGCAGCCTGTCCAGCACCGCTGGCGGCCTGGTAGGAGCTGACGTGTACGCGCTTGATGTGGCTCAACTTTTCGAAAGCTTTCAAGGCAACCACCATCATGATGGTGGTGCAGTTGGGGTTGGCAATGATGCCGCGAGGACGCGTCAGGGCATCTTCGGCGTTGCATTCAGGCACCACCAAGGGAACGTCTTCGTCCATGCGGAAGGCCGACGAGTTGTCGATCATGACAGCGCCAAACTTGGTGATGTCTTCGGCATATTCCTTCGACACGCCAGCACCGGCTGAGGTGAAGGCGATGTCAACGCCTTTGAAGTCGTCGCCGTGGCGGAGCAGCTGAACGGTGTATTCTTTGCCCTTGAAAGTGTATGTTTTTCCTGCGCTTCGCTGAGAACCGAAGAGCAGCAAGTTGTCGATGGGGAAATCGCGTTCGGCCAATACGCGAAGAAATTCTTGGCCTACGGCACCGCTGGCGCCAACAATTGCTACGTTCATATTATTTTCTAAATGAATGGGTTTGTTTGGTGCAAAATTACAAAAAACTTATTGAACGCCTGTAGCGTCGCCCGTCTTTTCTTGCAATATGAAAGAATTATGGCTCATTTAACCGCAAAATGACAGGAGGCCGGGCGCGGAAGGGACGTTTTTTATGAAGCATGTATGGTTCGCACTGTTTCAAGGGCTTTTTTTATCCCTGTGATAGAGTATTTTTACGGGACTTTCATCAAAATGTAAAACTCGCGTGTCTTTTCGCTCCGTTTTTCGCCCCGTTTTTTAGAGAAAAACATTACCTTTGCCATCTGTATGGACACTATTGAAAAATCTGGCAAAAAACAAGCGGATGCAACGGAAGGCTATGAGCATCAGTTGATTCATCGCGGCATCAAGCCGACGGCGGTTCGTCTTTTGGTGGTTCGCGCCCTTGGCAATGCCGAGTGCGCCCTTTCGCTGACGGATTTGGAGGGGCGTATCGGAACGGTTGACAAGTCGAGCATCTTCCGAACGCTTGCCCTTTTCTTGCAACACCACCTCATCCATGGCGTTGACGATGGCACGGGGCAGGTTAAATATGCCCTCTGTGCTGAATGTTGCCATTGTGGAGAAGATGTCCATGCCGGACTGACCGACCTGCACACGCATTTTTATTGCGAGAAATGCCACCGCACCTTCTGTCTCCGCGGTCTGCCCGTTCCGCAAGTGAATCTTCCCGAAGGCTTCCACCTCCATTCGGCCAACTATGTGCTCAAAGGCCTTTGCCCAGAGTGTATGCGGAAGACCCACCATTGTCGTTAGCATATATATATGTATGGGGCGTGGGTAATCCACCATCGGGGACGGCAATATTAATTCTACAACCTCCATGAATACAGAAAATACGGACAAGGAAATCCTGCAATTGCTCAGCCATCTGCCCCCAATCACCTTGGAGGAGATGTCGTCCATCCGTCTGATGAACCGCACCGACACCAAGTTTGTGACCAACATCGCGACGTTGGAGCATCTTTTGGGCATGGCTGAAGGACAATATTACGCGCAGGAAATATGCGGCCACCGCATTAGCCCCTATAAGACGACCTATTGGGACGCCCCCGACAGCCACGAAATGTTTCGTTCGCATCAGTGTGGCCATTCGCCGCGAACGAAGGTGAGGGTGCGCACGTATGTCGACACGCAGCAGACGTTTCTTGAAATCAAGCACAAAGACAACCACGGGAAGACGCGAAAGAAGCGTGTGCCGGTGCCATCGCTCGACGCTGTCATCAAAGACGGGGCGGGGGAGGAGTTTCTCGAGGAAGTGTCGGGCTATTCCTTTGCCGACATCAAGCCCACGCTTGGCAACCGCTTCAAGCGCATCACGTTGGTCAATTTCGACAAGACAGAGCGCCTGACGATTGATTTCGACCTCTCTTTCTATAATTAACCCGTTGGCGGAATTAATTTAAGTTGATAAATATGAGTAAAAAGTTGTACATATCACTGATTTTTAGTAACTTAGTGGTGCTCAAAACATTAAGTTCAAACCATCGTATGTACAACCTTTATACAAAATTCGTCAAAATACTTGAGATATGCAAGCAATTCTCTGAAAATCTCGTCAATGAATCTGGTAATGTTCCACGTCGTGGTCCTGTTCCCAAGTTTTCGGATTTGGAAGTGGTGGCGCTATCCCTGACAGCAGAGACCGAGAGCATTGATAGTGAGAAGTGGTTGTTCGACTATAAATTGCAAGAGTACAAGGACAGCATTCCCAATCTCATATCAAGGAGACAGTTCAATGACCGCAGGAAGAAAACGTCAGGCCTGTGTGAGGAACTGCGCAAGAGGATTGCCATGGAAATGGATGGCGGAGAGGAACAGTTCTTTGTTGACTCCAAGCCGATAGAGGTTTGTAGGGTTGCAAGAGGAAAACGTTGCAAGATGGGGCGTACCGGCAATTTCTCGCAAGCTCCCGACTTCGGCTTCTGTGCTTCGCAGAATACGTATTATTTTGGTTATAAGTTACACGCTCTCTGTGGGTTAAGTGGAGTTATCC
>OLRV01000536.1_pt1 | contig 37548 bp, 36 predicted proteins | sample 1672421 | NCBI WGS metagenome assembly OLRV01 (sample SAMEA3136684, study PRJEB25190) | human gut metagenome | biome: human gut; feature: human-associated habitat; material: faeces | place: Austria | collected 2013
GAAAAGTAAATTCAGAGAACAGAATGAAAGCTGTTGCTTCTGTAACATTCGATAACGAATTCGCAGTTCACGATATTAAAGTTATCGAAAGCCAAAATGGATTATTTATAGCTATGCCTAGCAGAAAAACTCCAAACGGAGAATTCAAGGATATAGCTCATCCAATCAATGCTGAAACTAGAGAGAAAATTCAAAAAGCTATTTTAGAAGCTTATGAAGCTCCAGAAACAGAAGAATCAGCAGAATAATAAATAAAAAGCACTTTTACTAGTGCTTTTTTTGTTACTGCCTGTAATCTTTTTTGTTGTATTTTTTTAAAAAGCTTGAAAAAAAGCAAGAAACAAGATAAAATAAATAATAGTTTAATTAATAAGTAAGGTGATAAAATTGTTTTTAATTGCAGGATTAGGAAATCCAGAGGAAGATTATAGCAATACAAGGCATAATATGGGCTTTGATACAATTAATAAATTAGCAAAACAATATAAAATAGAAGTTAATAAAAATAAATTCAAAGGATTATATGGAATAGGAAATATAGAAAATCAAAAAGTAGTGCTTTTAAAGCCACAGACATTTATGAATTTAAGTGGAGAGAGTATAAAAGAAGCAATCGATTTTTATAAAATACAAAAAGAAAATATAATAATTATATATGATGATATGGATGTAAAACCAGGAACCATAAAGATAAGAAAAATAGGAGGTCCCGGCTCACATAATGGAATGAAATCAGTTATCCAAAACATCAAAGATAAAGAGTTTACTAGAATAAGAGTAGGAATAGGAAAACCAGAAAATAAAAGTGATATGATAAAATATGTAATAGGAAATGTTTCAGAAAGTGATAAAAAAATACTAGATGAAGCTACTACTATAGCTAAAGATGCTGTTATAGAAATTTTAGAAAATGGTGTTGACAAAGCTATGAATAAATACAATTAAAACATAAAAAGGAAGGTAAATATGACAGAGTTATTAATACAAGAAAATCAAGAAAAAAAACAAATTGCATTAGTAGAAAATGGAAAATTAATAGAATATTATGAAGAAGATAATGAGACAAATAGAAGAGAAGGAAATATTTATATTGGAATAGTAAAAGATATTATAAAAGGGATGCAAGCAGCTTTTGTAGATATTGGAACAGAAAAAAACAGCTTTATACATTTAAAAGATATTTTACCAAAAATAGATGAAACAAAAGAAACGCAAGATGAAAATATAAAAATTTCAGATATAATAAAGCCAAATCAAAAATTATTGGTTCAAATAAAAAAAGATAGTAACGAAAAAAAGGGTGCAAGAGTATCAACACATATTAATTTACCAAGTAAATATATAGTATTAATGCCTAATACTGAAATTATTACAGTTTCTCAAAAAATCGAAAGTGAAGAGGAGCAAAAAAGACTAGTTAAATTAGTAAAGGAAAACTTAGAACAAGGAAATGGAGCTATTATAAGAACATCTGCGCAAGGAAAAGAAAAAGAAATTATCGAAGATATAAAAAATATTCAAAATAAATGGAATAAAATTATTGAAACAGGAATTAATCCTAATCAAAATAACCCAAAACTATTATATAAAAGTGAAGATATTATAGATAAAATGTTAATGGATATGACAGATAAAGAAATATCAATAAAAAGGGGAAAAGATATATTTAATACTTATGGCATAAATAAACAAATCGAAAAAATTCAAAATAGAAAAATATGGCTAAAATGTGGAGGATTTATAACAATAGATAAAACAGAAGCATTAACAGCTATTGATGTAAATACAGGAAAATATACAGGAAATAAAAGTTTAAGACAAACTATTTTAAGAGTAAATCAAGAAGCAACAATAGAAATAGCTAAACAACTAAGATTAAGAGATATAGGTGGGATTATTATTATTGACTATATAGACATGAAGAATCAAGAAGATAGAGAAAAAGTAGAAGAACTTCTAAAAGAGGAATTAAAAAAAGATAGAACAAAAACGCAAGTAGAAGGTTTTACAAAATTAGATTTAATGGAAATGACAAGAAAACACATTTGTAGCCACAAAGAATGAGACAAGAGGTACAGGTCTTAAATGTCTCATTTATATGTAAAGAGTAATATTTAAAGTATAAGAAGTTATAAAATGAAAATGAGACCTTTAAGACCTGTCCCTCTTGTCTCATCTCAGAAAGGAAGAAAAAATGAACGTAGGATTTGTATCACTAGGATGTAGCAAAAATTTAATTGATACTGAAGCAACTATTGGAAAATTTAAGGAAAATAATTTTAATATTGTGAATGATGAGAAAAAAGCAGATATAATAGTAGTAAACACATGCGGTTTTATAGATTCTGCTAAGGAAGAGGCTATTAATACTATTTTAGAAATGGCAGAGTATAAAAAAGGAAGATGTAAATATTTGATAGCAATGGGGTGTTTAGTTCAAAGATATTATGACGATTTAATAAAATTACTTCCAGAAGTAGATTTATTTATAAAAATAGATGAATATAATCAGTTATGGGACAAAGTAGAGGACTTAGTAAAAAGAAATATTGTAAATAAATCGGAAACTAAAGCCATAACAAAAATAACAGAAATTCCACAAATGCCAATGTTTGAACAAGGTGAATTTTTGGATAGAGTTGTTACAACTGGTAAAAATTTTGCTTATTTAAAAATTGGAGAAGGATGTAGTAATAATTGTACATATTGTGCAATTCCATATATAAGAGGGCCTTTTGTTAGTAGAAAAAAGGAAGATATTTTGCAAGAAGCCAAAGAACTTGCTAAAAAAGGAATTAAAGAGCTAATTGTAATAGCACAAGATACAACAAAATATGGAGTAGATTTATATGGCGAAAGTAAGTTGGCAGAATTGTTAAAAGAATTAAGTAATATTAAAGAAATTAAATGGATCAGATTTTTATATTCATATCCAGAAGGAATTACAGATGAATTAATTGATGTAGTATCTTCTAATAATAAAATTGCGCATTATTTTGACATACCAATTCAACATATTTCTGATAGAGTACTAAAAAGAATGAACCGAAGAACAAGTAAAAATAATATTACAAAATTAATAGAAAAAATCAGAAATAAAATACCAGATGTAACATTGAGAACTAGTTTAATTGTAGGATTCCCAGATGAGACACAAGAAGATTTTAATGAGTTATTAGAATTTGTAAAAAAAGCCAAATTTGATAAATTAGGAGTTTTTATGTATTCAAAGGAAGAAGGAACACCTGCTGCAAAATTGCCGAATCAAATTCATGGAAATACTAAAAAGGCTAGATATAGAAAAATAATGGAACAACAAAGTAGAATATCAAAAGAAAACTTAGAAAAAAAGATAGGAAAAGAATATGAAGTTTTAATAGAAGATATATCTTTTGACAAAAAATATTATATAGGAAGGACAATACAAGACGTTCCGGAAATAGATGGGAGAGTTTATATAAGAAATACTAATATAGATAAACCAGATAACATTATAAATCAATTTAAAAAATGCAAAGTTATAGATGTAAGTAATTATGATTTAATAGCAAGATTTAAATAATGGAGGAAAATATGGATAGAGATTTGGATAAAGAAAAAATTATTGAAAAAATGAGAAGTCTAAGAGATAAAAGAGACTTAGAAATTTTAAACCAAGATTTAGAAGAGGTTAATTTAGATTCAGATTATCAAAAGAAATTGCCTGAAAATAAAGTATTGAATATTAAATACTTAGGAAAAATAGAGATAAATAATGAACCGAAAGATATTTATTTAGTATTAGAACAAAAACAGAAAGATGATGGAAGCAAAATTGAAATAGAAAGATATTGTACAGAAGATGGAGAAGTATTAGGAGGAAACAATAATTCTGATCAATTTAATTTTATAACACCAAATGAAAAATATAAAGATGTAGAAGGTTTAGTAGAAAGCTTACAAAGCTTAGATAAACAAGGAATTTTAGATTTAAACGAAATAGAGCAAGAAAGATTAGAACAAGTTGCAAAAGAATTAGGAATTACTGTTGAGGAAATAAAGAAAATAAGTGAAATAGATTCAGAAAAAACAGTGGAAGATAATGAAAAAGAAAATTTAGAAAAAGATAAAAATCCTGATAAAGAAAAGAAGACTTTAAGTAAGAAACAAGTAGAAAGTATTTCTACAAAGCAAGAAATAAAAACAGAGCAAAAAGTGACTGATAAAGATACAATGGCATCTTTACTTAATGTACAAGGAAAAGGGTATAGAAAAATTGCAATTGTATATTCTGATAAATTTAAAGAAGCGGGTAATACTACTAAATTTTCATTTGTAGGAATTAAACAAGATGGTTCAGCAGAAAAAATTGATACAATAGAACAAGCATACGGAACTAATCCTACTAAAAATGTACATAGTGTTAATAGAGACGGAAGCAAAATAGAAGAAGAAAAAGTAAATTCTATTTTTAAAATAAAAGGAAAAACAGAAACACAAATTGCAGTTGATATAGGAAATATGGGAACTATAGAGCCATCATTGGTTAGAACACCAGCGCAAGACAATGAAGAAGCAATAAGCATACCAATTGAAACTTCTAATATACGACCAACTACAAGAGAAACAAGAGAACTTATGAATAGAAACAGAAATACTAGAGTAAAAGAAGAAATTAAAAAAATAAAAGCTCATGAAGAATTAGGATGTGAAGATTTTTCTATAAAAGATATTGATGATAATCCAAACAATAATACACATGAGCATCAAGAATTTAGCGAAGAATATTTAGATAAATGTGCATCTGAAATATTATCAGAAAGTGAAACTATAGCAAACACATATAATAGAAGTGATGTAAAAGCATATTTAAAAAAATATCTAGAAAATGATAATGAAACAATTGATACAGAAGATCTAATTAATAATGTATCAGAAGAGATGGAACAAGAGGCAGAAAGAGAACATCCATTACACCAAAACACAGATAGAGATTAAAAGAAAAAGTCACTAGAAGATAGTGACTTTTTGTGCTATTATAAAATAAATATTGATTATAGAAAAATTTTAATATTAATTTAATAATCAAATGTTAAAATATAAAAAGGTGATAAATATGAGAATTTTAATAATAGAAGATGAATTTAATTTAGCAGATGTTATTGCAAGTAGATTAAAAAAAGAAAAATATATGGATGTGAGATATTAAATAAAATTAGAAAAAAAGGAATAAAATCAAAAGTTATAATGTTGACAGCAAAAAACTTATTAGAGGACAAACTAAATGGATTTGATAATGGAGCAAATGATTATGTAACAAAACCTTTTCACATTGATGAACTAGTAGCTAGAGTAAATGTACAACTACGAAATGCAGATTTATTAGATATGGCAAAATCAGAAAATAAAGTTAAAGAAACATATAATAATGAAGATTTATCAAATATGGAGTAAATGCAGGATTATACAGGTTCAACATGAACCACAGTTTTATATACTTTATCTAGATTATCAACTGTAAGTTCTAAGCTATCAGCTAATTTGTGACTTTCAAAAGTAGACATATTACCATCAACGCTAATAGTAATAAAAACTAAATATTGACTACCAACTGGAGTGGATACAATTTCAGAAATTTTTTGTATTTCTTTGTAGCTATGTGTTATGTCTAAAATAAGATCTTTTGTTTTATCATCTACACTAATATCCATTAAAACATTATAACTTTCTATAAAGATAGTAACACCAGTATAGCAAATCCAGACAGAAATTCCAATTCCAACGATACTATCAAGCCAATATATTCCTGCTAAAGTAAGAATTACAGAAATTAGAGTAAAAGTAGTTACAATACAGTCATTTCTATGATCTTTCATGTTGGCTTCAAGTAGAATACTATTATATTTTTTATAGGCTTTTAGAGTGTAAAAAAATAAAAACAATTTAGTAACAATTGTTGCAATACATACAGCAACCAAAAGCCAAGAAAATTGAAGTTTGCTGCCTATAATTAAAGTGATAATAGAATCAAAAAACAACTTAGCTGAAACAAGAATCATAGCAATACTAATAAACATAGAAAAAATATATTCAGCTTTTCCATGACCTAAATTGTGATCCTCGTCATTTGGTGTACTTGCAATTCTATTACCGATAAAAGTCATAAGAGAGGCAAAAATATCTCCTGCACTATTTACGCTATCTGCAATCATAGCTTGACTTTTACTTATAAAACCAACTGTAGCTTTTATTATTAATAAAAAGATATTACCAATTATTCCTAAGATACCAGCCTTTTTTGTATCTGCAAATTTTTCTTCCATTTATATCGACTCCTTATTTAAATATTTTATGATTATAACATATATAATATAAGTAAAAAAGAGATTTTCGAAATTTAATTTCCTGAAATCCATGTAATTTAGCATGAATTATAAAATTGTAGGTTGAAAAATGCTAAAATTATAAATTTGCAAAAAAAAACAATAAGTGCTATAATGAAAAAAATACAAAAGTGAAAAACGTTAAAGAGGTGAAAAGATGGCAATACTCACAATTATATATATATTAGTATTTATTATATTTGCCTTAATAGCATATGCAATACTACAAATAAAAATGTTTGGAATGAAAATAAAAGATTTTTGGTCATTTATAGAAGCAAATCAAATGTTAGATAAATTATATAAATTTGCAAGGCAATATGAAAATATGTCTCCGCAAGAACAAATCATTTATTTAGCAGAAGCTGAAAAAATATTTAATGCATTTGATAATGTACCAGATACATTATGGGAAGAAGAATATGATAAGTATAAAGAAGTATTAAAAAAATATAAAGATATAAAAATGTTAAGGTGGGCATCAACATCAAATAAGAGTGAATCTTAAAGATTCACTCTTATTATATTTTTATAATAACTAAACTAAATGCTAGATAAGCATATCTAAATGCTTTTTTCATAAATAATCTAGATTTTAGAATTTCAAAAGATTCTGACAAAGCACAATATTTATCAACAAATGTTAGAATAAAGCCTTCTATAGATTTTGGAAATGCTACTGTAACAGGCCACATATGTTTTTCAATTATATCTTTTTCTTTATCATTTAAATCAAATAATTTAGATGCGTTTTCACAAGCTGTTTTTCCATGAGTAAAAGCATGTAATCCTTTTCTATCAGGTTGTCTTTTTCTCCAATCATATAAAAATAAATCATGTAACATAGCTGCTCTTGTTGCAGATTTATAATCTAAATTTAATTTTTTACAAATACAATAACAGTAGTATGCTGCTGTATAGCAATGTTCAAAACAGGTTGTTTCGTAATGCTGTTTGAAATTTTTCATTTGTTGAACTGTATCATTTGTTATTAAAGGATATATAATATCTTGAAATTCTTTATTTTGACTTATTATATCTTTCTTATATTGTTCCATAAAAACCTCTTTAAATTATGTACTTCTTTTTAATTATAGCACAAACAAAATATAGATTGCAACATTTTATAAATTTAATTTATGGGTTTAATGCCTCTTGTCATCTTATGCAAAGAACCAAAACTTAGATTTATTATTTAGAAATATTAAAAACTAGTTTGTTAATAATATTTCTAAAATTTGAACTGCATTAGTAGCAGCCCCTTTTCTTAGATTATCAGCTACTACCCACATATTTAAGCCATAAGGAACACTAAAATCTCTTCTAATTCTACCAACAAAAACTTCATTATTACCATTTGCTTTAGAAGCAATAGGGTATTGTTCTTTTTCTATATTATCTACTAGAATAATTCCAGGAGAATTTTGTAACAACATTCTAACATCATATAAATCAAAATCTTTTTCAAATTCAACATTAATAGATTCACTATGGCAATTAACAACAGGAACCCTTACTGCTGTTGCTGTAATTGGTAAATCAGGCTTTTGCAAAATTTTTCTTGTTTCATTTATCATTTTATGTTCTTCTTTTGTATATCCATCATCCATAAAAATATCAATATGAGGGATACAGTTATTGTGAATAGAATATGGAAATTTTTTTAAAGAATCCCCATAAGATTTATTTTCTAAATCTTCTATGCCTAAACGACCACTTCCAGAAACAGCTTGATATGTTGAGTAGACAATTCTCTTAATATGATATTTATTATCTAAAAATTTTAAAGGAATAACAGCTTGAATAGTAGAACAATTTGGATTAGCAATAATTCCTGTGTTATTAAAAATTTCTTTAGAGTTTATCTCTGGAACAACTAAAGGAACTTTAGGATCCATTCTAAATATACTACTATTATCAATAACAGTACATCCACTTTTAATAGCTATTGGAATATATTTTTTAGAAACTTCACCACCAGCACAAAATATAGCATAATCAAAAGATTGTTTAAAAGAGTTTTCAGTTAATTCACAAAGAATATAATCTTCACCTAAAAAATTAATTTTTGTACCAGCAGATTTCTTAGAAGAAAATAATGTATAAGTTACATTAGAAAAATTTTTTTCTTCTAAAACTTTTAATACAGTTCTACCAACTAAACCACTACTGCCAACAATTGCAACTTTATATTTTCCATGCATATAAAATACCTCCGTTTATTTTATCTATATAAACATATGCAATAAAAATGAAAAAAGTTATTTTTTATTTTAAACGTAACGAAAAAATAAATAAATTTGTAGTTAGTATAAACTTTTAGTAGGGAAATTTTTAGAAAAAATTGAATAAGAGATACCAATTTGATAGAATATTTTTACCAAAAATCTAAATATTCAAGGAGGTATCTCTTATGTATTCAATTATACAAAAGATTTATGAGAAAAACAACAAAATTTTAGGCATTGATAAAGGTGAAAGAATAGACAAAAAAGTAAAATCAGAATTAATACAAAAAGCCAGTGACCAGTCATATAATAAATCTGGAAAACTAGTTGTGCCAGACATGGATATAAGTGCGACAACAGTAATGAGAAATGTGCGAAAAAATGAATGGAAAATGAATATAGAAGAACGAAAAGAAGAAGAAAAAATAAAAGCAAAAAATATATTTATACAAGTAGATGAAGACCACGTAAAAGAAAGAGGAAAAAAAGGTTGTACAATATCAAAAATAATAACAATAACATCTTTTACTATGATGGATGTTTCAGAAATAGGAGCAGATAAAGAGGGAAAAACTAGATTTTATTTTGATGGAGATAAATTAGTCTATATTAAAACGATAATAGGTGACAAACAAGAAGTTCTAAAAGTAGATCTTTCATATAATGTGGATAGTAAATTGTTTGAAATACCATCCGATTATCAAGAAATGTAAAATCATTAAAAAGTTATCCTTTGATAGGATAACTTTTTAATAGATAAAATATAAAAGCACCTTGAAATATAGAAGAATAAATGATATAATGAGCGCAAGTAAGTTTTTATGGTAACTTGTCAATGACAATTGTCATGAAAGGAGAATGCAAATGAGAAATGTAACAGTAATTGTAGGATGCCATTGGGGAGATGAAGGAAAAGGAAGAGCAGCCTTTTTCGAATCACAAGATGCTTCTATGGTTATTCGGTCAACTGGAGGGAACAACGCAGGACATACGATTGTTCATGAAGGCAGAAAATATGCACTGCATTTAATTCCAGGAGGAATTATTCATAAAGGAACAATCAGCGTGATTGCTCCTGGTGTAGTTATCGATCCAGATGTTTTGATTGAAGAAATTGAAATGTTGAAAAGTGCTGACGTCAATGTAAGCAAAAGGAATCTTGCGATTTCAGGAAGAGCACATATTATTCTACCATATCACAAAGATATGGATCGCTTGAAGGAAGAATTAAAAGGCAATTCTAAAGTGGGAACCACGGGAAGAGGAATTGGCCCAACATATTCTGATAAAGCAGATCGAGTTGGAATAAGAATGTATGATTTACTGCTTCCTCAAAAAGAGTTGCAGGCTAAAATTGAACTTGCTGTAAAACCTCATAATCAGCTCTTTAAGGCAAATAGGGGGTTTGAAAATTGCATTGTAGATGCAGAACAATTGGCAAGAAAATTAAAACAGGATGCATGTAAACTCAGAAGATTTATATGTAATACAGATGTTTTGATACAAAAAACAATCAAAAAAGAGAAGAAGATAGTAATTGAGGGCGCTCAAGCATATCGTTTAGATATTGATCATGGCGATTATCCAATGGTTACTAGTTCTTCTCCTAACAGTTCTGGAACTTTATCAGGTGCAGGGATTGGTCCAAAATATCTATTAAAGGTAGTAGGCGTTAGTAAGGCTTATTGCTCTAGAGTTGGTAACGGACCATTTATAACCGAACAAAACAATGACATAGGTGATCTAATTCGTGATTTTGGTCATGAATATGGAACTACTACAGGCAGACCCAGAAGATGCGGATGGCTTGATTGTGTAATTCTTCGTAGTGCTAAAACTACAATGGGCATTGACGAATTATGTCTGAACCATTTAGATACAATTGGAAAAATTGGAAATGAGTTAGGAACAATTTTTATTTGTTATGCCTATAAGTATAATGGTCAAGTGATTGATTATTTTCCCGATGATATGGAAATAACCAAACAGGTTCCAGAACCTATTTATATTTCCATAAAAGGTGGATGGGATATTCCAAAAGACTGTAAAACTTATGAAGATTTACCAACAAACGCCAAAGAATTTATTGAACTGGTAGAAGAAATATCGGAGATACCAATTAAATACATTGGTTTTGGAGCTGATAACAAGGATACTATAGTTCGATGATGACTAAAAAATGAAAAACTGTTACTAAAAACTTACTTTCATTTGGTTGTAAGACAGACAAATTTTGTCTGTCTTACAAATTTTATAGTTAGTATAAACTTTTAGTAGGGAAATTTTTAGAAAAAATTGAATAAGAGATACCAATTTGATAGAATATTTTTACCAAAAATCTAAATATTCAAGGAGGTATCTCTTATGTATTCAATTATACAAAAGATTTATGAGAAAAACAACAAAATTTTAGGCATTGATAAAGGTGAAAGAATAGACAAAAAAGTAAAATCAGAATTAATACAAAAAGCCAGTGACCAGTCATATAATAAATCTGGAAAGTTAGTTGTACCAGAGATGGATATAAATGTGGGAAGATGTAGCATATTATATAGATTGTACGTATTAGCCAATTGAGAGCATTTACTCAAAATGGTGGAGATATTTTAAAAAAAATAATAGACATATCAACAGCAGAAAAAAGAGAAAAGAAAATAGAAGAATTAGAAAAGAGGATAAGGAAAAAAGCAAATAAAAAATTATTTGAAACAACAGGAGCAAAGATACCAATAGCAATGGCTAGAGATGAATTATATTATGAACCTAAAAATATAGAAAAATAACGATAAAAATATAAAATTAAATAGGAATCTCAAAAATCAACTATCAAAACAACATTAAGATTTTGATAAAGAAAAATCCTACTAAAAATTTATGCTATAAATTTGAATGAAAATATTGCATTAATTTGTCAACAATAGTATAATATAAAAAGTGGCATAATAATATTATAAAAAGATCTTAAAAAAGAGAGGGAAAAAAATGGATTATTTATATATACTAAGAGAAGCTTTGGTCTGGATTATAACAATATTTTGGTTATATCAATTATTAGTAAGTTTATGTTCTTTAGTAAAAATAAAAGATAAACCTTTAAAAGTAAAGAAAGACCATAGATTTATGGCAATCATACCAGCACACAACGAAGAAGCTGTTGTTGGAAATTTAATTGAAAGTTTAAAAAAGCAAAATTATAATAAAGATTTATATGACATTTATGTAATTGCAGATAACTGCACAGATAACACTGCAAAAGTAGCAAAAGAAGCAGGGGCAATTGTATATAAAAGATTTGACGAAACAAAAAAGACAAAAGGGTATGCCTTAAATTGGTTTTTACAACAAAAAATAGAAGAAAATGCTCCATATGATGCATTTTTTGTATTTGACGCAGACAATATAGTGCACCCAGATTTTATTAAAAATATGAACAAAAAATTGTGTCAAGGTGAAGATGTTGTTCAAGGATATAGAGATATAAAAAATCCAACAGATAGCTGGATTACAGCAGGATATGCTATTTTCTATTGGACAATGCACAGATTTTATCATTTAGCAAGATATAATTTAGGATTATCACCATTACTAAACGGAACAGGATTTATGGTAAGATTTGATGTAGTAAAACCTCAAGGATGGGATACAAAAACATTAACAGAAGATATAGAATTTTCATTAAAAAGAATAATAAAAGGCAAAAAATTAGGATGGGCAACAGATGCAATATGTTATGATGAACAACCAGTAGGATTTGTTCAAAGTTGGTCACAAAGAAGTAGATGGACAGTAGGCCATATTCAATGTATTCATGAATATACAAAGAAATTAGCTATAGCGGCAAAAGAAAACAAAACAATGATGAATTTTGATGGATTACTATATATAGTAGGAAGTATACCAATGTTTATTCTTACATTGTTGTTACTAGCAACTAACTTTTTAATGTATGCAGGTGATGGAATGACACAAGCAGAATTAATGATGAATATGCTTAGATATTTAGTTCCAACATTTTTATTACCAATTGCAACAGGAGTTATTGCAATGTATTTAGATAAAAGACCTATTAAACCAATGCTAAAAGGTTTAGCATGCTATCCATTATTTATGGGATCATGGTTGCTAATCAACTTTAAATGTTTATTCAAAAGAGAGACAACATGGGAAAAGATTAATCATGTTAGAAATATAAAAATAGCAGATGATGGTTTACAAGAAGGATTACAAGAGGAAAGAAATTAAAAATATAAACACAAAGAAAGTTGACTTTTAAGCCAACTTTCTTTAATATTTACAAAAAGGAGAAGAAAATGATAAAAGAATTATTAAAAAAAGAAAATTTATTACATATAGCAATAATTTTATTAGGAACAATATTAATTCTAATACCAGCTTTTCATAGTAATATATGGTTTGATGAATCATACAGTGTAGCAATATCAAATCATTCTTTTAGTGAAATATGGACAATAGGCGGAAATGATGTACACCCTATTCTTTATTATTGGATGCTTAAAATAATAAATATTTTATTTGGAAGCAATATAATTATATATAGAATTTTTTCTGTTTTAGGAATTGTTGGATTAGGAATATTAGGTTTTACTCATATAAAAAAAGATTTTGGAACAAAAACAGGGCTATTATTTACATTTTTTAGTTTCTTCTTACCAGTTATGTTAAATTATGCGTTAGAAATTAGAATGTATTCATGGTCAATTTTCTTTGTTACATTAATGGTAATTTATTTAAATAGATTTATAAAAGACAAAAATACTAAAAATTTAATTCTATTTGGAGTATTTAGTATAGTAAGTTGTTATATGCATTATTATGCTCTTGTTTGTGCAGGAATAATTAATTTAGGATTAATTATTTATATAATTAAAAATAGAAAAAGCATAGAAAATAAAATAATAAAACAGTTTATTTTAGTAGAAGCGTTACAAGTGATACTATATATTCCATGGATGTTTTACTTTATAAAACAACTAACAAGAGTAGGGGGAGGATTTTGGATTAGAATTGAATTTCCTCAAATATTAATTGATATTATAAATTTTCAATTTAAGGGAAGCTTAGAACAAATAATACCTACAATTTTTGCTAGTATACTATTGATTTATATTTTATATATTATTATAAAAAATATAAAAAAGAAAGAGAATATAAAAGAAGGAATAATACCAATAATAATATATATATTGGTAATTGCAATAGCAGCAATAGCTTCATTAAAATCTCCTATTTTATATGCTAGATATTTATTTCCTATATCAGGACTTCTAATTTTTTCAATTTGTTATTTTTTAGCAAAGGAAAATAAAACATTTATTATAGGAATGATATGTGGTTCAATTTTAATAATGTCAGTAATGAATTTAAAGGAAAATATTAAAGAAAATTATGATATTTCTAATAATGAACCATTTGCTTATTTAGAAGAGAATTTACAACCAGAAGATATAATAGTATATACTAGTATAAATAATGGAGGAGTAGTAGCAGCATTAATTGATTCAAATCAGCAGTACTTTTTAAATGTGGATAATTGGACTATTGAGGAAGCATATAAAGCGTATGCTCCACAAATGAAAGTGGCATATAGTTTTGAAGAAGCTATGAAAGAAGCAAAAGGTAGAATATTTATAATTGATGATGGTAGTTTAAGTTGCTATAACAGATTAGAAAATAAAGAAGAATATAAACAAGTTGAAATCAAAAAATTTGAACCGAAATATAAAGAGTATACTTACCAAATTGTAGTTTTGGAAAAAATAAAATAAAAAACTATAAAAAAGCTTGCATTTATACCAAAAATTGGGTATAATAACAATGGAAACTATGAAAGACTTAAGAAGAGTGGGAACAAATCCCACTCTTAATTATTAGAAAAAAATAAATACTTATGATTAGATATGTTAAAAAGGAGGGATATTTTGGCAAGTATAGAAGAGAGAGTGGAAAGCTTATTAAAAGAAAAAATTGAAGCAATTGGATATGAACTATATGATGTAGAATATAGCAAAGAAGGTAAGAATTACTTTTTAAGAATATTTATAGATAAAACTGAAGGAATTGACTTAAATGACTGTGAAAAAGTGAATAATGAAATAGATGAAATTTTGGACGAAGCTGATTATATAAAAGAGCAGTATTTTTTAGAAGTTTCTTCTCCAGGTATAGAAAGAATCATAAGAAAAGAAAAACATCTAAAAAAATATATTGGCCATGAAATTAATATTAAGTTATTTAAAAAAGATAAAAACGGAAACAAAGAATATCAAGGAATTTTAAAAGCATTTGACCAAGAAAATATAGAATTAGAAGAAAATATAAAAATTGAAAGAAAAAATATAGCACAAATTAAAACAGTATATAATTGGTAAAGGGAGGAATAAAAATGAAAGATCAAGCAATTGATAACAAAGAATTAATTTTAGCTTTAGAAGAATTAGAAAAAGAGAAGGGAATAAAGAAAGAGTACTTATTAGAAGCAATTGAAACAGCATTAGTAACAGCATATAAGAGAAACTTTGATTCATTAGAAAATGTAAGAGTAGAAATGGATCATCAAACAGGAGCAACACATGTATATGCTATTAAAGAAGTTATGGAAAAAGCAAACGATGAAGATACAGAAATTAGTTTAAAAGAAGCTCAAAAGATAAACCCAGACTTAAAAGAAGGAGATACAGTTGAAACAGAAATCGTTCCAAGAGATTTTGGAAGAATAGCAGCACAAACAGCAAAACAAGTTATTATTCAAAAATTAAGAGAAGTTGAAAGAGAAATAGTATATAATGAATTCAATGAAAGAAAAGGAGAAATAGTTTCAGGACTTATTCAAAAAGCTGACCATAATATTGTCGTAATGGACTTAGGAAAGTTAGAAGGAGTAATGCCTTTAAAAGAACAAATTCCTACAGAACATTATAAAGTAAACGACAAAATAAAAGGATATGTTTTAGATGTAGAAAAAGGAGCAAAAGGTGCTCCACAAGTAATAGTATCTAGAAGTCATCCGGATTTTGTAAGAAAATTATTAGAATTTGAAATACCAGAGATATATGAAGGAGTAATAGAAATAAAAAGTGTTTCAAGAGATCCAGGATATAGAAGTAAGGTTGCTGTTTATTCACCAGATCAAAACATTGACCCTGTAGGATCTTGCGTAGGACAAAAAGGAGTAAGAATTCAAAATGTAATTAATGAATTAAATGGAGAAAAAATAGATGTTATTGAATGGAATGAAGATCCATCTATTTATATAGCTTCAGCTTTACTACCAGCAAAAATATTGGCTGTTGACATTAAGGAAGAAGAAAAATTTGCGCAAGTTGTCGTACCAGATGATCAATTATCTTTAGCAATTGGAAAATCAGGACAGAATGCAAGACTAGCAGCAAGATTAACAAATTGGAAAATTGATATTAAGTCAGAAACACAATTTAGAGAAATGATAATAAAATCACAAGAAAGTGATAAAAAAGAAACAGAGGAAGAAACAGAAACCGAATAAAAATAAAAAGCAGACATACAATAAAGGAGGGACAAATATATGAAAAATCAACCAACTAGAACATGTATGGGATGTAATGAAAAAAAAGCAAAAAATGATTTGATAAGAATTGTTAAAAATAAAAATGATGAAATTAATATTGATAGAACTGGAAAATTGGATGGAAGAGGAGCTTACATATGTGACAACGTCCAATGCTTAGAAAAGATAATAAAATCAAAGAGATTAGAAAAAATATTTGATAAAGAAATATCAAATGAAATATATGAGAAATTAAGAGGTGTAATTCTTGATAAATAAAAAGATATTAGGATTAATAGGATTATCAGCAAAGGCAAGGAAAATAAGCTTTGGATCAGATAGTGTGGAAGATAGTATAAAAAATAGGAAAGTTACTTTAATAATTGTAGCTGAGGACTCTTCTGAGAGGACAAAAGATAAATTTAAATATTTAAGCGAAAAATATAAAGTGCCAATTATAATAATTGGAAAAATAGAGGAATTAAGCAAAGCAATTGGTAAATCAAATAAGGCAATATTAGGAATTGAAGATATAAACTTATCAAAAGAAATTCAAAAAATAAATAATGGGGGTGAAGTTATTGGGTAAGATAAAAATATATGATATAGCAAAAAAGCTAAACTTAACCAGTAAAGAAGTATTAGAAGTAGCAAAAAAGCTAAATATTAATGTGAAAAGTCATTTGAGTGGAATAGAAGAGGAAGAAGCGAAAAGAATTGAAGATGATATAAACAAAAAAGAAAACAAAAAGCAAGAAAAAGAAATAGTAAAAAAAGAAAAAATAGGAACAAAAAAGGAAGAAAAAGCACCTGTTATTATTAGAAGAGAAGTTATTATTTCACAAGAAGCAGAACAAACAAAAAAGAAAGAACCAGTAAAAAAGGAAAATAAAAAGAACAATGTAGGATTTGTAGAAAGAAAACAAAATAAAGACTATAATATTGTGTATAGAAATAAACCAAGCAAACCTATGACAGTTAGCGAGCTATTTGGACTAAAAAAAGAGGAACCAAAAAAAGAAGAAAAAGTTAAAGTTGAACAAGAAAATAAAAAAGAAGAAATGAAAAAAGAGGAAGTAAAAGAAGAAAAAACATTAAAAAAAGTTGCATTAGATTCTAAACCTCAAAAGCAAGAAAGAGAAAACAAAACGATTGGAAGAGAAAATAAAATGAATAGAGAAAATCGAGACAATAGACAAAATAGAAATAATTATAGCCAAAATTCTAATAATTATAATTATAATAATAACAATAGAAATAATAATAGGTTTAACCATAATAACAATAGATTTAATAATAATAATAACAGCAATAATAATGGCAGATTTAATGGTAATAATAACAATAACGGAAATAATAGGTTTAATAATAGAAATAATAATGATAGATTTAATAAAAGACCTTTAGACGAAAAAGGGATTGAAAAAAATATTAAAAATATCATGTCAGTTGAAACTGTTGAAAAAGAAAGTGTTAGAGAATATAATAGAGGAATTGATAAACAAAAAAATAATAATAAATTTGAGGAAAATAAAGGAAAAAAATCAAAATCAAGAAGAAACAATTCATCAGGAGATTTTGATGAAGGAAAACTAAAAAGCTTGAAACAAGCAAACAGATTATCAAATATGTTTGATGAACAAGATGGAGGAATGTTAGATTATTATGATTTAACAACAGAGAGAGGTAGAAGAGGCAAAAAGAGAAAAAATCAAAATCAAGAAGAGAGAACAAAACAAAAAATATTCCAATTAACAGAAATTGAAATTCCAGAAACAGTAACTGTAAAAGATTTAGCAGCAGATATGAAAAAAACAACTGCAGAGGTAATAAAGAAACTATTAGGATATGGAATAATGGCTACAATTAATCAAGAAATAGATTTTGATACAGCTTATTTAATTGCACAAGAATTTGGAATTACAGCAACTAAAAAAGAAACAGTAACAGAGGAAGATATATTGTTTGATGATTCTGAAGATAAAGAAGAAGAATTAGAAACAAGACCTCCAGTAATTGTTGTAATGGGGCATGTTGACCATGGAAAAACATCACTTCTAGATGCTGTTAGAAAAACAAATGTGATTGAAGGGGAAGCAGGAGGAATTACACAAGCAATTGGTGCATATAAAGTAAAAGTAAAAGATAGAGAAATTACTTTCTTAGATACTCCTGGACATGAAGCGTTTACAGCAATGAGAGCTAGAGGAGCTCAGATTACAGATATTGCTATTTTAGTTGTAGCAGCAAATGATGGGGTAAAACCTCAAACGATAGAAGCTATTAATCACGCTAAATCAGCAGGAATACCTATTATTGTTGCAATAAATAAAATTGATTTACCAGATGCAAATATAGAAAAAGTAAAACAAGAATTAATGGCATATGAATTGGTTCCTGAAGAATGGGGTGGAGATACAATATATGTACCAATATCTGCTAAAAAAGGAGAAAATATTGACCAATTATTAGAAATGGTACTATTAGAAGCAGATGTATTAGAATTAAAAGCAAATCCACATAAACAAGCAAAAGGAGCTGTTATAGAAGCAAGATTAGACAAATCAAAAGGAGCAATTGCTACAATGCTTGTACAAAGAGGAACTTTAGATGTAGGAGATACAATAGTAGTAGGCTCATCTATAGGAAGAATTAGAGCGATGAAAGATGATAAAGGAAAAAGTGTAAAAGCTGCAGGACCATCTACACCGGTAGAAATAATGGGACTAACAGAAGTTCCAGAAGCTGGAGATACTTTCTATGAAGTTAAAAATGAAAAAATGGCTAAACATTTAATAGAAAGAAGAAAACGTCAAGCAAGAGAAAAAGCAATTAACAGTGCAACAAAAGTAACATTAGATAATCTATTTACACAAATGGAACAAGGAAATTTAAAAGTGCTAAACCTAATTGTAAAAGCAGATGTACAAGGATCTGTTGAAGCAGTAAAACAAGCAATGGAAAAACTAGAAAACGAAGAAGTAAAAGTAAAAGTAATTCATGCAGCTGCAGGTGCTGTTAATCAATCAGATGTAACACTTGCAAAAGTATCAAATGCTATAATCATAGCGTTTAATGTAAGACCTGATAATATGGCAAAAGAAATGGCAGAAAAAGATGAAGTAGAAATAAAACAATATTCTATTATTTATCAGGCAATAGAAGATGTAGAAGCTGCGATGAAAGGAATGCTAGATCCAAAATATGAAGAAAAAGTAATTGGAAATGCAGAAGTAAGACAAACTTTCAAAATATCTAATGTTGGAACTATTGCAGGATGTTATGTAATTTCAGGAAAAGTAGAAAGAAATGCGGGAGTTAGAGTGATTCGTGAAAATGTAGTAATACATGATGGACATTTAGCTACATTAAAAAGATTTAAAGATGATGTAAAAGAAGTTACTAAAGGATTTGAATGTGGAATTCAAATTGAAAATTATAACGACATCAAAGAAGGAGACGTAATAGAAGTATATATTATGGAAGAAATTAAGAGATAATGTCCCTTTTTAGGGATATTTCTCTTATAAAAGGAGGAAAAATAAAATGCCAGAAAATCAGAATAGATTAGGACGCATTGATGAAGAATACAAAAAAGAAATAAGCCAAATCATTAGTTATCAATTAAAAAATCCAAATGTAACAGGATTAATTAGTGTAACAAAAGTAAAGGTAACTAACGACTTAAAATATGCAAAAGTATATGTAAGCATTTTAAATTCAAAAAATTTAAAAGAAACAATGGAAGGATTAAAGAAATCTTCAGGATTTATAAGAAGTGAATTAGCAAGAAAAATAAATTTAAGAAATACCCCAGAAATTTTATTCGAATTAGATGATTCTTTAGAATATGGAGCAAAGATTGATAGCATATTAAAAGAAATTATGCCTAAAAAAGAAGAGGAGAAATAAATATGACATTAGATGAAATATTAAAAGAAATAAAAGTGGCTCAAAATATTGTAATCTTAACACATGAATCTCCTGATGGAGACGCTATAGGTAGTAGTTTAGCTATGAGACTTATGCTAAAAGAATTGGAAAAAGAATGTGATGTTATTATTCCTGAGTATTCTAGACTATTTGACTTTTTACCAGGTATTGAGACAATAAAGAAAGAATCACAAATAAAAAACTACGATTTAGCAATTGCAGTAGATTGTGCTGACATAAAAAGAATAGCTAAAAAAGAATATTTTGAAAATGCTAAAAAAACAATAGTAATTGATCATCATGGAAGTAATAATATGTTTGGAGATTTAAATTATGTAAATCCTGTTTCTCCAGCATGTTGCGAAATATTAGCAGGAATAGCAGAATATTTTAAAATGAAAATAACGAAGGAACTTGGAACATGCATAATGACTGGAATAATAACAGACACAGGAGGATTTAGACATGATGGAACAAATTCAGAAACATTTGAATTTGCAGCTGAATTAGTAAGAAAAGGAGTTAACATTCCATATATATATAAAAGAACCTTAAATACTAAAACTAAGGCTAATTTTCTACTAACTAAAAAGGTAATTGACAGAATGGAGCTATTAGAAGATGGAAAAGTAACATTTACATATATCACTATTAAAGATGAAGAAGAAGTAAATGCAGAACCGGGAGACCATGAAGGACTAGTTGAAATAGGAAGAGACATTGAAGGTGTAGAAGTTTCAATATTTGTAAGACAAAAAGAAGAAAATGCTTTTAAAATTTCATTGCGTTCAGGAAATGAAGTAAATGTTTCAGATGTATGCTTGATGTTTGGTGGAGGAGGACATCCACGAGCAGCTGGAGGATTAATACAAGGAACTCTAGAACAAGTAAGAGAAAAAGTCTTAAAAGAAGTAAAAAATGCATTGTAAGGAAATAAAAAAATGGATGGAATATTAATAATAAATAAACATAAAGGATGTACATCTCATGATATAGTACATAAAATAAAAAAAATAACAAAAGAGAAAGTGGGACATACAGGTACTTTAGATCCAATGGCAACAGGAGTGTTGCCATTATTAATAGGGAAAGGAACATTGTGCTCAAAATATTTAATAGAACACGATAAAACTTATAAAGCTACACTAAAATTAGGAATTGAAACAGACACAAAAGACTTAGAAGGAAGAGTGATACAAGAACAAGCCGTTGATATTAAAATTTTAGAAAAAAGCAATGTTGAAAATATATTAAAGAGTTTTGTTGGAAAACAAGAACAAATACCTCCTATATATTCTGCAATAAAAGTTGACGGAAAAAAGTTATATGAATATGCTAGAGAAGGAAAAGAGGTTATAATTCAGCCAAGGACAATAGAAATATATGACATGAATTTAGAAAAAATAGATAGAGATAATAAAGAAATTGTATTTAAAGTAAGTTGTTCAAAAGGAACATATATTAGAAGTTTATGTTCAGATATTGCTAAAAAGCTTGGCACAATAGGTTGTATGTCAGATTTAGAAAGATTATGTGTTGGTAGATTTGATATTACTGAATCTATAACTTTAGAAACAATAAATAATAATATAGAAAATATTAATAATAATTTAATAACAATAGAAAGATTATTTGATAAAAGTAAAAACATAATATTAGAAGATAAAAAATTAAAATTATTCTTAAATGGAGTACAATTAAAAGTAAAAGAAAAAGATGGAGCTTTTAAAATTTATAATAATAACAAATTTATAGGTATTGGTTGCATAAAAGATAATATTTTAAAAAGAGATATTATTATAATATAAAACCTTATATATCAATAAAGAATGTAAAGCAAAATGTTTTGTTATTTAGTATATTATAAAAATCACTTTCATATATTTAATTAAAAATATATGAGGAGTGATTTTTTTGTATTATATTCAAGAAACTGACAAGCCTAACTTTATATTAAAATTATTTAATATAGTAAAACTCAAAGAAAATAAAATAATATTACCAATAGAAGCTGAAGAAAAAATGGATTTAAAAAAGAGTAAAGTATTGGCAAATAAAACTAAAAAGATATTAAGCAAAACAAATTGCAATAAGGTAATTTTAAGTAAAAAAATAAAAAAACAACAGGATTATCAAAATTATTTATATACATATAATTTTGATATAATAGATGGAAGATGGTTGTTTGAAGTATTAATGCTTAAATCTTTAAAATATATAATAGAAAAGAAAAATATCAAAAAAGAAGAAGTGTCAATATCAATATTGGTAAATGATATCAATGACAATATTTTAGAAAATATAAAAGAAATAGTAAAAGAATATAAAAAAATTAATATCGTAACAAATCATATAGAAAAATTTAAGAAAATAGAAAAACAGATTTTAGAAAAAGAAGGAATTATGTTAGTAATTAGTAACAATAGAAGAAAAAGTCTTTTGAAATCTAAAATAATTTTAAATATTGATTTCCCAACAGAACTGATTAACAAATATCAAATATATGAAGAAGCAATTATTGTTAATTTAAAAGGAAATGTTAAAATAGAGAAAAAAAGATTTAATGGCATAAATATAAATGATTACGAGATATGTTTTAAATATGAAGATGAATTTGACTTTGAGAAAAAAGAAAAATACAATAAGAAGGATATATATGAAGCAAAAATTATAAAAAAACAACCGTATAAATTTATAATGAAGAGAATTGACGAGGACCAAGTGAAGATAATAGAATTGGTGGGAAATAAATCAACAATATAAAAAAGTAATGTTTACTATGTATATGATCAACATGCATACTATTTAAATTAACTGTAATATATTTAATCTAAATTACTAAAATTTTATTTAAAAGCTTTTCTTTTTTTACAAAATATAATATAATGTACATGCATAAATTTATAATTGGCAAGGAGGGAATAAGATGCCAAATAATAGTAGAGGAAATAGAAGTAATAGACAAAAAAGTAATGAAAAAACAAGACAATACAGAACTCAAAATAAAAAAAGAAAAACTGGTAAAAGAGCAACAGGCAAAAAAGTAGATGATTCTACCAAAATGTACAAACCAGTTGAAAATAGAAAAACAAAAAATATAAAAAAGAAAAAAAAGCATCCAAAATTTAGAATGGCAATAAAAATAATGTTAGTTATATTTTTATTACTTTGTGTAATAGGTGCAGGAATTGTAGCAGGAATGTTTTTTGGACTATTTGGAGACGATTTTGAAATAACAAAAGAAGAATTAAAAATAGGAGCATCTAATTCAGTTGTTGTAGACTCAAATGGAGGAGTTATTGCTAATTTAAGTGGTGATGAAAAAAGAAAAGTAATTAAACTTGAAGATATGGCAGATTACTTACCAAAAGCATATGTTGCAATTGAAGATGAAAGATTTTATAAACATAATGGAGTAGATTTAAAAAGAACAGCAGGAGCAATATTACACACTGTAACTGGTAATAGTTCGTATGGTGGTAGTACAATTACACAGCAATTAGTAAAGAATATAACAAAAGATGATGAATCTTCAGGACTTGCAGGAATTTTTAGAAAAGTAAAAGAATGGGCAAAAGCTTATCAAGTAGAAAGAATGATATCTAAAGATCAAATATTAGAATTATACTTAAATATTTTATATGTGGGTGGAGAAGGAAATCTACATGGAGTAGAATTAGGAGCAGAATATTATTTTAATAAAAGTGCAAAAGATTTAAGTTTAGCAGAATGTGCATTTTTAGCAGGAATTAACTCATCACCTAATTATTATAATCCATACAAGTTAGCTTCAAGTAATGACACAGAAGAAAAAAGAGATGAAAGAATAAAATCAAAAGTATTAACAGTATTAGCTAAAATGAAAGAATTGGGATATATTCAAAATGAAGAAGAATACAATGAAGCTGTAAAACAAGCAGAAGAAGGATTAAAATTTGAAAAAGCTGCTATTGCAACAGGAACTACTTATTCTTATCATACAGATGCAGTAATAGACCAAGTAATTAACCAAGTAATGGATGAAAAAGATATTTCAAGACAATTAGCAGAAAATTATGTGTATAGTAGTGGATTAACTATTCATTCAACAGTAGATTCTACTATACAAGCTAGACTAGAAGAAGAATATGCAAAAGAAAAATATAAAAAGACGAGCCCTAGTAAAAAGCAAACAACACAATCTGGAATGGCTATTATTGATTATAAAACAGGAAATGTTGTAGGAATTGCAGGTGGTTTAGGAACAAAAGAAGGAGCTGGATGGAATAGGGCAACTCAAATGAAAAAGCAAACAGGTTCTTCTATAAAACCAATAGCAGACGTGGCTCCAGCATTAGAAGAAAAGGTAATTACTCCTGCTACAGTATATGATGACGTAAAAACTGATTTTGGTGGAGGATATACACCGAAAAATGATGGAGAAAGATATAGAGGAATTATTAATATAAGACAATTTATAGAAACTTCACAAAACATACCAGCTTTAAAAATAATGAAAGAATTAACACCAGAAAAATCTATTCAATATCTTAAAAAGATGGGAATAACTTCATTAGACGATAAAAAAGATAATGTATTATCATTAGCAATTGGAGGTATGACAGACGGTGTTAGTCCATTAGAAATGGCAGCAGCATATGGAACTATTGCTAATGATGGAATTTATATTACACCAACATTCTATACTAAAGTAGTAGATAGTAGTGGGAACACAGTATTAACACCAAAACAAGAACAAGTAAGAGCAGTTTCAGAACAAACAGCATATCTTACTAAAAAGATAACTCAAGAGCCAGTAAATAGTTCAAGAGGAACAGCTACTTATTGTAAAATATCAGGAATGGATGTAGCTGCAAAAACAGGAACAACTGACAAGAGTTATGACAGATGGTTATGTGGATTTACGCCATATTATTCTGCCGCAACATGGTTTGGATATGATGACAGTGAAGAAGTAAAAGGATTTTCTCAAAATCCAGCAGGTCAAATATGGGATGCAGTAATGACAGACATTCATAAAAAGTTAGCAAATGCATCTTTCCAAAAGCCAAGTGGAATTGTAGAACAAACAGTTTGTAGAACAACAGGATGTTTAGCTACAACAGGATGTACAGATACTTATAAAGAAATATTTGCATCAAATAATATACCTGAAAAATGTCAAGGACATGGAAGTCAAAAATTATGTACTGAATCTGGAAAAGTAGCAAATGAGTATTGTCCAGAGACAAAAGTAAACAATTATGGTGCGACAGTACCAAAAGAACAATTAAAACTTTGGACACCAGTAAATGGAAAAAATAGTTCTTCAGGAACAAAAGTTGAAGAAATTTGTGATATCCATAAGAAACCAGAGGAAAAACCAAAAGAGCCTGAAAAACCAAAACATAATACAACAAACACAGGATCAGAAACCACAACAAATACAGGTGGAAATTCAAATACAGGTGGAAATACAAGCACAGGTGGAAATACAACGAATACAGGTGGGAATACAAATACATCTGGAACTGAAGATCCAGGTGCTGAAACATAATATTGTAATATTAAGCAATAAAATTGCCAAAATTAATATTTTTGCAATTTTAGTAAAAGGAGAGAAGTTTATGGACATATATTTTTATAATACACTTACAAGACAAAAAGAAAAATTTATACCAATTGACAAACAAGAAGTAAGAATGTATTCTTGTGGACCAACTGTTTATAAAAATGCAACTATAGGTAATATAAGAACTAATATATTTCAAGATGTTTTAAGACGAGTATTGAGATATAATGGATATAAAATAAAACATGTTATGAATATAACAGACGTTGGACATTTAGTATCAGATGGAGATGAAGGAGAAGACAAAATGCTAAAATCAGCAAAAGAAGAACATAAAACTCCTTTAGAAATAGCAGAACATTATACAAAGCTATTTTTTGATGATTTAAATTTATTAAATATAGAAACACCAGAAATAATATGCAAAGCAACAGAACATATAAAAGAGATGATAGAATATGTTGAAAAATTAATAGAAAATGGATATGCATATGAAACATCAACAGCAATTTATTTTGATATATCAAAATTAGACAAATATCCAATACTTTCGAATATTAACTTGGAAGAACAGAAAGTAGGAGTTAGAATAGAAGCAGATCCGGAAAAAAGAAATCCATATGATTTTGCTTTATGGATAAAAGCACCAGAAAATCATTTAATGAAATGGAATAGTCCATGGGGACCAAGCTATCCAGGATGGCATATAGAATGTTCAGCAATGGGAAAAAAATACTTAGGAGAGCAATTTGACATTCATACAGGAGGAATTGATTTAATTCCGACTCATCATGAAAATGAGATTGCACAAAGCAAAGGTGCTTGTGGAAAGATACCAGCAAGATACTGGATACATGGAGAATATTTACTAATTAATGGTGGAAAAATGTCAAAAAGTCTTGGAAATGTATATTTAGTTAAAGATTTTATAGAAAAAGGATATGATCCAATAGCATATAAGTTATTTAGTTATTCATGCCATTATAGAAATAAACTAAACTTCACATGGGAAGGATTAGAGGCGGCATCAAAGTCATTAGAAAGATTACGTAATAGTTATCAATTAAATTTAAATGGAACAGACAAATTAACAATTGAAGACAAAGAAAAATTAAAACAAATAGAAGAAGGCTTTCATAAAGCTATCAATGATGACTTAAATATGCCTCTTGCAATGAGCTTCGTTTGGGAAGCTGCTAAATTTGAAAAGAAAAATCCAGAAATTGCAGAAATTCTTACTAAATTTGATAATATTTTAGGGATTAAGATTAATGAAGAAAATTCAGGAAAACAAGATATCCCAAAAGAAATATTAGATTTGGTTGATAAAAGAAGAATTGCAAGAGAAAATAAAGAATGGAATAAATCTGATGAATTAAGAGACTTGATAAATCAAAAAGGATATGATATCAAAGATACAAAACAAGGAACTGAAATCAAAAAAAGATAAGGAGGAATTTAATATGTCAATATTATTACCAGGAGGAGCAGGATATATAGGAAGTCATACAGCTGTAGAGTTATTAAAAGCAGGAAAGGAAATAGTTATAATAGATAACTTTTCAAATAGCAAACCAGAAGTATTAGATAAAATAAAAGAAATATCAGGAAAAGATTTTAAATTTTATGAAATAGATTATTTAGACAAAGAAAAGTTAGAAAAAGTATTTGAAGAAAATAAAATAGAAGCTGTATTAAATTTTGCTGGTTATAAAGCTGTTGGAGAATCTATTCAAAAGCCATTGGAATATTATCATAACAATATATCAGGATGTTTAGTTTTATTAGAAACTATGAAAAAATATGGAGTAAAAAAATTCATATTTAGTTCATCAGCTACTGTGTATGGAGAACCAGAGAGAATACCATTAACAGAAGATTGCAAAATAGGAGGAACTACAAATCCTTATGGAAGTTCAAAATTATTTATTGAACAAATATTAAAAGATTTATATGCCTCTGATAATTCTTGGGATATTTGTATTCTAAGATACTTTAATCCAGTAGGAGCTCATGAATCAGGATTAATTGGTGAAGAACCACAAGGAATACCAAATAATTTGATGCCATATATTGCAAGAGTAGCAGCAGGAACATTAAAAGAATTATCTGTATTTGGAAATGATTACAATACACCAGATGGAACAGGAGTAAGAGATTATATCCATGTTGTAGATTTGGCAAAAGGACATGTAGCAGCTTTAAAAAAATTGGAAAAAGAAGGAGAAGGGTTATATATTTATAACTTAGGAACTGGAAATGGTTATAGTGTATTAGATATGGTAAAAGCTTTTGAAAAATCAACAGGAAAAGAGGTACCATATAAAATAGCTCCAAGAAGAGAAGGAGATATTGCAACTTGTTACGCAGATCCTAAAAAAGCAAAAGAAGAATTAGGATGGGAAGCAACAAAAACACTAGAAGATATGTGCAAGGATTCTTGGAGATATATAGAAAAAAATAGTTAAAAGAGAGGAAAAAACATGATAGACTTTAAAGAAAAAATAGCAGAAATATTAGCAGATGCAACAAACTTAAATGAAAAAGAATTAGAAAGCTATATAGAAATGCCAAAAGATTCCAAAAATGGAGATTATGCATTTCCATGTTTTCGTCTTGCAAAAGAGTTACGAAAGGCTCCTCCAGTAATTGCTAATGAAATAAAGGAAAAAATAGAAACTACACCAGAAGAAATAGAAAAAGTGGAGGTAGTTGGAGGATATCTAAATTTCTATATAAATAAAGATATAATAACAAAAGAAGTATTAAATCAAATAGAAAATAATAAAGATAACTATGGAAAGTCTAAAATTGGAAAAGGAAAAAATATAGTAATAGATTATTCTGCACCTAACATAGCTAAACCGTTCCATATTGGACATTTGCGTTCAACAGTAATAGGAGGAGCATTATATAAAATATATAAGCATTTAGGATATAACGTAACTGGAATAAATCATTTAGGAGATTATGGAACACAATTTGGAAAGCTAATAGAAGGCTATAAACTTTGGGGAAAAGAATATAATATAGAAGAAAATCCAATAGATGAATTAACCAAAATATATATAAGAATAAATAATCTATGTAAAGAAGATGAAAAAGTCTTAGAAGAATGTAGAAATAATTTTAAAAAGTTAGAAGATGGAGATAAATATTGTGTAGAACTATGGGAAAAGTTTAAGAGTTTAAGCTTAAAAGAATTCCAAAAAGTATATGATTTATTAGGTAGTGAATTTGACTCATGGAATGGAGAAGCTTTTTATTCAGATAAAATGCCAGAAGTTATAGAAATATTGGAAAAAACAGGAAAACTAATTTCATCACAAGGAGCAAAAATTATTGACTTGGAAGATAAAGGAATAAATACTCCATGTATAATAGAGAAATCTAATGGATCTACAACATATGCAACAAGAGATTTAGCAGCAATTTTATATAGAGCAAGAACATATGATTTTGATAAAGCTTTGTATTTAACTTCATATGAGCAAGTATTACATTTTAAGCAAGTATTTGAAGTAGCAAAATTACTAGGAATAGACAAAAAATATACAGATGGATTACAACATATACCTTTTGGAATGGTATTACTTCCAACAGGAAAGATGTCAACAAGAGAGGGAAAAGTAATAAAATTAGAGGATTTGTTAAATGAAGCAATACAGAGAGCTAAAATAATAATAGAAGAAAAAAATCCTAGTTTAGAAAACAAGGAAGAAATAGCAAAAAAAGTAGGAATAGGAGCAGTAATATTTAACGATTTATCAAATAGTAGAGTAAAAGACGAAATATTTGAATGGGATCAAATATTAAACTTCCAAGGAGAAACAGGACCATATATACAATACACATATGTAAGAACAAAAAGTGTAATAGAAAAAGCAGGGAAAATACCAGAATTAAAAAGTGTACAAATAAAAGAATTATTAGATGAGTATTCGCAAAATATAATAAAATTAATATACAATTTTGAAAATGTATTAAAACAAGTAACAGAAAAAGAAGAGCCATCTATTCTTGCGAGATATTTAATAGATTTAGCAAAAGCATATAGTGGGTTTTATAATGAGAATAAAATCATAACAGAAAATAAAGATACACAAAATGCAAGAGTTTATTTAACTTATGCAGTAGGACAAGTGTTAAAAATAGGAGCTAACTTGCTTGGAATAGAAATGCCAGATAAAATGTAGCAATAAAAAAATAGTCTTTTTCAAAAAATATTTAGAAAGAAGGAAATAAAATGTCAAAGGAAAAGAAACATAAAAAAGGTTTAACAGCTTTTGGAATAATTGTACTAGTACTAGTTCTTATATTGGCAATAATAATAGGTGGAACATATTGGTATATAAATAGTAAATTATCAAAATTACAAAAAGTTGATATAGATGAAAAAGATTTGAATGTTTCAGCACAAGCAGAGGAACAATTAGCTGATTATAGAAATATAGCAATATTTGGAATAGATTCAAGAGAAGATACATATGACAAAGGAAATAGAAGTGATTGTATTATAATAGCTAGTATTAATAATAAAACCAAGGATGTAAAACTAGTTTCTGTTTATCGTGATACATATGTTCAAATCGAAGGGCATGGACTTGATAAAATAACACATGCATATTCATATGGAGAGGCACCACTTGCTATAAAGACTTTAAATACTAATTTAGATTTAAATATTAAAGAATTTGTAACTGTAAACTTTGATGCTGTAAAAGAAATTATAGACGACATAGGAGGAATATCAATGAATATAACAGCAGAAGAAGTACCTCATATATCTGGAATAACAAAGGCAGGAACATATAATTTAACAGGAGAACAAGCATTAGCATATGCAAGAATTAGATATGCAACAGGAGGAGATTATAAAAGAGCAGAAAGAATGAGAGATGTATTAACTGCAGTAGTAAACAAAGTAAAGACATTTAATATTAGTCAATTAAATACACTTGTAGATCAAGTGTTACCAAGAGTATATACAAATATAACAGCAAATGATATATTTGGATTATTGCCAAGTGCTCCAAACTTTAAAATAACGGAAAGTTTAGGCTGGCCATATGATACAAAAGGAAAAACTATGGATAGATGGTATGGAATTCCAATTACATTAGAAAGTAATGTAACTAGATTACATCAAGAGGTATTTGAACAAAAGGATTATTCGCCATCAGATACGATAAAACAAATAAGCAATGACATAATTGCAAAAACAGGATATACAAAATAACTTAAAACAAGAGGGGAAAATAAAAGTGAAATTAATAAAGAAACATAGAAACGTTTTTTTAAGGATGATGGATATTATAATAATTACAGCAGCATATTATGTTGCTGTAATTATTATAGAAAACCAGGTGGAATTATCTAAAGAAATGCAAAAAAATATAATAGATACAATTATATTAGCAACATTGATTTATCAGATTGTATTAACAAGCTTTAGGACATACCATAATATAACAAGATATGAAAATGGTAGTGATTATTTAGTATATATTTTGGCATGTTCAATATCTTGCACTATAATGATAATTTTTAATCTTTTAAAAGTAATACCAATTGCAAACGAAAGAGTAAATTTAATAGCAGAACTTATCATAATGCCTGTAATAATAGGATATAGAGTATTTATTAGAATGATATTAACAAGTCAATATAAAGATACTGAAGAAGATACAGAAAAGAAAAATGTACTAGTAATAGGAGCAGGAAATGCAACTAGAATATTATTAGAGACCATAAAAAGTAGTATGAAAGATACATATAAAGTAATAGGATTAATAGATGATAACACAAACAAAGTAAATTATGCAATATCAGGAAATAAAATACTAGGGACACGTTATGATATACCAAGAATTTGCAGAGAAAATAATGTAGAAGTTATATTTTTTACAATATCAAATATTTCACAAGAAGATAGAAAAAAGATATTAGAGATTTGCCAAGAAACAGGATGTAAAGTAAGAATTTTACCAGGAACAAAAGAATTAATAAAAAATAAACCTTTAGAACAAAATTTTAGAGATGTACAAATAGAAGATTTACTAGGAAGAGAACCTATAAAATTAAATAATAAAAATATAGGAGAATTGATAAAAGACAAAGTAATATTAGTAACAGGCGGAGGAGGTTCGATAGGCTCAGAATTATGTAGACAAATAATAAAATTTAAGCCAGAAAGATTAGTTATAGTAGACATTTATGAAAATAATTTATATGATATAGAACAAGAATTAAAATTTAATTATCCAAAGATAAAAATAGATGCAATAGTTGCAAGTGTAAGAGAAACAGAAAGATTAAACGAAATATTTAGTGAATATAAACCATATTTAGTATTTCATGCAGCAGCACATAAACATGTACCACTAATGGAAACAAGCCCATTAGAAGCAATTAAAAACAATGTATTTGGAACATATAATGTTGCTAATTGTGCAGAAAAATATGGAGTAAAAAGATTTATATTAATTTCAACAGATAAAGCAGTAAATCCAACTAATATAATGGGAGCAACAAAAAGATTATGCGAGATGATAGTGCAAGCAAAAAATAAGGACAGTAACACTGAATATGTAGCTGTAAGATTTGGAAATGTATTAGGAAGCAATGGTTCAGTAGTGCCATTATTTAAAAAACAGATAGCAAATGGAGGACCAGTAACAGTAACACATAAGGAAATTACAAGATTTTTTATGACAATACCAGAAGCAGTATCACTAGTATTACAAGCAATGTCAACAGCTAAAGGAGGAGAAATATTTGTACTTGACATGGGAGAACCAGTGAAAATATATGATATGGCAGTAAAACTAATTAAATTATCAGGACTAGAGCCAAATGTTGATATACAAATAAAAATAACAGGGTTAAGACCGGGAGAAAAATTATATGAAGAGTTATTGATGTCTGAAGAAGGATTACAATCAACAAAAAATGATAAAATTTATATTGCAGAGCCTATGAAAATTGATATGAATATGGTACAATATAAATTGGCAGAACTTAATGGTTTACTTGAAAATTGCAACAACGAGCAAAAAGACGAAATAAAAAAAGTTATAAAAGAAGTTGTACCAACATTTAGAGAACCTAAAGGAAATATAGCATAAAAGAGCTTTTAACATAAATGGAATGGAAAGAAGGAAAATATAATTGAAAGAGAGAATTTTTTTAGCATCACCACATATGTCTGATGAAGGATATGAAAGAGAATATGTAAAAGAAGCATTTGACACTAATTGGATTGCACCATTAGGAGAAAATGTAAACAAATTTGAAGAGGAATTAGCTGAATATGTAGGAATAAAACATGCAGCAGCCTTATCAGCAGGAACGGCAGCAATACATATGGCATTTAAAGCATTAGAAGTAAAAAAAGGAGATATAGTATTTTGTTCAAGTTTAACATTTTCAGCAACTGCAAATCCAATAATATATCAAGATGCAACACCAGTATTTATAGATAGTGAAAAAGATACATGGAATATGGATCCAAAAGCATTAGAAAAAGCATTTGAAAAATATCCACATCCAAAAGCAGTAATAGTAGTTCATTTATATGGGACACCAGCTAAAATAGACAAAATAAAAGAAATATGTGATAAACATAAAGTACCATTAGTAGAAGATGCAGCAGAAAGTTTAGGAGCAACATATAAAGGAAAACAAACTGGAACGTTTGGAAAGTATGGAATATACTCATTTAATGGAAACAAAATAATAACAACAAGCGGTGGAGGAATGCTAGTATCAGAAGATGAAGAAAGAATTGCTAAAGTAAGATTTTGGGCAACTCAATCTAGAGAAAAAGCACGTCACTATGAACATAAAGAAATAGGATATAACTATAGAATGAGTAATATAGTTGCAGGAATTGGTAGAGGACAATTAAAAGTTTTAGATTTAAGAATAAAACAAAAAACGGAAATATATAACAGATATAAAGAAGCATTTAAAGATATAACAGATATAGAAGTACAACCAACACCAGTAGATACAAAACCAAACCATTGGCTAACAGCAATAACTGTAAAAGCAGACTCAAAAGTAAAACCACTAGATATAATGGAAGCATTAGAAAAAGAAAAGATAGAATCAAGACCAGTATGGAAACCAATGCATATGCAACCAGTTTTTAAACAATATGATTTTATAAAAGTAGAAAACAAAGCAGTCTCAGAAGACTTGTTTAAAAGAGGAGTTTGCCTACCTTCAGATACAAAAATGACAAAAGAAGAACAAGATAAAATTATAGAAATTATTAATAACTTATGGAAGTAAATTTTAAGAAGAGGAATTGTTATGTATAAAAATTATATAAAAAGATTTTTAGATTTTACATTAAGTTTGTTAGCTCTAATTTTGTTATCGCCTGTAATGCTTATTATAGCTATTTTAGTTAGAATAAAATTAGGAACACCGGTGATATTTAAGCAGCAGCGTCCAGGTAAAAATGAAAAAATATTTACATTATATAAGTTTAGAACAATGACTGATAAAAAAGATGAAAATGGAAATCTTTTACCAGATTCAGAGCGTTTAACTAAATTTGGGAAGTTACTTAGAAGTACAAGTTTGGATGAATTACCAGAGTTAGTAAATATAATAAAAGGAGATATGGCAATAGTAGGACCAAGGCCATTATTAATAAAAGATATGTTGTTTATGACAGAAGAACAAAGAAAGAGACATACAGTAAGACAGGGGTTAACAGGTCTTGCTCAAATTAATGGAAGAAATAATATAACATGGAAAGAAAAATTGAATTATGATTTAAAGTACATAGATAATATAACTTTTATTGAAGATATAAAGATTATTTTAAAAACTGTTGTTAAAGTATTTAATAAAGAAGATATTACTACTGATGGTATGGACACAGCAGAGGATTTAGGTGATTATTTGTTGAGAACGAATAAAATAACAGAGAAAGAATATAAAGAAAAATTAAAAGAATAATTAGGGAGAGAGAATGAAAGAAGAATTAGTATCAATTATAATGCCTTCATATAATACGGGAAAGTTTATAGGAGAGACAATTAATTCGGTAATAGATCAAACATATATAAATTGGGAATTAATTATTGTTGATGATTGTTCATCAGATAATACAGACGAAATTATAAAAAATATAAAAGATAGTAGAATTGTTTATTTGAAAAATGAAAAGAATATGGGAGCAGCTGTTAGTAGAAATAGGGCGTTGAGAGAAGCAAAAGGAAAATGGATTGCTTTTTTGGATAGCGATGATTTATGGAAAGAAAATAAATTAGAAAAACAAATTAAATTTATGAAAGATAATAATTATTATTTTAGTTATACAAATTATATTGAAATAGACGAAAATGGTAATCAGAATGGAAAAAAAATAACAGGCCCAAAAAGAATTACAAAAACAGGAATGTTTAATTATTGTTGGCCGGGATGCTTAACAGTAATGTACAATGCAGAGAAGATAGGGCTTATTCAAATAGAAGATATAAAGAAAAATAATGATTATGCTATATGGTTAAAGGTATGTAAAAAAGTTGATTGTTATTTATTAGATGAAAGCTTGGCAATGTACAGAAAAAGAAGAGGAAGTATAAGCAGTTATAGCTATACAGTTTTAATAAAATGGCATTATAAGTTGTATAGAGATGCTGAACATCAGAATATAATATGTAGTTTATTTAATACTTTTAGAAATATAGTGTTTGGAATTTATAAAAAAGTAAGATTTTATTGATAAAAGTTAGGATGAGGATAATGAAAATAGAACATTTAGTTGCTACGACGAATATGGAAGATTTTAAATTATATAGTGACTTGAATTTAAAGACAAGTGCTATTATAGCTAATCAAAATGGAAAGAATGAGTTTAAGAAAAAAATAAATAATAACAGTATTATAAAAATAATTTCAACAGATACTAAAGGAGTGGGAAAAAATAGAAATTTAGCACTTATGTTTGCTGATTCAGATATATGTATTTTATCTGATGATGATATGAAATATGAAGATAATTATTTGAATATTGTACAAGAAGCTTTTAAGTTATTACCAGAAGCAGATGTAATAATTTTTAATATAAAGACCATTGGAGATTCAAATGAATTAATACATAGAAGGATTAATAAAAAAATAAAAAAAATAAATAGCTTGAATTTTATGAATTATGGTGCTGCTAGAATTGCCTTTAAATTGAAGGCAATAAGAAACAAAAACATATGGTTTTCTACAATGTTTGGAGGAGGTTCTAAATATTCTTCTGGCGAAGATACTTTATTTTTAGCAGATTGTTTAAGAAAAAAAATGAAGATATATGCATATCCTAAATTCATTGCTACTGTAAAACAGGAAACTTCTACGTGGTTTAGAGGATATAATGAAAAATTTTTTTATGACAAAGGAGCATTACTAAGCCAAATTAGACCTAAAACTAAGTATTTATTTACATTGTTTTACTTTCCTTTTAGATTTAAATGTAAATTGTCATATTTGAAAAAGGTGCGATTGATGTGTGCAGGTATTCGTGAATATAATTTATAAAAATGAAATGGAGGAAAAATGAAGGAACCTTTGGTTAGTATAATAATTCCAACTTATAAAAGAAGTAAATATATTGAAAGAACAATAGAGGCTGTTTTAAAGCAATCCTATAACAATATAGAAATAATAGTAGTGGATGATAATAATCCAGAAACTTATCACAGAGAAGAAACTGAAAAAGTAATGCAAAAATATAGAAAGCATAAAAATATAAAATATATTAAACATGAAAAAAATATGAATGGATGTGCTGCGAGAAACACAGGATTGAAAGCGGCTGAAGGAAAATACATTTGTTTTCTAGATGATGATGATATAATATATGAAAATAAAATAAAAGAACAAGTTGAATTTTTAGAAAAAAATCTAAAATATGGAGCAGTATATTGTTATAGAAAAATAGGAGATTTGATTCATTGTCCAAATATAGAAGGAAATATATCAGAGTATTTATTAAGTGGTGAACATATAATAATTACAATTATGTTATTATTTCGTAAATGTAATATAAAAGATTGTGAATGGAATATAAATTTAAAAAGAAATCAAGAAGCGGGTTTTTTATTAGAATTTTTTGATAAGGGAAATTTAATTGCTTGTTTACCCAAAATATTATGTGAAACATATTTAGATGATAGATCTAATGTTTTGAATAGTAAAAAAAATGAGTATGAAATGTTAAAATATTTAAATGAATATAAAAGAATAATAGAGAAAAATGGATATAATAAAGGGAATATTTATTGTCAAAGATATTTTGGAATAATGTTAACATATTTAAAAGATAGAAAAATTTTAAATTTTATTAGATGTTTTTTTAAAACTATTTTTTTTAATCCATTTTTATTTATAAAAATCAGTTTTAATTATGTTAAAAATTATTTGAAAAAAGAGAGAAAAGATTATAAGAGGTGTATATGAAAGTAAATAAAAAAATAATTCCAACTAGTATTATATATATATTGTTTTTTTTAACTATTATGAGTTTTTTTAATATAAAGTTAATTAGTAATTTGATTAATTATTACTATATATATTTGTATGGCTTTTTTTCGATTATTTTAATATTTTTTGTGATTAAAGAGAGAAATTTTAAAATTAATACAAATTATTTTAGTATATATTTTATTTATGTAGTATTGTTAGTATTTTGTTATTTTTTAAATAAAGTGCCTTTAGGAAATTTATTAATTATGTTGTGCATGCCGTTATATTTGTTTGTTTTTGAAAATATTGAAATTGATACAAAATCGATAAAAGTAATGTTTTTTGCACTGTTAATTTTATTTGGTTATCTTTTGAGTACATTGGTAAAAAATAATGGGGTATATATTTATAATCCTAATACAATTGCTCAGTTAATATTATATATAATGATATTAA